>Ga0307425_1000830_pt1 | contig 19189 bp, 16 predicted proteins | sample SalMarWE160330MG_FD_202152 | JGI IMG/M metagenome (GOLD analysis project Ga0307425, IMG submission 202152) | Salt marsh sediment microbial communities from the Plum Island Ecosystem LTER, Massachusetts, United States - WE1603-30 | ecosystem: Environmental > Aquatic > Marine > Intertidal zone >...
GACGGCCGGACAGGTGAATTGCTGACTATTTATGCCCGCGTGATCAACGAGATACATAAAAAGGACCCCGAGTTTCTGGCACGTTTCCTGGGGCCGGGTTTTAGAAGATGGGTCGAAAAAACAGATTTTGGCGAGCTCAGGGATTTCATGGATAATTCTTCAAGGGATATAATTGCCCTTGTGAAGATGGTCAATGATGTGATGTGGGCCTATCCTGCAAAGGTGGTGATGGTGCTTTCGTTTCTGCCGGATATTGTCAATTTCCTTGTCCTATTCCTTGAGGAATCGACCCATAGGTTCAATCAAAACTCACCTGATCTCATCGCCGATATCTTACTTTCTCTCTTTAGGGAGATAGACGGTCAGACCCTGGGACGATGCATAAATGAACTGGCCGAGCTTTTGAGAAAGGTTCACACGGGAAGTGCCCTTATCGGTGAACCCGGGGCCCCTCAGTTTCCCCACGACCTGTCAAGGTTTTTGGAAGACGCTCTCAGCGTTATAGACGGCAAGATATTGGGAAAGGCCCGTATCGCTCTGGCTGAGGATAAGGAGGCCGTAAAAAACGCACTCATCGATGCATCTAAAAACGATTCTTACCAATTGCTTTATCCTCTCCGTCATTACGGAGCTATCAAAAATCCCCGGATAAGATCAGCGCGTTACCAGATGGAGGCCCTCGAAGAGCTCCCCGATGAAGAGATGGCTGAGGCAGCGGGACAGGGTTTTTCAGATACGGATGTCCAGGATATGGCGGAAATAGTCAACCTTATGGCCTTGTTAGCAAATCGTATTCGCGATCTCAAACCGGATTTGTTCTCTACGCTGGCGGTGCAGTTTGTCGACACCCTGGATCTTTATATACTTAGGGATGCTCTAGATGGCGTGGTGGGGGACATGGCTGCAGCCTTTCGCCCACTTGGCAGGGTCATTGTGCCGCGGCTGGTCAACGGTCTTTGCGATGTGCTTTCCCCTGAAGATGACGAATATGAGGAGGACGCTGCCGCGGCACGTGAAAGACTTCGTTCATTGCTCATGGGGGAGGAGGTGTTGTCGTGAAGGAGATCTTCTATGATGCCGCAACCCGAGTTGCGAGCCAACCGATCATTGATTGGAAGGCAAGCGGTAGGAAAGTGGTGGGATATTCATGCTCGTACGTTCCGGCAGAGATCTTCCATGCCGTGGGGCTCTTGCCGGTACGCCTCAGGGGAATCGAGACACGGAGCATGGAGATCGGTGATGCGTATTTTGGTCCTTATATATGTTCTTTTCCCAAGTGCATACTTCAATTGGCTGGAGAGGGCAAATTCTCTTTTCTTGATGGGGCAATTATTACGCCGGGATGTGATTCCATGCGCAGGCTCGATGATTGCTGGCGAAAGGCCGGTGAAGACTATGAAGGTATTGTGCCGGGGTATTTTTACTATTTTGATGTGCCCCACAAGACTGCACCCCATGGAATGAACTGGTTTATTCAAGAGATCAAGAATCTGATATCCTCTGTTGAGGACCATTTTGGGGTCTCTATCACAAAGGACAAGCTCCAGGAATCGATCCGTGTATACAATAGGGCACGCCGTCTACTTAAGCAGATAGAAGATTTGAGGTCTTCACGGGATGTTCCGATTTCAGGAACAGACGCCTTTGCCGTTACAGTGGCTGGGACCGTAATGCCCCGTGAGGAATACACCATGCGTCTTGGGGAATTGATCGAAGGTTTGAATAAACATCCTGGTCCGAATCAGCGGGGCAAAAAACGACTCATGGTAATTGGCAGCATTAGTGATGATATCGAGCTCATCAAGTTGATCGAAGATAGCACCCAGGCAGTAGTCGTGGCCGAGAATCTCTGCTTTGGCGTGCGGTACGAAGGAAATGAAATTTCAGAAGATGGGGATCCAATTGAGGCCCTTGCGAGGGGTTATCTTGGAGAATCTACTTGCCCTCGGATGTTTGGAAAATACAAGGCACGTCTGAGGGCATTGAAGGAGATCATTGAGCGCGCCAATGTGGAGGGTGTAGTGATGCAGAACATAAGGTTTTGTGATCTGCATGGATCTGAGAACGGGCTTTTCGAGCGCGACCTCGAGGCCATCGGCATGCCTTGCCTTAAGCTGGAGCGTGAGTATGGCCCCTTGGTCGAGACCGGCAGGGTCAAGATGCGACTTGACGCGTTTCTGGAGCGCATGTCCTGATCGGTACTGATACAGTCCATAGAGATCTGAGCGAGCACTTGGGTGATAAGCGAAACAGGAGGGATTGTAAAACATGGGGAGGACGGTATGAGACCTGAGATACAGGAATATAATTTTGACTGGATGTTGGGTGCGCTTATGGATGTCGGTTCCAAGGTCGCTGACGGGACCGAAAAAGAGGTTGACCGCATGAATAGATATGTCCCCTATTTTGCAGGCATGACCAAATCGATATTGGGAGAGGGGCGCCCAGGAAGCACATTTCTAAAGATACTCAGCAAATATTTTCGTAATTTGCTTACGGCCCATGATGAGGGGAGAAAGATTGCCGTTACCACCTTTTGTTTCTCTCCATCTATATGTTACGCCCTGGACGTGATCCCGGTCACTTTGGAAGTAATCACTGCCCTGGCCGGAATGATGTGGAGACGCGGGGCCTTTGATTATCTAGATTACGGCTGCGAGCTAGGATTTACTGAAACGTCATGTTCGGCCCAAAGGGGTGCTCTGGGTGCTTATCTGGCGGGACTGGGAGAGGAGATCGATTTCATTGTGTGTGATACGCCGGGGGTATGTGATACCAATGCAAACGCCTATGCCTTTGCCGCCGCATACCTTGATAGGCCTTTATACCAGCTCAACTATCCGCAGATCCTGGGTGAAGAAAGAAGCAATACCTATCACCTCGAGGATTACCGTGAAATGGTCCGGTTTATGGAAAAGCACTCCGGGAATACCCTTAGTGAGGACAGACTGAGGGAGGTCCTTGAAGAGATTGATAAACAGGACGCCCTTATCGCTGATCTTGAAGATATGCTTCGCCTGGTTCCTACCCCTGTTCCCACCGTCTACAACCTGTTCAACTATGGAGGGCGGTTCATCTTTTCCGGTTGGCCCGACTACACCCGGCTCCTTGAGGATATGGTTGAGTCGGCCCGTGATAAAGCGAAAGCAGGGCTTTCAGGATTGAAGTCCGGCAAAGAAAAAGTCCGGGCGTTCCTTTGCTATATAGATCATTATGCACTGAACCTGGATTTCTGGGATTGGCTCGACGCCCATGGGATAGCCCATATGGGAGGGATTCTGTCCCGAAATTTCCGAGATAATGGTTGTTATATTGGGGGCCTTGAAGGGTCTACTTATAGTGTTGATACGACTAACATGGATACAATGTTGGACAGTATAGCCCAGATGAACGCCAGGATGCCAATGGTAAGATCCATACGCGGACCCTATGATCGGCCTAACATGTGGCTAGAAGAATCTCTTGCCCTGGCCAAGGTCTTTCAGGTCGATTGCATGATATATAACGGCACACCCGGTTGCAGGAATACGTGGGGGATGATCAAGCCTTTTGCAAGGGAGATGGAGAAACACGGGTATCCCACGCATATCATGTACTGTGATGCCTTTGACGGCCGGGTGGAATCGTGGGAGGCAACGGCCGCGCGGCTGGAAGAATTTTTTAAGGTTAGGGGGTTGTTATGAAAATTGTCGCAGGATGCGATGTGGGCTCATTGACATCAAAGGTGGTCGTTATGAGGAACCACAGGATAATTGGCGCCCATGTCATAAAGTCCAAGGCAAGGCCTCAAGACTCAGCTCAAAAGGCTATGGAGGAGGCCCTTTCCAGGGCGAAATTAGCCATGTCTGATATTACATATTGCGTTGGAACCGGATACGGCCGAAATGAAATTTCCTTTGTGAAAGATACTGTGTCAGAGATTTCCTGTCATGCCAAGGGGGCCCGCTGGCTGGTCCCTTCTGCCAGAACAGTCATAGACATAGGGGGACAGGACTGTAAGGCAATGAAAATCGATGAAACCGGCAAGGTTCTAAAATTTGTTACCAATGATAAATGCGCGGCCGGGACCGGCCGTTTCCTTGAGGTAATGGCCCGGGTTTTGGGCATAGGGCTGGATGAACTGGGTAGGCATTCGGCAAAGGCCACGGCCCCTGTGACGCTTGCTTCCACGTGCACGGTCTGGGCACAGGCAGATGTCATCAAACATCTTAACTCTGGCTATTTGGTGGAAGATATCGGTGCGGGCATCAATGCGGCCATGGCCAATCGGGTGGCTATCCTGGCCAATACGATCAAGGTGGAAAAAGATATTTGCATGACTGGTGGTGTAGCCAAGAATGTAGGTGTTGTAACCACATTGGGCAAAATACTTGGAATTCGTATAAAAATAGCCAGAAAGGCCGATCCCCAGATTGCCGGTGCAATAGGAGCGGCCTTGATCTCAGAGGAAAAGTTAAACGGGGGAAGGTGAAATGATTGTTGCAGGGTGTGATGTGGGTTCATTGACAGCGAAGGCCGTGATAATGGACGATGGAAAAGTCATGTCAGAATCTGTTATCCGGTCCAAGACAAGACCGTCTGAATCAGCACAAGAGGTCATGAATCTCGCGCTTAGGGAGGCAGGTATTTCAATGGGGGATATTCGTTATGTCGTGGGAACGGGGTATGGCAAGGATCTGATTCCGTTCGCGCAGCATGTGGAATCGGAGGTTTCCTGCCATGCTAAGGGCGCATGGTGGAATATGTCTTCGGTGCGCATGGTGATCGACATCGGCGGACAAGACGCCAAGGCCATACGGATAGACGAGAACGGGAAAGTGATACGGTATATATACAATGACAAATGCGCCTCAGGCACGGGCCGCTTTTTGGAGGTGATGGCAGATGCCCTGGAGATAAGGCTTGAGGATATGGGAGACATTGGTGGGCAGTCGAGAGAAAGAATAGCCATTTCCAATCAGTGTGTGATTTTTGCCGAGACAGAGGTCGTCTCCTTGATCAATGCAGGCAAGAATAGATGTGATATTGTCAACGGATTGCACCATGCCATGGCAAACAGGGTGGCCTCCCTTGCCAAAAGCATAGGGGTCGAGCAAGATGTAGTGATGACAGGCGGGGTAGCCAAGAACAGGGGTGTCTTTGATGCACTGGCTGAAGGACTTAGACTCTCACTGAAGGCCCTGGATAATGTGGACCCGCAGATTAACGGCGCGCTTGGCGCGGCCCTTTTTGCCAAGGAGCTTGTTCAAACAGGATAAAGGGCATGGAATTATTTGACAGGCAATTTGATGAAATAAGAGATTATCTCCACCAGATGAGAGCGGCTGGCAAGACAAGGGAAATGTCATATGCCAGGAATATCGAATGGCCCTCCGGTAATAACCGGAATCTGGTACTTGCAGGGGATACTGCTGTGGAGCTCGGCAATCCAAGAGATGAGTCTATTTCACTCTTGCTTTGGACAAATGATTCAGACAAGATAAAGGACAGCCGAATAACTCTTGTGGGTCCGGATTTACAGGAAAGCGTGGGAAAAAGACTCCCCTTTGGGAAAATAGTTTTCATAGGCGGCAGTCTTTTTAATGCAGACAATGCATACGATCGCTACAGGGAACTTGAAGGTATACGATACGATATGGACCTGAAGGGCTATATGATGCGAGCAGTTTCCCAATATCAGAGGGAATGGAGCAGGGTGAGCTGGGAGGCGATAAGAAATGGCCTTTCATTTGTGATTTTGGGCAGCGCGTTGATCGAAAGATTGAGAGAGAAGCAGTATGTCAGCACTGTGGAAGTTATTTTTGTGACCTCCAGCCCAGAGGATGTGCTCTCGTTAAAAGGTATCGGAACGCAGGCGGCGGGTATTATAAATGCAATGAACAAGATGGCTGAAGAGATGTCATTTGACTGTGATACCTGTGAATATATTGATGTGTGCAGTGATGTGACCGCACTCCGTTCCATGAGAGATGCCCTGGTCAAGAGAAGGATGACACAAAATGGCTAATGCAGGCCTTGAGAAGACAAAGATCATTGCGGTATGTGGCAAAGGCGGAGTTGGAAAAACATCTATCAGTGCGGCAATGACAAAGATCTTGATAGACAATGGCGGACAAAAAGTCCTTGCCATTGACGCTGATCCTGCAGTAGGACTGGCTATATCTTTGGGGGTGCAGGTCAGGAAATCGATTGATGATATTCGCAATGACCTGATTGGCCGTGTCCAGAAGGGTGAAGGTGGGGACAGAGAGGAGGTAATCACCCGCCTCGATTACGAGGTATTTGATGCGATTGAGGAACAACACGGCCTTGCCTTTCTGGCCATCGGCAGGCCTGAAAAAGAAGGATGCTACTGTCAGGTGAACAGTTTGCTTAAGGATATCATGGCTTCCATAGCAAGCAGTTTTGATTACGTTATCATTGACGGCGAGGCAGGAGTCGAACAGATCAACAGACGAGTGATGGAAAGAGTTAGCCATCTGATACTGGTTTCAGATACCTCTGCCAAAGGGCTTCATGTGGCACAGACCATTAAGGCGGTTTCCGACAAGGCGATTGCCTATCAAAAGGCGGGGCTGATTCTGAATAGAATTCGAAGTGAAGAAGAAAAAGATAGATTGTCCATTATGCCGGAACTCAATTGCCAGGGATGGATCCCTGAAGATGATGTTATTCGCAGTTTTGATATTGAGGGGAGAAGCATACTGGAGATTCCTGATTGTCCGGCAATGGGGGCCATTAGAGAGAGTCTATGGCGTTTTGGGTTGTTGCCATCCCAGGAACAAAAAAAACTTTAGAGCCCCCGTTCCTTTCGTACTTTGTCAACGATTCTGTTGAGGTACCTGTCGACCAACGATGGCGTGAGGGCATTGACAATCCTGAGCAATTTGCCGGAAAGATTAGGTATGATGATGAATGTCCCCCTATCCAATCCCCGGATCGCGGCAATTGCCACTTTATCAGCCTCCATCATCTTTGCTGTTTCGGAAATTCTCAGGGCTTCGAGTGGCTTCACCTTGTTTTCCTTTCTTAACATTGGGGTATCTACGTCCGGGGGGCACAACACAGAGACTTTCACATTGTAAGGGCGGACCTCGCTCCGAAGTGCCTCGCTGAAGCCAATGACCGCAAACTTGGAACCGCAGTATCCTGTAAAGCCGAAGATGCCCTTGAGTCCTGCCAGACTAGAAATGTTCAAGATCCAGCCTTTTCGTCTCTCTATCATTCCCTGTAATAACAGCTTGATCATATACACAGTTCCCAGGTAATTGACCCTTATTTCGGTTTCCATGCCGGAAATTGAGAGTTTCTCTGCATACCCTGGGTTTGACAGGCCTGCCGAGTTTACGAGGAGCATGGCAGGCCCGCATTCGGCTTGGGCCATTTTTACGGCTTTTTTCAATGTATCTAGATCCGTGACGTCCGCGCAGCAAAAACCAAAACGCTGAGAAACCGTTCCAGCGGCTCCCTTCATTTCGGCTACCGCGGATTGCAAAGCCCTCTCCCTGCGTGCAATCAGAAACACATTTGCCCCGCGTCGGGCCAGTTGATTGGCTATGGCCTTTCCGATTCCGCTCGAGCCGCCTGTCACTATTGCACAGTTGTCGGTAAGATCCATTCTTGCGGTGCCCTTAGAAAGATTTGGGTTTCGAGATGGTCCTTTGTCTTAGTGGATATCCTGCAATTTCTGGGGCGCGCGGGGCTTCGGGACAAAGGTGTACGAGTCCTTTTTGTCCTCTGCCAATTGCTCCAAGGCGGTGAAATCTAAAAGGTATTCTATACATCCCATGTAGTTGCCTGATTCGTCTCTGACGGCCAGGAACCTGTTCAAGAGCTTCGTACCCAGGCCTTCGATCCAGAATTCGTCCTCATCCCTTTCGCCATCTTTAAAGTCATCCAGCATTTTGTCTGTCCGGGGCTGGCTTTCAGGTTTATGACATTTACGTATGTCTTTGCCCAGTATATTGTCGGCGCCTTCTTGTGTTCGCTTTTTTGCCTTGTTGTAATATTGAAGGCGGTCTTTTTCATCCACAAAAATGAATTCAATAGGCAAGGCGTCGAGGATTGCCTCTATCTGGTCCTTGCTCAGCCTGTCAATCAAACGCTCGGACATTTATGTGTTCCTCCTTTTAATTTTATAAACCAAGTCACGCTTGTGCAAAAACGGTTTTTGTTGCACAGTGTTTTGCGTTCGGGTTTGGCTGAAACAGTAGTAACTACTCAGGTCCATAGACTGAAGGTAGAAGGCAGAAGGAAAAAATGATGCAAAATCATCAAAGCACAATCTCCCACCATTTGAGTAAGCTGAAAGGGAAGCTGTATTGGTTTACTCATTGAAAATACTTCCTCCTTCAGTCTTCAACCTAATACATGGCTAGTCCCACACAGTACGCGAAGAGTTTTGGTGTTAGGAATCTGTCGTGTCAAAGTGCCAAACTAATATCCTGGGCCACTAACTCTGAACCCTGAACTGTGAACCATACAACCAGAGCAGTTACAGATTTGAATTTATTTTGGGCAGCAATGAGATCAGGTTGTGGTACATATTGCACATATTTTTGGTTCAGGATTTTTCTTCCCAGTCTATATAGTTGCAAGAATCAGCGGCATCATTGGGGTCGAATGCCTGTTTGAATTTTCGTTGCCAGATCCGGTGATCGCTGTTCATGTATGGCACGATAGCATCGTGCACGGGGAGACCCTTGGAACGGGCGGCCTTTATCTGACTGAGGAATGGAATCACCAGGTTTTTTTCGGCCAGGGACGTATTGGTTTCCTCGGTTAAATCTACAAGGGCCTTGATTGATTCCGGCACATTTGGATCGAAAAGGGTCTCATTCTCAAAATACTCCATGTGGCCATGATCGATGACCAGAGGGCCCCAGCCTCCCTCGCCCATATCGTCTGCCAGGAGACCAGATTTTACATATCTCTTTTTTATTTCTTCCGAGTCGTCCATTGCCTTGGTGAGGGTTCTCCGTGTGCCAAAGAACCCGCACAGTATTGGGCTGAAGGAGCCAGTCGGTGAAAATACTCCTCTGGCAGGTGCACTCCCACCCTTCACAAGCAGTAAGGTGATGATGTCTCTGAAGCCAGGTTCTTCGACCATCTCGAACCTCTTGCCGCCAGTTTGTTCAAGGATTTGTTCAAGCACTTTTTCTTGGTATTCCATCTCGCGCGGGCTATTGGCTATCAGGAGAAGGACGAAAATGTGCTTTGGAAGGCTTGGTAGCAAGGTCTTGCGTAGTTCAACCGATTCGAGGTTTTCTTTTCCCAGACCCAGCGTCATTAAGCCACGCTCGACCAGGCCTACAGCATAAGCGATTTCTGCCTCACCTACCTTTGCCAGGGCCTCCTCAAAATTTATGCGGTTTTCGAAATAGGGGGCAGCAAGCCTAATGTTTTCGGGGTACTCAAGAAGTCTCTCATCCATGCTGACAATGTTTTTGCTGGGCAGATCTGGGGGCCCACCCCAGTGGTAAAGGCGAACGGCACATTTGGTGAAAACACCCAGACCGCCTAATGCACCGAGGGTTCCCCTCATGATTCCCCTGAGTGATGGTCCGGGGCCATCACCGGATATCCATCCCCCTCCCGAACCAAGAGAGCCAAGCCTGACAATCTCTCCGTCGGGCAGGACCCATTCGACCCCCAGCACATTGCGCTCATTGTATCCCATTGAAACATTATTGTTCGCCACCCCCATCATAGAAGTGCAATTGGCCAGGGCGGAGGTGCAACTACCTGCGCCAATGGTGACACAATTCAATCCCTTTCTCATCGCCTCTACCTGAAGCTGTGCCCAGATCACGTACGGCTCTACCACGGCGTACATATCCCTCTCATTGATTTCAATAAGCCTGTTCATTCTTCTGAGGTCTATCTGGACAACCCGTTCCTCACCCGGGCTGGCATATAAGCCCCATCCAGTGGATTGGGCCTTGAACTTCAAGCCATATCTATTGCATACCCTTACAATTGACTGGACTTCTTGTGTCGTTGATGGCAGGGTCACGCAGGCCGGGCGAAAGGGACCAAAACGCGTGACATCGTTCCCTGTCATTTCTCCCATCCATTGATAGGTATACGCGTCCAGCACACCCGGATCTCGGGAGACGTTATCCGGCCCGAGGATACTTTCAAGCATTTTATATGCGTTTTTATCCATGTCTAATCTCCCATAAGAAGTTCTGTGATATCAAATATCTTGAAGTCATCGGCTGTATCTATTAGTGCGTCTCTAAAATTTCGTTCGCACCATCCACAGGTGGTTACAAGGGCCTCGGCTCCCACTGATTTTGCCTCCTCTATCCTTTCGCGGGCGGTCCACTCAGAAAAGTCCTCGTAGGCCTCTTTGACTCCGCCTCCGGCGCCACAGCACCAGCTATACTCACGGATTCTCTCCATCTCCACTAGCTTGATGCCGGGAATGCTCCGGAGTATTTCCCTGGGTGGTTCATAAACGCCACCAGTGCCTCGCCGGATCTGCTTTGGTGGTTCAGGAATGTTTACCTGACCCAACACCTTTTTCCATTTGCCTTCCCATGGGACATAGGTTTCGCCTAGTCGTCCGAGGTGACATGGGTCGTGATAGGTCACTGTGAGCGATCCGCGATCCTTGGGCCTGAGTCTTCCTTCTCTGATCAATTGGGCGAAATATTCAGTGGTGTGCAATATCTCAATATCCAACTCCTTTCGAATCATGGGATAGAATTGTTTAAATGCACTGTAGCAGTCGGCACATGGAGTTACCAGTTTGGTGGCGCCGGCCGCCTTGATCCGCGCAATGATGTCATCCGCATAATTTTCCATTTGGCCTCGATAACCCACATCAAATGCCCTTCCCCCACAGCAGGCCTCTTCATGTCCGGCGATCCCGACATCCAGCCCTGCCTGGAGCAAGAGGGTAGCGGCGCCACGCACGACATCCCTTAGGTCTTGATCGTAGCTAAACATGCATCCAGCGTGAAATATTATATCGGCTTTCTCGTTATTGATATTTTTCAGGCCAAGACCGTCGGCCCAGTCACCCCGCTTTGCCTTGGGCTCGCCAAAAGGATTGTCTTCTTTTCGCATTCCTTCGATCATCAGCATGTGCTCTGGAAGCAATTCGCCGTCCTCAACACACTTGAACCTCAGTTCTCGCGCGATCTCCAGAGGTTCGCATATCTCCCCAATGAGGTGACACGCTACCTGGCACGATCCGCATAATTGGCAGCGGTAGATCGTTTCCAGGATTTCACTTGAGATCTGAGTTCTGCCCAGGAAAATAGAATATGCGAGGGCTACCCTGCCACCACCGGAATAGGAATGAAAGTTGTATCTTGATACGGCGGGGCAGTTTCCCGAGAACCTCTTGGATTTTATCTTATTCAAGGGTATCCATTTGCAGTGGGAACATCGAATACAGTAATTCATCGATTTCTCATAATCATGTAATGCCATCTCAGGGATCTCCTAGAAACAAAGCTTACCGGGGTTTAAGATATTATTCGGATCAAATATCCTCTTAATCTTCCGAAGGGCGTCTCTTGATGCACCGTCGCGGTTATAGACACTTTCTGTTAGAATGTCGTATGGTCGAGAAAAGAATGCCCCTTTATCCATTAGGGCCTTACCTGCTGAGAGATAGAGGTCCTTTATCTTACCCCTTTGCTCTGGACTGGAAGGATCATAAAACAGGCAGAACTCGCAGTGGTGTCCATGGCCCTGGCAGACCGGCTGAATATACAGGCCCAAACTGGAAAGGGGAAAGTTCCTTTTCAAGACCTCCTGCTTTATGACATCGACCATTTCCGGAACCTTATGAAAAGAGGTGATGAAGGGGATATCCTGGCATCCTCCTCTGGGCCTCAGTTTCCAGTAAGGCTCGGGCGAAGGGCTGCTGACTAGTTTAAGGACCTCCTTTGCCGAGAGATTGCAAAATGTCTCATATAGCGGAATGCCTAAATTCTTGGCAATTATACTAATGTCCTTTTCTTGTTGCTTTACGCGGTCCTCTGGAAAAAATTCACCGCCCGACAGGCAGAAAAAGAGGGTCCACTCGGGGTAATCTTTCATGATGGCATTTGGTTCGTCGTTGGATCTACCCACAAGGGCGGCAAGATTATTCCAATTGAGGATGAACAGTTCATCTCCGAGTCGGAGCCTGACTAGCCAGTGGGCCAGCTCGAGCAACCGCTGTAAATCATCGCTTGGCACCAGGAAAGGTTTTTGAAGCAAGGGAAGCAATTCACATTTCACAGTGGACCAGGTGACCACCCCGAGGGTCCCCTGGGCACCTTGTAGAATTCTGTTGATATTCATCTGTATTCCCATAGAGATCTTCTGGCGTCGGCCGGATTGTTGTTGTTCTTCAAGTGTTCCGGGGCCAGCGGCTTCACCTGTCCTGAAGGTATCCCCGGTCCCGAAAACTACCTCATTGCAGAGGAGGGGATCAGAGTGATCAAGGTGATACTTAGGGATTATGTGGGGCTCTCGTTCCAAACAGCTCCCGGCGACTGATTTGGTTACACGCGGACATAAGGGCATGGGGAGCCTGAGGCCCTCTTTTTTCAATTCTGCCTGCAAATCAGTAAATCGCACCCCGGGCTCGACCATGGCGACACGATCTTTACGATCAATCATCCGAATCTTGTTCATGCCTGACATATCCATTATCACACCGCCCAGCACGGGAACGGTATCACCGTGGAAATGGGGTTCGCCGGAACTCACCGGAATGAGTGGAGTGTTTGTCTCGCCGGCCAGCCTTATGATATCTTGAACCTGTTCCAGGCTGCCGGGCCTTACTATGCAAGAGGGTTCTCGAGAAGGAGCAAGACTGTGGTCCTGAGAATATTTTTTTAGTGTCTCCGGATCGTATGAAACGCTTTGTTCACCAAGCAGATCGACAAGTTTTTCTCTTTCCATCATTATACCGCCTTCATTCTTTAATAACACCAAGGGGACCCGCCCATTTCACAGTATCCCATCTTCTAAGAGCCTAACTGCCAGCATTTCCCCAGACTCCGCTGGTGATTTGCCTCTTATGAAACAGCAGTCTCTTTCTCTTGTAGGTTCAAACAATTCTTCCATAACTAGTTTTTTTCTTATTTGTTCCTTCAGTTGAATATCCTCTGCGTGCCACTTGAGCAAAGGCTTATTCTTTGCGTCCAGGATGTCCTTTAAGCGCAGGCTTCGTAGTTCCCCGATTTCTGAACTCACGGTTATAACTGATGGCATACTTGTTTCGATTACCTCGTAACCGTCTGGAATGACCCTCTCGATGATGATCTTGTTACTGTCGAGGGAAATCTTTTGGGCAAAGGAAACGGCGGGGGTTCCCAGTATTTCGGATAGATAGAGGCCGACAACGCCCGCGTTGGTGTCAGCGGCCTGTCTCCCGGTTAATATAAGATCGTGCTTGCCGATTTTTCTAATGGCTTCAGCTAAGACAAGGGCTGTTCCGTAACCGTCAAGATTTTCAGGGGCAAAAGCAGCATCATCCAAAAGAACCAGCTCATCTGCGCCAGCAGATGTAGCCTTCATTAGCACCGCCTTTGAAAGTCTATATCCTACACTGATGGCTGTCAACTTGGCTCCGTGTGACTCCCTAAGCTGAAGCCCGGCCTCAAGGGCATTTTCATCGAAAGGACTAATAACGGGAGGAATGCCAATAGGGGTTACTCGGCGGGCACCGGAATCTATGCGATAACAGGATGAAGGAGATTCCGTGTCCGGAACCTGCTTGAGACAGACAATGATATTGAGTCCGTGCATTTTGCTTACACCCTAAATCGAATCACCCAGGTGTTCTTTGAGTTTGAAAATCAGGGAAGGGAGGATTTCCTTATAATCGCCGACCACACCATAGTCGGCACATCTGAAAATGTTTGCATCTTCATCCCTGTTTATGGCCACCACATGCCTTGATTCGGAAATGCCGGTCAGGTGTTGCATCGTTCCAGATATCCCTATGGCCAGATATAGATCGGGGGCGACTGATTTTCCTGTGAGGCCGACTTGAGATGACGATGAGATCCATCCCATATCACAGGGGGGCCTGCTTGCTCCAATAGTGCCGCCAAGAAGTCGAGCCAACGCACGAAGCTGGTCGAAACCTTCAGAACCCCCAATACCCCTACCTCCTGAGACCACCACCCTGGCGTCCTCAAGTTTGATACCCCTGTGACTTTCATAGACCGTTCTAATGGCACTTGTCCTGGACGAATCCTGGTTTGGTCTGTGCTGCAACATAATAACCTCACCATCTCTGTCTGCAATACGGTCAGGAATTTCTCCCACCCTTATCCTGATTGTCGCCATTTGAGGCAGCGATTTGCAACTGAACACTGCCAGGGCATTGCCCCCAAAGATGGGCTTGGTCATCAATAGTGTACGGGTTCCCGGGGCAAGGGCAAGATGAACACAATCCATGGTTACCTGGGATTGAAATCGTGCTGCCAGCCGGGGAAGGAGGTCCTGGCCCAGGGCGGTATGGCCTGCCAAGAGTGTCATTGGACTGAAATCTTCAAATAAATCTTTAAGAATCCGCAAATATAAATCGGGATTATAGCCAGAAAGAGAAGGGACCTCCAGTGCATATGCCCGATCCGAACCAAAACAGATGGATTCTTGGGCATTCTTCTTGACATCGGCCCCAATGAAAATGGCAGACAATTCTACGGATAAATCATCGGCAAGTTGTCTTCCAAGTCCCAAAATCTCGAGACTGATGCGAGATATCATCCCCCGTTCATTTACCTCACCGATAACACATATTCCGTTATTCTCACGCATGGACAAGATTTCAAGACCGCTCTATAATTCTATATTCACTTGCCAGACCTGGATCGAATTTTGATCTTCTATGGCTGCAATCTTGTCGTGGACACAGCATGCAGCTCTCAAAATGGATTTCCGTGGGGAAGTAGATACCGGAGACAGACTTGACAGGGTCCATCAGATAACTATCTCGTAATGTCACACCTATCAGGGTCTCAACATTGCCCAATATCGAGAAGAGTGGCTCCTGTTGCTCCATTGGCCAGTCATCCAAGGATCCTGGATTCATGTGTGAAAGCTGTGTAACAGCATATTTTTCTTTCAGATGTTTTTCCAGATGCACGTGGGCGGAGAAAAGGATCATCTCTTTAATCGTGTCAAAACAGAATTGTTTCATTATATCTTTAGTGGACGGCTGGATTGAGTCTAGTTCTTTTCCACAGGTTACGACGTAAGGGAAGACCCGGCCTACGCTCTTAAGGTTTTTTCCAAGGATTTTGCTTGTAAAAGGGACGCCATCTATTTCTACGGAGACCTCATCTATATGATCCACGTAGGCAATCTTATAGAGGGCCTTGGGATTAGCGATGGGCCCAACTAATTTGAGCAAATTTTGAATGGTCCCCTCAAGTAACGTGTTCTTCTTGGTGGAACCCAGTAGCTCAATGATCTGGATTGGTGTTATTTCAAAGGGTATGTTACGCAATACTTCCATAATTTGTCTCAGTGAAAATGGCCCAGAGGACTTTTTAAACTACCATATTAAGGCCGAATGTCAAATCCAATAGAGCGGGTTTTCCATCTGGCGATGATGGATATCAGTAATAGATAGATACATCATCTTTGGGGCTCAGTATTTTATGAAGTACGGCAAGGCCATCAGAGCAATGCCAACAAGAATGATTAGAAATATGTTGGAGATAAAATATGGAAAGGTGCATAAGGCAATACCGGAGAGGAGTGGAACGCCTCGTTTTTGTTTTTTCCCGTACACAAAATACCCCAAACCGATTGAGCCAAACAATAAACCCCAGATTATTGATGCCGAACTATACATAGAGTTCTCGTAATACTTTAGGTGTTTGAAAATGCCAACCGAATGCCGATGTCTTTTCCTTGTTCCCTCCGGGCCGGAGGCCGGTTCTTCCGGGCTCCAATCAAAATATACTCATCCCGAGGGCGGCCTCCAGATTGGTTGGAGGTATATCCTCGGGATCTGCCTTCACATCGATTAGCGCCGGTCCGTCCTCAGACAAGAAGGCCTGCAGGACATCATCAATATCCTCTGGACCTTCCAGGCAGAAGCCCGCAGCACCGAATGATTCCGCCAAAGACCTAAAATCAGGGTTACCGTGGAGGGTCCCATAGACCCTGCCATTTAGCTGTATCTCCTGACGCATTCTCAGGACCCTGTACGACATGTCATTGATTACTATGATTTTTAAGGGAATGCACTCGCGGATGGCCGTCTCCATGTCCTGAACTGTCATCATAAAATCGCCGTCGCCAAGGATCGAGATGACCGTCTTTTTGGGATATATCAACTTGGCCGCAAGGCCGGCTGCCATGCCAAATCCCATAGCCCCGAAGTTACCGCTCGATAGATAGGAGAGGGGCCTCGTAGATGGAATAAAGACCATGGGATATAGGACATGCATGCCGGATCCAACTGAGATGATGGTGTCATCTGGAATGAGGCGGGCCAGTTTTTGGCAGACGAGGCCGGGACGCAAGGTCTTCCCTTCTTTGAGGTTGGTGCTGACCATATCCCGCCATTCCTTCCTGGACTCGGCCAGGATATCGTCCCAGGTGTTTTTTATGGGCATATTGTTGTCGTCTATAACCTGGCAGGCCTTTTCTAAGAAATCGGCGACATCGCAGGTTATCACCTCATCCATGTAAGAAAGCCTTTCCGCAGGGATATCTTCCAGGGTTATCGCCACGACCCTTCCGGAAGGGAGCCATGTAAACTCATAGGTTGTCACATCAGAGAGTGAACACCCAAGGCACAGGACCATGTCAGCGGTTTTTAAGGCCTTGTCGGCGACGATGCTGCTTCCTCCAAAACCCACTCTCCCGAGACATAGTGGGTGGTCTTCGGGGATAGTGCCTCTGCCATTCCCGGTGGTTATGACGGGGCATCCAAGCCTTTCCGCCAACTTCACGAGGACTTTATGTGACCCGGAGTACGCAACCCCTCCGCCAGATAGCATCAGGGGTAACCGGGCATTTTTGAGTGCGGAAAGGATCTCTTTCACCTTGATGGCATCGACTACTTGAGGAGCCGGCGGGACAATAGAACCGAATTGCGATGGGGCCTCAGTCTTCTCGAACCAGAGGTCCTCCGGAACCTCAATAACACAAGGCCCCTTGTCTCCTTTGAGGCTAAGGCTGAATGCCTTCGCCACTGCCGACGCCATATCATCAGCCGTTTCCACGGTGAAGACCGCCTTACAAAAGGGTTTGAATGCGGTTCGGTGATCGACTTCCAGCATGCCCCCTGTACCACGGAGTTTCCTTTTCACTGCCCCCGTGATGAGAATCATGGGGGACGCGTCTTTTGCAGCATTGGCCACGGAAATCATGGCATTGAGCGCTCCAGGCCCTGCATGAACTACAGCAACTCCCGGTCTTCCTGTGAGCCTTCCTTCCACATCTGCCATGCTCGCCGCAACCTGCTCATGCCTGCAAGAGATGTATCTCAAGGAATCCCTGGCGTCATAAAGGGCATCGAAAAGCCCCAGTAGGGATGTCCCTATTACACCCGAGACCCTTTTTACAGATGCGCTTTGAAGGCATTTTACCAGAATCTGTCCTGCAGTCATAGATGGCATGAGAGAATTTCCTTTCTACCTGGGCCTGGTAAATGAGAGATAGACTTTGGTTTTAACGGGTAGAGTATAGGGGAAGGAGTGGTGTGTGTCAATCTATGGCAACTTTCAAGCGATTGCAGGTGTGATTTACTGCTGCCCTCAAAAATAATAGGCGAGTTCGAGCTGAATATAATCATCGTCACGCAAGCTGTATAAGAGCGGAGCGTCTTGGGGTACATCAAAAAAGCCCCTTCCTTCCAGGGACAGCTTCCAGTGATCGCCAAAGCGTCGGCTTGCCTCAATGCTAAAGAGGCGTGAAGAGTTGTCCAGGTCCTGACTCACACCGGCCAAAACCGATGTGCTGGCAGGGTCATTTACTGTCAAGCGGAGGCCGAACATGACATCATTTTGAGAAGGCGTAGTTGCATCGTCACCGCGTTCATCATATGCCCATTCGCCAAGCACACCCAAATCCATATACGTGCCTGCCAGACGGACAAAGGTATACTCAAAACCTCCCACACTTCCAAAAAAATCCTCCTCTTCCCTGCCATAAAGATTCTTCTGGCCAGCACGATAGATGGCCTCTAGTTTCAAGAGCCATTCGCCCTCAACAAGCTCTGCATCCAGGCCTGTCTGGTTGATCTGTTCGTAATAGGGGATGAGAACGGGTTCGAGATTGTCGAACCCCATAAGTAGTGTGGGTTCGCGGCTGGTTCCATTGAAATTATATATGCCGATATCCAGATTACCGATTGTATCACTATACCTTATGGCAAAATCCATATGGTGCGTTTTACGAGAGCTTTCAAACCTGGCCTGGCCTGTGTCTATCCTGAGACCTGTACGCAGGCGCCCCTTTTTACCTGGATAGGTTCGCTCACGAAAATATGGCAATACGAAAACATCCACAATTCCCCAATCCCTGGGGATGGAAAGGTGTATCATGGGCTGGCCGAGTTTGTCCTCACCGTCGATGTCCTCTACTGCGTCGGTCTGATTGATGATGTCAACAAGATGTGTAAACTCGGCCACACCCCAAAATACCTTTCCCACTCCAAAACGAAGCTCCCAGGAGTCACCAACATACAGATAATTCAATTCACGCACGTCAAAATGTGAACGCTCAGGGTCCGGGCTGTCGAGTCTTGCAAACGGGACAAGGGTAACGCTGGAACCGCCTTCCCACTCGCAATAAAATTCAGGCTGAAGGGAGAAGGACCCATCGTTTCTCTTCTGTCCAGCAAAAAGGGCATCGTTGAAAAAAAGTCTTCCTTGTGATGCCACATATCCAGAGAACTCAAGTCTTGTGGGAGCCAGTGAATCTGTCAAGAACTTTGTGGCGCCTCGTTTTTCTGTCTTGATCGTCTTTTGAACCAACCGTGGTGGACGTCCATGGATAGTAATTTTTTCAGGCCTTTGCACGTCAACCACGATTCGGAATGGATCATAGAGATGAAAGACCTTATACCCTCCCGTTTGTCCCATATCGAGTACTATACGCACGGTATCTTTTGTGTGCTGGCCAACTCTGGCCTCTTGAAGCAGGCCGTCCTTTATCTCTATGGGGCTGTGAATTTTAGGGCTGATGTGGCTACTATTGAGGTCCA
>Ga0307425_1000831_pt1 | contig 19178 bp, 15 predicted proteins | sample SalMarWE160330MG_FD_202152 | JGI IMG/M metagenome (GOLD analysis project Ga0307425, IMG submission 202152) | Salt marsh sediment microbial communities from the Plum Island Ecosystem LTER, Massachusetts, United States - WE1603-30 | ecosystem: Environmental > Aquatic > Marine > Intertidal zone >...
CAGGAAGACGTGCAATTCCCCCGGGCCGTGTACGCCGATGGTCAGTGTCATTTCGATATCTGCCGTGCGTGACGGCCCGCTGACCAGGACCACGGCAGGGTATTGCTCAACCGCCTGCCGCGCAAATACCTGTTCCAGGCTCTCCACGATATCGGAAGCCCGCAGAATCGCAATATGAATTCCGGGTAGAAGGGAGGCGGTCAGCGGACGACCTTCACCGCCCGGGATGACCAGCGTGCCAGTCTCGGCGATCCCGGCCAGTGCCCCGGTGATGCCGGCCTTGATGCTGTCATGCGCGTTGTGGTCGACCTGGAAACCGGCATTGGCAAGCCCGGCAGGCTCCAACCCGGGGATCTGGTCCCAGGCCTGTACGCGGTCAACCTTCCGTTCGCGCAACAGCGTGATTACCCGGTCAGGCAAGTCGCTTTGAGAGGCCAGGATCACCTGGCCGCCAAGGGCTTCTACTTCTCTGGTGAAACGGGGTAACAATTCGTCCTTTGCGGATGATGGCTGCTCTGGCGCTCCCAGCTGGTTTCCTGGAAGGGTCTTCTGCAGGTTTCCTTCCACGTTGTGGGGAGCTGGGGCCCATCTGGATCGAAAAGGATGGGCAGCCGGGCGAGGGAAGTCTTTGCTGAAGCCCCATCCTGTGAAGGCCGGCAGCCATAACCAATCTTGGGTGGGGGAAACCAGGCGTGTGGCCAGACCAGCCAATCGCTGCGCGAGCTCGAACCAGCGCGGATGGCCGGCGAGCTGCGTATAAGCATGCAACCCAAATTTGACAGGCAGCGCCAGCCCATTTCCCTCGTCCTGTCTTTTACCCGCCCTGACGCGGGTGAGCAATTTGGGCAGGTCGATGTCTACCGGGCAGGCGTCCTTGCAGGCTCCGCACAGAGAAGAAGCCTGTGCCAGTTCCCTATAGCGATCTCCCAACAACCCGGGTGAAACGATCGACCCGATCGGGCCAGGATAGGGCGCGATGCTCCCGTCTGTACCGAGATATCCGTGACCGCCCAGTTCACGAAAGACCGGGCAGGCGTTCAGGCAGGCGCCACAGCGGATGCAGTACAAGGCCTCCTGTAGATGGGATTTCTGCAGAGCGGAACGCCCGTTATCGACCAGGATCACATGCCTGCGCTGCCCCGGCTCGGGTCGCTGGATGAGTTGGGTGTACACGCTGAGCTTCTGCCCCGTGGCAGAGCGCGGCAGCAGTGAGAGCATCAGCGCCAGGTCGTCGAGGTTTCGCACCAGCCGTTCCATGCCCATTAGGGCGATGTGCAGGCCCGGGAGCGTGGTGACCATGCGCCCATTGCCCTCGTTGGTGACCAGACACAGCGATCCGGTCTCGGCCACGCCGAAGTTGACGCCGCTCACGCCCACGTCGGCCTCCAGAAAGACCTGGCGCAGGATGCTCCGGGCGGTATTCGTCAGGGTGGGTATGTTTTCCGTGTAAGGTATGCCGAGCTTTTCCTGGAAGAGGGCCCCCACTTCATGGCGGCGAAGATGTACTGCGGGCGTGATGATATGGCTGGGACGTTCGCCGCGCAGTTGCACGATGTATTCGCCCAGATCGGTTTCGACCACACGGTGCCCGGCAGCTTCGAGCGCGTGATTCAGCTCGATCTCTTCACTCACCATCGATTTGGATTTCGCAATCAATAAGGGTAACCGGCGATTCTCGTCGTCTGTGACGGATTCTTCCCGATTTCTGGGTATTTCGCCGCCCATGATCTTCAAAAAGATCTGGATGGCATGAGACGCATCGGTCGCGCGGTGCACGGTGATGCCGTTTGCCGTGGCTTTGGCGATAAAGGTCTCCAGGTATGGTTCCAGGCGGCTGATGACCTCTGCCCGGACGGCGTGGGCGCGCTGGCGGCGTTCTCGCCAGTCGGGCAGCGACTCGAAAGCCGCCTTGCGGCCTTGCACGCGCCGGGCAGCGTTGGCGTCCAGGGCGGCTTGCAACGCCTGGTCAGCGATCTTCTCACGGATTCTGGCGCGGAAGGGTGAGGCCGTCATGCTTTCACTCCGATGTACAGGCCGCGACCGTCCAATCCTTCGGGATCATGGACCACTTCAAGCCCGGCCTTTTTAAAGGCGTTCAAATATTCCTCATGTGTGAACAATCCCAGTTCGTGTCGTTCGGTGAAATACTGGATGCCTTCAGGACTACCCACCAGGTAATGAAATACGAAATAGGACAGCCGGCCTTCCACTTCGCTGGTGTTCATGCGTGTGATCTTCAGGTTGGGTTCGTCTACATGCAGGGCGCTGACTCGTCCAGGCTTCCATTCGTCTGGCGTGAACCAGGGTTCCACGATAAGGACACCCCCGGGCAGCAGATGGCGGCTCATCGTCTCGATGGATTGGTTCAGTCGGGAGACGGTTTTGACGTACCCTATGGAACTGAACAGACAGGTCAGCGCGTCGAACATCCGGCCCAGGTCGAAACTGGCCATGTCAGCCTCGTGCAAAGGGACCTCTGGCAGGTTCTGGCGAGCCACCGCCAGCATCTCCGGATCCAGGTCCAATCCTTCGACCTGGTAGAACTCGCGCAAGGTATTCAGATGCGCACCGGTCCCGCAGGCGATCTCGAGCAAGGCCTTTTCAGGGGTTTTCTTGTGCTGTTGGATGAGAGTATGAACCGTGCGGGCTTCTGCGGGGTAGTCTTTTCCTAAAGCGCCATACAGTGCGTTGTAGAATTTTGCCGATTTACTGAACAATGCGACTCCTAAACCATCTGCGAAGGAACGGTCTCGCGCCCCTGGCCGGCGGTAAGGGAGGCCTGCACCGCCTCACGTTGGTGTTTTAGCACCCGGCGGTTGACTCCCCGGTAGATCCACCATAACCACAGCAAGAAGACGGGATTGGAAAAATACATGACAGGATACTGGCCGTTGGTGGTCAACGGACCCAGGATCAGAAAAAAGCAGAGCGCCCCATTGATCAGGGCCAGGCGGTGGCGGTCGTCCCAGGCGGCGCCGTTTCCGTTCCAGCGCAGCACCAGCCATAATACGAACAGGTCGAACAAGACCATGGACAGCATGGCGAACGGGAAAGGGTACGCCCCATTGTCGGCGCCGTTATAGATCAGGAAGAATTGCCCGAGCACGCCTACGAATCCAGCCAGAAAGAAGCGCCATGGTCGTGGTGCCATGCGCGGGTTCACAGGCCGCAGTAGGCCAGGCAGCCAGCGCGCCAGACCTGCCAGGGTGAAGATCGCCAGCCAGCATGCCAGCACCCAGTCATCGGGTGCGTCATAAGGCGTAAGCAGCTTCCCCACGGGCAGGATCACCAACAGGCCGGCCCAGTTGGCGAACCACCCTTTGCGGCTGGTGATCCAGGGATCGCCGCGCCGCTCGGGGTACAGGATTTCCACAAAGGCGATGCTGGCCGCGATGCTTATGAGGGCGTGGTATATGGTCAGGTGTTCGGCCCACACCCAGTTGACGCCATCCACGCGGCCGTAAACGCCCAGTGCGCCGAGGTCCATCCATGCCGGATCGAAAAAGGAACGCACGACCAGACCTTCTTCATAAATGCCGTAGGCAAATCCAAGGAACAGCAGGCTGGGCCAGCCTTGCTTCCAGCGCACGACAAGTTCACGCACAAGGATCGCGCCGCAACCGTACAACAGGCTGAGGATGATGAATGTGAGGGGGTTGATATACTCGTTCAGTGGGGATGAACCTGAAAACAGTTCGCCGAATACAGGAGCCACGAAGAACAGGGCCAGTGCGGGGGGGATCTTCTTTTTCATCGTGTATTCAATACCTCCACTATATGTACAACTTTTTGAGGCATTTTGTTGCGATGCAACCCTCCGGCGATGTGCATGATACAGCCCGTATCGGCCACTACCAGGGTTGGCGCTCCGGATTTTTCGAGGTTGCCGATCTTGCGCTTCAAGAATTCCGCGGAAAGTTCTGGATGTGCCACAGAGAAAATGCCGCCAAACCCGCAGCAGTCCTCCGCTTCTGGTAGTTCTACCAGGCGCGCGCCCTGCACCTGCGCCAGCAGCGCACGGGGCTGGCGATCGATGCCCAGGCCCTTGGAGAGGTGGCAGGAGGGGTGGTAGGTCAGGGTGCCTTCCCAACGTGCGCCCAGTTCGGTCACGCCCAGCACATCGACCAGGTACTCGGTAAACTCGAAGGTGCGTTTTGCCAGGGCCTGGGCGCGTGCCAGCCAGCCGGGGTCATCCGCAAAGATTTCGGGGTAATTGTGCCGGATCATGTGCGTGCAGGATCCGGAAGGAGACAGGATCTCACCCGGAAGATGTTCGAAGGTCTGGAGCATATGTTCCGCCAGCCGGCGCGCATCCCTCCGCAAGCCGGCGTTGAATTGCGGCTGCCCGCAGCAGGTCTGTGCCGTTGGGAAGTCCACCCGCACGCCCAGGCGTTCCAGGATGTTGACCATCCCTTGAGCGGTTTCCGGGTAGAACGTATCGACCAGGCAGGTCGCAAAGAATTGAACGGTAGGCACGGCTTCATTGTATCCTAATCAAATTCGAAAGGTAAAAAATCGTAAAATGCTGGTATGATTGCCACGTTTTGGAAGGAAACCATGAATCAATTCCATACCCGTATCCCCAATCATTTTGACTTACCCAGGCGTATCAACCGCCTGGGCGAACTGGCTTACAACTTGTGGTGGACCTGGCAGCCGAATGCCATGCGTCTGTTCTCCCGTATCGATAATGATATGTGGGAAAGCCTGTCCCATAACCCCATCCTCCTGCTCAGGCAGGTAGAAAGAGCGCATATCAACGAAGTGGCGCAGGACAATGAATATCTGGCCCGGTACGATCGCGTCTTTGAGGAGTTCGATAGCTACCTGGCAGAGTCTTCCTCCTGGTCGGACCAGACTCACCCGGAGTTACACAACCACCCGATTGCCTACTTCTCGATGGAGTTCGGCTTGCATGAGACCCTGCCGATCTATTCGGGCGGTTTGGGTGTACTTGCCGGCGATCACCTGAAAGAAGCCTCTGATCTGGGTTTGCCCCTGGTTGGAGTCAGTTTGATGTATGGCGAGGGTTTTTTCTCGCAACGCATCAGCGAAGATGGCTGGCAGGAAGCATTGAACAATCCGCTGGCCTTCGATGATCTACTCGTCCTGCCGGTTTTAAATGAAGACGGTAAACCGCTGACGGTGTCCGTCGAGATTCCCAATCGCAAGGTGACACTGCGCGTCTGGGAAGCGCGTGTGGGGCGGGTCCCGCTATACCTGATGGATTCCAATGTCGAGGCTAATCAGCCTGAAGACCGTACGTTGACAGCCCGCCTGTATTGGAGTGATCTGGACCGCCGCATCATGCAGGAACTTGTTTTGGGGGTTGGCGGGGTGAGGGTACTGCGCGCGCTGGGATACAACCCATCCGTCTGGCATATGAACGAGGGGCATGCCGCTTTCCTGATCCTCGAGCGGGCGAGGGAAGTGGTTGCCTCCGGTCGCTCCTTTGAAGAAGCTATCGAGCAAACCCGAAAGCACAATGTGTTCACCACCCACACGCCGGTCCCCGCCGGCAATGATGAATTCCCGCTCTGGTTGATCGACAAATTTCTTTCCGCCCTGTGGCCTGAACTGGGTCTGTCCAGAGATCAGTTTGTGGACCTGGCGCGCAACCAGCAGTCCTGGGGTGAATCCTTCAGCATGGGCGTTTTGGCCTTGCGTTACTCGGAAGGCCGCAACGCCGTATCCGAACTGCACGGTCGTGTAGCGCGCAAGATGTGGCAGTTCCTCTGGAAGGACAGTCAGGAAGACGAAGTACCCATCACCTACATCACCAATGGCGTCCATACGGCGAATTGGATGGCACGCCGTTTGCGGGTGTTATTGGACAAGTATCTTGGGGAAGACTGGATGCAGCATCTCGATCAACCAGAATTCATGGAAAAGATTGCCGATATCCCCGACGAAGAACTGTGGGCCGTGCGTATGCATTTGAAGCGCAAGTTGTCCTTTCGCATGCAAGAGTGGGCCCGTGCGCGTTGGTCAGAGGGTGGTTTTCACCCGGTTCAGGTTGTGGCTTCAGGTGCTCTAATCGATCCCTACGTTCTGACGATCGGTTTTGCCCGCCGTTTTGCAACTTATAAGCGTGCCAACCTGATCCTGCGTGATGTGGATCGCATTCTGGACATCATCAATCGCCCCAACAAGCCGGTTCAGATCATCTTCGCCGGTAAAGCGCACCCCGCGGATGAACCCGGCAAACAGTTGATCCAGCAGATCTATCGATCAGTGAAAAAGGCTGAATCGGGTGGGCGCCTGGTGTTCCTTGAGGATTACGATATCAATGTCGCTCGTTACATGGTGCAGGGCGTGGATGTCTGGTTGAACACCCCACGTCGTCCCATGGAAGCCTGTGGTACTTCCGGTATGAAAGCGGCCTTGAATGGCGTGCTCAATTTTTCGGTGTTGGATGGTTGGTGGCGAGAGGCTTACAATGGGCGCAACGGCTGGGCGATCGGGGAGGACAAGGATCCAGAAGCTCAGGAAATCCAGGACCAGGCAGATGCCTTAAGCCTGTATGCCACCCTGGAAAATGAGATCGTCCCGCTGTTCTACGATCGCGATGCAAATTGGATCCCGCAAGATTGGGTGGATCACATCAAGAACAACATGCGTACGATTATCCCCCGATTTGGAACCCGGCGCATGCTCAAAGAGTATGTGGAGCGATTGTATATGCTGGCCGTTCAATGAATCCTTAAAATCATTGGTCAGGCGAATGGCAACCTCCAAATCCTGACAGAAAAGTAGAGTAGATATGGAAATCATGCTTTCTCCCTCTGCCTGGTTGGGCGCTCTGGGGATCTTTGCCCTGCGCGTCACTGACATGACGTTCGATACCCTGCGAATGCTTTTCGTGGTACGCGGTAGCAAGGGCTTTGCCTGGATATTGGGTTTCATGCAATCGCTCATTTTCGTGGTTGCAATCACCACGGTCTTGAACAACCTGCACAACCCGCTGAACCTGGTCGGTTATGCGGCTGGATTTGCGACGGGGAACGTCGTGGGGATCCTCATCGAAAGCAGGCTGGCGATCGGTTACATCCAGCTTCAAATCATCAGTTCGCGGCGAGGCGTCGTCCTGGCGCAGAAGCTGCGCGAGAATGGATTCGCTGTAACGGAGATCCCGGCGCGAGGTAAGGATGGCATGGTGAGCGTGCTGAGCCTCAGCGTAAGGCGCAAGCAGGTCCTGGAAGTCGAAGCGATCGTGCATTCCTGTGACGATGAGGCTTTTGTCACCTCCGAGACAGTCCGCCCGATGCGAAGAGGCTTCTGGCGCGCATGAGCGCTGAGACGGTGCTGGAGCTCACAGTTGAACAGCTTGCTCAAAGATTGCGATCAAAGGAGTCTTTCATCCTTCTGGATGTAAGGGAAGCCTGGGAGCTGGAGCATGCCCTGATCCAGGATGACAGATTACGCGTTGTGCCGATGAGTCGGCTGGCGCACCTTGGTTTGCAGACCTTGCCAGACGAGATGGACGATAAAACCGTGGAAATCCTGGTCATGTGCCATCATGGCGTGCGCAGTCTTTCTGCCACGGGATGGCTGCGAGAACAGGGTTGGTCGAAAGCCTACAGCGTACGGGGCGGGATCGCCGCCTATGCTGATCAGATAGACCGCTCTGTGGGGCGGTACTAACCGCCACCCCTGTTGGTTTACCCATCGCGCAGCCGAAAAATAGAACGCAGGAGCAAGCCATTCAGCCTGCTCCTGCGGTAAGGGGAAGAAGGGCTATGCGCCCTTTTTATTTAAAGACAAACTCTCCGTTCTTATAGAATTGTTCTCCATCGACCAGGATTTCACTGTCGGTGCGCATGTCACAGATCATATCCCAATGGATTGCGCTGGTGTTCTTGGAGCCGGTCTCGGGGTAGCCTGCACCGACCGCCATGTGGAAGGACCCACCGATCTTCTCATCGAAAAGGATTTGACCGGTGAAAGCATTGATCTCGAAATTGGTCCCGATGGCAAATTCGCCAAGATAGCGCGCACCGGCATCGGTTTCAAGCATGCTGAGCAGGAAGTCCTGATTCTTGTCCGCTTTGGCTGATTCCACCCGGCCGTTCGAAAAGGTCAATTCGATGCCTTCAACGGAGACCCCATTGGTGATGGCTGGATAGGTAAATCGCACCCATCCATTGACCGAGTCTTCGACCGGTCCGGTAAAGATCTCCCCATCCGGCATGTTGTGCGTCCCGCAAGAGTTCATGAACTTCCGGCTTTTCACTGAAAGCGTCAGGTCTACGTTTGGACCGCGCAGGGTGACCTGGTTCTTGCCACCCATCCAATCGACAGCCTTACGTTGGTTCTTTTCCACCTTATCCCAGTAGGCGATCGGATCGTCTTCATTGGCATGGTTGGCCCGAAAAACGAAGTCAGCGTATTGTTCGTAGCTCATCTCGGCGTCCTGGGCATAAGCCTCGGTCGGGTAGAGCGTGGTGACCCATTTAAGGGCGCCTTCGGCACCCCGTCGCATTTGCGAGGCGGTGATGGGAGCCAATCCTTTGTTGCGTTTCTGGTGACGGGTCGGATCAATGGAGGTAGTTGAGCGGGTATTGGTGGAGGAGTGAATACGAATGCGGCCTTCGAACTGGTCATAGGCCAGTTTCAAGAAGCCCGGGACGAATTCCAGTTGATCGTCATTGGCATAGGTCAGGTACAGGTCTTCCTGGCAGAAAGGCATCATGCCCGGAAACGTGACAAGCGGGTGGGGATTTCCCCCCTTTTCCAGGATCTGGACAAACAATTCTCTGACAAGGGGTTCGGCTACCGTGGTTGCTTCGATAATAACGCGGTCACCGGGTTTCACGCCTACGCAGCGGTCCACCAGGATTGCGGCAAATTTCTTGATGCGGGGGTCAGTCAACGAGATCTCCTTGTACGAGGCTGGTTGCATTATATCACCGGCAGGGTGAGGCTTCTGCAGGGCTGTGAGCAAGTCAAACCAGCGAATAAGACAAATTACCTCTATAAAATGCGATAAAAGTCACGGTGATTCGGCGATAGAAAAGGATACAATGGAATCATGGACTACCGCGCAAAACTCCTTGCTCCAAAGAAGCTCGATGCAGGGGCCGCTTCTGTCAAACCGACCACAGCCTGGGCAGAAGTCGATGAAAAGGGACGCCTGGTGCTTCCCTCAGGAGTGGTCGAAAAGTATGGTCTGCGCCCAGGCGCGAGAGTTCGCCTGGACGAGGGTCAGGATATCCTACGCATGCATAGACCGGTCACACATCTAACCAAGGTCTACATCGAACCTACCGTAGCCTGCAACCTGGATTGCATCACCTGCTTCCGCAACTCATGGGAGCAACCTATCGGTCGCATGAGCGATGAAACCTTTACCAGTTTCTTGCAGAGCTTGAAGGAACTGGACCCGCTTCCCAACGTTTATTTTGGTGGGATCGGCGAACCGCTATTCCATCCCAGGACGATCGAGTGGATTGCGGTGGTCAAAGCCTTGGGTGTCAAGGTCGAATTGATCACCAATGGCACTATCCTGACTGAAAAGAAATCGAAGGAGTTGATCGAAACGGGTCTGGACACATTGTGGGTTTCGATGGATGGGGCTTCCCCTGACACGTACGCGGATGTGCGCATGGGGGCAGAACTACCGAATATCCTCAAGAACCTGCGGCGCTTTGACAAGTTGCGCCCTGCCAGTCACTTTCCTAAACCTGAAATCGGAATCACTTTCGTGGCCATGAAACGCAACATTGCTGACCTGCCCGAAGTGATCAAGTTGGGAAAGTCATTCAAAGCCAGGCATTTCTTTGTAAGCAATTTACAACCGATTACGGAAGCGATGCAAGAGGATTGCCTGTATACGCAGACCATCCACAACATCGCCTACCTGCAGGCACCCCACCTGCCGAGTCTGCGGCTCCCGAAAATGGATTTCGACGAGACCACCCAGGCAGCGCTGTTCGAAGCGTTCAACAGTCAACTGAACGTAACCTTCGCCGGCAACAACTGGAGCGGCGCGAGCGACACCTGCACCTTTATCGAGAGCGGGACGATGTCCGTGGCCTGGGACGGCGGGGTCAGCCCATGTTGGCCGTTGATGCACACCCATACCAGTTTCCTGCACGGCAAGCCGCGCGTCTCCAGGAAACACGTCATTGGCAATGTGCGCGATCGTTCCCTGGCGGACCTGTGGCAGGATCCTGACTATGTGGCTTATCGCGAGCGCCTGCACAATTTTGCCTTCGCCCCCTGTACTTTTTGTGGTGGCTGTGACCTGTCTGAACGCAACGAAGAGGATTGCATCGGGAACACGACCTTCCCGGTGTGCGGTGGATGCCTGTGGGCGCAAGGGATCGTGCAATGTCCTTAGACAATTAGTATGGAAGAATCTGGGAAAGAGGTAGGTGATGGAGGTCCATTTTTACGCGACCTTGCGCGCGATCGTCGGGCAGAAGACCGTTCAGGTTGACCTGCCGCCGGACACCACCGCTCTGGGGCTGGTGGAAACCATATCTGAAAAATACCCGGCCCTGCGTGCAGAATTACTGGACGCTGAAAACCGCTTCCAGCGCCACATGAAGATGTTCCTGAATGGACGCGAGGTCGTGTACCTTGAAAAGGAATTCGACACGCTCATTCAGCCTGAGGATAAGGTCGATATCTTCCCGCCTGTCGGTGGTGGTTAAATGCAAAAGATCGTTCGCGAGATGCGTGGGATCCCGTTCTTCCTGTTGAGGGAATACCTCGAAGATTTGGGGGGAACCGCCGTGGCCGAAGATCGGGTCAAAGGTCCGGGCTGGAGCGTGAAATTGGAACGCATGGAGCCTTTTCGATTGGGATCTCTGAAAGTCGGGCAGACCCGTTTGGAGATCGAAATCGAGGAACATCTGGCGGATGATTTCATGGAGCGATTTGGCAAGAAGACCCTGCGCGCTGGCGCTTAAAAAGAGACGGTCACCACTTGGGTGACCGTCTCTAAAATCGCTTCATTCTGCTCATTCGGGGGGCTAGCCCCCCGAATGAGCAGTTTAGATTCAAGGAGGAAAACTAGACGATCTCCAGTTCCTTGAGCTTGGCTTCGGGTGCCACTCCATTCACCCAGCCGCGTTTCTCGTAGTATTCGGCCAGCATCTTGTCCAGTTCACAGACATGGCCCTCCGAGCCGGGCATGGTGGAGGCTTCTTCTGTAAAGCGTTTTGGCAGCGTGTCGCTACCCTCTTTGAAGCCGACCAGGTTATTGTAGTGGCGTTCCAGATTGTAAATGCGTTCGCCGGTCTTCAGAACATCATCTGCGGTGAAAGGTACGCCAACCATGGCAGAATATTGAGCTGCGTACTCGTCAGCACCCTGCGCAAACGCGCTGAACTTGCAGATGTCCATGCTGTCGGAGAAGGCGTGTACGTTCTGGAAGATCATAACCAGTTCGCCCTTGCCCTTCCATTCCAGCGGATCGACCTTGAGCGAGTTGAAGGGCATTACGCCCAGTTCCGCTGCAGGCGTGTAGGCACGCAGATGGCAGGCGCCGCGATTGGAGGTGGCGTAGCCGATGCCCATGCCTTTCAAGCCGCGTGGATCATAAGCCGGGATGCCCTGGCCTTTGCAGGTCATGGCCAGTTCAGGGTGACCGAAATGCTTGGCAGTGGCATTTGCGCCCTCTGCCATGACATCACCGAATCCTTCACGTTTGCCGATCATGGCAGCGGCTTTTGTCATGCCGTCCGAGTCGCCCCAGGCCAGCTTGCCTTCGCCTTTGGTGTAGCCCTTCTCGCTGGCTTCCATCCAGATCGAGAGTGGATGCCCGACCTCGATCGCGTCGAAGCCGTAGTCGTTGGCCAGATCGATCATCTTGGCTACCAGGCGGGCATCGTTATTGCCGCAATTCGCGCCCACCGACCAGGACGGTTCATATTCGACCGATTCCATGTGCAAGCCCTTGAAGGGACCGTCTTTGACTTCTACTTCCTTCTTACAGGCCACCGGGCAGGCGTGACAGGTCGGGTCGTTGACCAGCAGGTTTTCCTTCACGTATTCGCCGCTGATCTTTTCAGCATTTTCGCCGAAGGATGTCACCGTGCTATTCTTGCTGGGTAAGGCACCAATGCTGTTGGTGATGTTCATCAATACGTTGGTGCCATACACGGAGAGGCCCCCTTTGCGAGGGCTGGTGATGTTCTCCTCAGCCATGATGGTCTTGAGCACGCGCTCTTGCACAGGCTTCCAGGCATCGCGGTCATTCGCCTTGGTGATCTTCTTCTCTGATTTGACAACGATAGCTTTGAGATTCTTGCTGCCACCCACGCAACCCGTGCCGCCGCGCCCGCTGGCGCGATCATCTTCGTTGATCCAGCAGGCGAACTTGACCAGCTTTTCACCGGCCGGACCGATGGCGATCACGGTCAGGTCTTTTTCGCCGTATTTATCCTGGAAGAATTTAACCGTGTCGTGCACGCCCTTGCCCCAAACATCCGAGGCGTCCAGCAGTTCAACTTTGTCTTCCGTCACGTAGGCATAGACGGGTTTGGCAGCCTTGCCCTTAAAGATCAGGCCATCGAAGCCCGCCCAGCGCAAGCGCGCTGCGCTCCAGCCTCCATGGTGGCTGTCGGTGATTGTGCCCGTCAGTGGCGATTTTGTGACAACAGCCATACGGCCGCTCATGTTGGCTTCCGACCCTGTCAGCGGACCGTTCATAAAGCACAGGATGTTCTCTGGTGAAAGCGGGTCTACTTGCGGCCCATTTTCGAACACGTATTTAACGCCCAGTCCGCGCCCACCGATATATTTGCGTTTCCAATCTTCGGGCGCATCTTTATATTCGACTTTGCCTGCCGTCAAATCCACAAAGCCGATTTTATTGGCATAGCCTCCAAGCATGATAGTGCCTCCTTTTTTGGCGGATAAAATCCATCACGGGGAACAATGAGTAAATGCTTCTATAGAATAGCATTTTTACAGGGCGGTATCAATCTTTAAGCTTTTCCTTAACCGCAAAAGTTACATTCTTCCTGATTAACCCTATGACGAATTGCGTTATACTTTCCCCTACCAAGTCTCAGAGTCAAGGTTTTTCCCTACTATTCCATGAAACAACTCCTCCAGAACCTGCGTGACGGTAAAGCTGTCGTCGAAGAAGTCCCTGTGCCGGTGCCGCAGCCCGGTATGGCCCTTGTGAAAACTGCGGCCAGCCTGGTATCGGCTGGCACCGAGCGCATGGTGGTCGAATTCGCGGAGAAGAACCTGGTCGGCAAGGCGCGCTCGCGCCCGGACCTGGTGCGCCAGGTGCTCGACAAAGCTCGCCGTGAGGGATTGCTTACGACCGTCCAGGCCGCCTTCAACCGTCTGGACCAGCCCATGGCGCTGGGTTATTCGTCCGCCGGAACCGTCAAAGCACTGGGAGAGGGCCTGCAGGGCTTCCATGTCGGGCAGCGCGTGGCCTGTGCGGGCGGCGGCTATGCCGTACACGCCGAATACAACCTGGTGCCGCCCAACCTGCTTACGCCCCTGCCGGACCAGGTTGATTTCGAATCGGCGGCCTTTACCACCCTGGGCGCCATCGCCATGCACGGTTTCCGCCTGGCGGAACCACAGCTGGGAGAAACCGTGGCTGTGATCGGCATGGGCTTGCTGGGCCTTCTGGCCGCGCAGATCGCCGCCGCCGCCGGCTGCCGCGTGCTGGGCATTGACGTGGATCCAGACCGGGTGTCCCTGGCGGCTTCCCTGGGGTTGCAGGCCTGTTCCCGCGAAAGGGCTGAAGAGTCCGCCGGTGCATTCACTGCCAATCGTGGCGTGGACTGTGTGCTCATCTGTGCTGACACGCCCTCGAATGACCCGGTCGAGCTGGCGGGAACCATCGCCCGCGACCGCGCTTGCGTGGTGGCGACCGGCGCTGTGGGCCTGAGCTTCCCGCGCAAGGTCTATTACGAAAAAGAGCTGTCCTTCATCAATTCGCGTTCCTATGGACCCGGCCGCTACGACGCCGCCTACGAGCAGGCCGGGCAGGATTACCCTCTCGGCTACGTACGCTGGACGGAGGGGCGCAACTTCGAGGCCGTGGTGGAGCTGCTGGCAAGCGGCAAGCTGCGGGTCAAACCCCTGGTCTCGCATCGCTTCCCGATCGAAAGGGGTACGGAAGCTTACGAAGTGATCACCGGGAAGAAGGGCGAACCGTTCTTGGGTGTGCTGCTGACCTATCCGGAAGAGTTGAAAACGGAAGGATCCAGGTTGCAGCTTCATGAGGTTCCAAACTTTCAACCTTCAATTTGCAACCTCGGTGTGCTCGGCGCAGGTCTTTTCGCAAACGCCACCTTGCTCCCGGCCATACGAACGATCAAAGGAATTGAACGGATCGGCATCGCCTCTCCGGGTGGCCTGCATGCCCAGCATGCGGCCAGGAAATTTGGATTTGCATACGCCGTTTCAGATTCTGACCAGATCCTGGACGATCCGGCAATCAATACGGTGGCCATCCTCACCCGTCACGCGTCACACGCGGAATTGGTGGTCAAGGCGTTGCAGGCAGGTAAATATGTCTTCGTCGAAAAGCCGTTGGCACTCACAAATGCTCAGCTTTCAGCCATCCGCAAGACGTTGACCGCTGAAAGCTGTCCGCTGTTGACGGTAGGCTTCAACCGCCGCTTTGCTCCGCTGGCCCTGCCGCTTGCCGCTCACTTTGCCGGCCGCACGGAAGCGCTCTTTGCCCATTATCGCGTCAACGCCGGTTACATTCCTCCCGACCACTGGACGCATGACCCCGAACAAGGCGGCGGACGCCTGATCGGCGAATGTTGCCATTTTGTGGATTTCCTGACCTTCCTGACAGGACAGGTACCGGTGAGCGTCAGTGCTGTGGCCCTGCCGGACGGCGGCAAGTACCGCGAGGACGTTGTATCCATGACCTTTACTTTCCCGGACGGCTCGGTCGGCGTTGTGGATTACCTGGCCAATGGGGACAGGTCCTTCCCCAAGGAACGCCTGGAGGTCTTCTGCGGTGGTCGCATTGCGGTCCTGGACGACTTCCGTCGTTTGGATCTGGTCCACGACGGCCGGCGCAGGACACTCAAGGCATCGCAGGATAAGGGTTGGAAGGATGAGTGGGTCACCTTTTCAAAAGCCATCCGGGAGGGCGGTGCTCCGCCGATCCCTTACGAGCACTTGCTGGGTGTGACCGCGGCTACCTTCGCGGCAGTTGAGTCGCTCAGAAGCAATCAATCTGTCAAGATCGATCTTTAATGAATCGTATCTTTAGAAACCCGCCTTCAGGAGCTCCGTATGCCTCATATAGTTGACCAGGTATCCCTTGGCGCGATCGTCCAGGTGCGGGATCGCTTGCTCGAGCTGCAGGCGAACGGGCGGGCGGTGCTGCGGCTCGAGTCGGGCGACCCTTCCTTCGACATCCCGATCCACGTGCACGAAGCCATGCAGCAGGCCCTGCTGGACGGCCGGACCCATTACACGGCCTCCACCGGCATTCCCGCACTGCGCCAGGCTATTTATCAAAAGGTTACGACAGAAAACGGGCTGGAAATTTCTGGACCGGAAAACGTCATCGTCACCAACGGTGGTATGCATGGCCTGTACATCGTCTTCCGCGCCCTACTCGATGCAGGCGACGAGGTCATCCTGCCTGACCCGATGTGGACCGAAATCGCCGAGAACATCCGTCTGGCTGGCGGTGTTCCCGTGCGCGTGTGTCTGCGCCCTGAAACCGGCTACCAGTATCACCCTGAAGACATCGCGGCGGCGGTCACGCCGCGTACGCGCGCGATCTTCGTCAACACACCGCACAACCCCACCGGCGCAGTCCTGCGCCAACCTGAGCTGGAGATGATCGCGAGCATTGCCGAGCGACACGACCTGACAATGGTCAGCGACGAAGCCTATGAACACGTGATCTTTGACGGCGAACGGCACGTCAGCATTGGATCGCTGCCGGCCGCCCGGGACCGCACCATCACTGTTCACTCGCTCTCGAAAACGTACGCCATGAGCGGGCTGCGGCTCGGGTACGTGATCGCGACGGACCCGATTATCCTGGAGCGCCTGAAGAAATTGGTGCGCTGCACCATCAACGGTGTCAACTCTGTGGCGCAGGTCGGCGCTGCCGCTGCCATCAACGGCTCGCAGGAGACCACGCTCGCCATGGCAAAGGAATACCAGGCCCGGCGAGACATACTCCTTTCGGCGCTAAATGACGCGCCTTATGTTGAAGCCTTCAAACCCTCGGGCGCATTCTACCTGTGGGCGCGCATCACCCCGGAATGGCCCGGCTACCAGGGCGCGCACGACGACTGGTCCATGACCAATTATCTGATTGACCGGTCGGGAATCGGTTCATCCCCCGGTTCGGCCTTCGGGCCGGCCGGAGAAGGCCACATCCGCTTCGCTTTTTCGTGCTCTACGGATCAGGTCCGCAAAGCGGCGAAGCTGTTACCGGCCGCATTGGAATCCGCCAGCGCGTAACCCTAAAATCCCCATTAAGAGCCATCATGTCTCAATTTCCTTTACCACTTCCATTCGTAAGGCAATCCTGCAGAAGTACAAGCAGCCACCCGCGTGGCTGTTGATCGGGATGACGCTTGGTAAGTAGGAAAGGCACACCTTGTCCGTCAAATCCTGGAAGACCCTTGGTTCTAAGTATCTGTTCAAACACAACGGCGTAGCCATCCGCGTCGATCTGGTTGAAACCAAGAATGGGAATGTGTACGAGCCTTACGTGCTCGAATGTGGAACCTGGGTCAACGTCATCGCGCTTACAAAAGAGAAGGACGTGGTGGTGATCAAACAATATCGGCACGGCGTGAAGCGGGTGCTGCTGGAATTGCCGGCCGGCCTGGTGGATGAGCGCGATGCCAGCCCGGAGCAGGCGGCGCGGCGCGAATTGCTGGAAGAGACCGGCTACGCCGGACAGGAATTCATCGAGATTGGGCGCATCTATGCGAACCCTGCCACGCACACCAACCTGACCTACTCTTATCTGGTCCTGGAGGCAGAGAAGATCGGCGAGCAAAACCTGGAGGAAACAGAAGACATCGAAGTTTCCCTGATACCATGGGACCAGCTTATCTCGCTGGCGAAGATCGGCGGCCTGCCGCAGGCTTTGCACGTCAGCGCCTTGTTCTTTGCCCTGGCCTATCTGGAACGGAACCCCTGAGATCGTGACACTTCCTCGGTATTTATTCGCCTTTAAAGTTATAAGCCAAATGAAATGGGGTCAACTTGCCCTGTATACGCTTTATCAGTTGGGATTGAGAACAGGCTACTTCCGGTGGAAAACCGACGAGGGACGACGAATGACGAGTCACGGTTTTCAATCTCCCGTGCAAGGTCTGTTTTCCTTGCCCGACCGCAAAGAACTTCGCAGCCTCCTTGGTAAAGAGGACCGACACCGCCTGCTGGCCGAAGCCGACGAGATCGTGGCCGGAAAATTTCGTCCTTTCGGCGGCGCCCCGGCCCCATTGCAGCTTTCCATTGAGGAGCCCCTCGAGCACTGGACGGCGTACGAAACGCACAACGCACCGCTTCCCCATTCCGGTCTCACGGAGACCAACCCATCGCTCCCGCCGTCCGACCCCAAGTTCATCTGGGAACCCGCCCGGTTCGGTTGGGCGTACATGCTGGGGCGCGCGTTCCACCTGACGCAGGACGAACGCTACGCGGACGCCTTCTGGCGTCACACAGAAACCTTCCTGGAAGCAAATCCGCCCTACCTCGGGCCGCACTGGATGAACGGGCAGGAGGTCGCGTTGCGCCTGATGGCGCTGCTCTGGGCATATCAGGTCTTTGAATCAGCCGCCGCATCCAACCCCGAGCGACGGACGCGTCTGGCGGTTGTTCTGGCTGCGCATGCCGCGCGCATCCCACCCACGCTGCTGTACGCCCGCGCCCAGAACAACAACCATCTTCTGACTGAGGCCGCGGCGCTGTACGGCGCCGGCCTGGCCCTGAAGAAACCGGGATGGCGTGTGCTTGGCTGGCGCTGGCTCAACCAGGGCCTGCGGGAACAGATCAACGGCTATGGCGAGTATATCCAGCACAGCGCCAATTACCATCGCGTCATGCTGGGGGCGGCGTTGTGGGTGGAAGCCATCCGGAAGGACGATTTACCGTATCCGACTCGGCAAGCGTTGGGGCGTGCCACGCACTGGTTGTTCTCGTTGCTCGACCCTGATACCGGACAGGTCCCGAACTTGGGCGCCAACGACGGGGCCCTGCTCCTGCCCCTGTCCGTCTGTCCCTTTCAGGATTACCGACCGACGGTGCAGGCTGCGGCGCGCGCCTTTTTGCGCTTCCAGCTGCCTCCCGGCCCCTGGGATGAAGCCTCGCTCTGGCTGGGTTTGGCCTCGCACGCCAAGACTTATGAATCCGGCCTTTACCTGGGAGATCATTTGCGCGGAGGGCATTCCTGGGCCTACCTGCGCGCATCTTCGTACCGCTCGCGCCTGGGCCACATGGACCAGCTGCACCTGGACCTGTGGTGGCGCGGGGTGAACATGGCCCAGGATGCCGGTACCTACCTGTACAACGCGGAGCCGCCCTGGGATAACCCGCTGGTCGCCTCACGCGTGCACAACACCATTACTGTCGACGGGCGCGAGCAGATGACGCGCGGGGGCCGCTTCATGACCCTGGACTGGTTCCCGGCCTTTTCGAAACGGCTGATCGCGACCGAGGACGAGATCTCCGGGCGACTGATGGCGTACCATAAAGGCTACCGCGGAATCCGGCACGAGCGGGTTATTACGGTCTTCAACGACGAACGCTGGCAGGTGGAAGATACCTTGCTCGCGCAAAAGCCCCACCTGTACCGCCTGCACTGGCTGCTGCCGGATTGGAAATGGAAGATGGAGACGAGTGAACAGGGGGCAGTGCTCAGGTTACGTTCTCCGCATGGATGGGTGCAAGTCGGTCTGCGGGGCCCGTCGTCCGAAGTCAGTCTTGTGCGTGCAGGGGAGGTCATATTCGGTCAGCGCGATGTCCAGCCCTTCGAAGGGTGGGTTTCCCCCACCTATGGGGTAAAGTGTGCTGCTCTTTCGCTGTCTTGTGAAGCACACTCGGAGCGGTCGCTTCAATTCACGACGGAGTTCATCTTCCCAAAATAGGGCGGGAGAACAATGCTTTTGCTCGTTCACCCCATTTGTGACCAGTAGTTACGGTCCCCGATGTGGTTTGGAGTGATTTTTCCCTGATCAAATCCGCATACAGGTGCTCGT
>Ga0307425_1000833_pt1 | contig 19154 bp, 14 predicted proteins | sample SalMarWE160330MG_FD_202152 | JGI IMG/M metagenome (GOLD analysis project Ga0307425, IMG submission 202152) | Salt marsh sediment microbial communities from the Plum Island Ecosystem LTER, Massachusetts, United States - WE1603-30 | ecosystem: Environmental > Aquatic > Marine > Intertidal zone >...
AGGGAGAGGCCTTCCGCCAAAAACGCTCTTGATCAGGGCCGACGGGGTGATTACGAGGTAATAGGCCAATGTGAGAACCAGGGCGGTTACGATTCTTCCCACCAAGTGAGCGATCTTCATCCATCCGGAATATAGTGGCCTCAGCCGCAACGGGCTTAGAATGAATCCTAATCCCATAAGGGACAAAAAGCCAAAAAGATATGTGGGGATGGGCCTTTTAAACCAGAGCCCCAATGTACACAGGATTCCAAAAAAAATGAGGGCAATAACCCCGAATTTTCGTATCTCCCGGATATCAGTCGAGTTCAAGCTTGCTCCTCCATTCCTCGTCTTCTTTCCATGGGGGTTGTTTATCCTTAAAGAGGATACAATTTTCCATGACAAGAACATCCATCTCCGTCCGCATAAAACAGCGGTAAGCTTCTTCCGGCGTACAGACGATCGGCTCGCCCCGGACATTAAAACTGGTGTTGACTAATACAGCACATCCGGTCAGTTTGTCAAATTCCGAGATGACCGCGTGATAGCCCGGGTTGTCCTTTTGATTCACTGATTGAATACGAGCGGAGTAGTCTAAGTGCGTAACGGCAGGGATGTCGCTTCTCTTGACCATTAGACGTTTTAGCATCGGCATTTCATCTGGTGAAGGCTGAGACAGGCATCTTTCCTTCTTGACATTGGCAACCAAGAGCATGTAGGGGCTCGGTACGTCCGTCTCAAAGTATGCTGCGACCTTTTCCTCAAGTACTGATGGGGCAAATGGCCTGAAAGACTCGCGGTATTTTATCTTCAGGTTCATTACTTTCTGGGTATCTCCACGCCTCGGATCACCGAGGATGCTTCTGGCACCTAAGGCCCTTGGTCCGAACTCCATACGTCCTGCCAAATATCCGACGATATTTCCTTTAGCGATTTCCGAGGCGATTGCCTGAGGCCTCTTTTCCGGATCAAGTTCATGGTAGGGGTACTTATTGCCCTCCAGGTAGGCCTTGATCTCTTCACTGGTAAAGGAGGGACCGAGATATGATCCCTTCTGGCTGTCGTGGCCTTTCGGGTCAGGCCGTTCGTTTTCAAGATAGCGGTGCCAGACGGACAGGGCGGCCCCTAAAGCCCCTCCGGCGTCGCCTGCAGCAGGCTGTATCCAGATTTCTTCGAAATCGCTTTCCCTCAATATACGACCGTTTGCAACACAGTTTAAGGCTACACCACCGGCAAGACAGAGTCTCCGCTGTTTTGTTTCTTTTTGAACATGGTTCACCATCTTGAGTATGGTCTCTTCGGTAACGGACTGGATACTCGCTGCAATGTCCATTTCTCTCTGTGTAATTTCTGTCTCGGGTTTCCTTGGAGGTCCGCCAAAGAGTCTGGAAAAATGTCTGTTGGTCATACGCAGGCCGCCCAAAAAATCAAAATAGGTCAGGTTCAAGCGGAGGGAGCCGTCATCCTTTACGTCTATAAGTTCTGAGAGGATGAGGTCTTTATAACGGGGCTGGCCATAGGGGGCCAGTCCCATGAGCTTGTATTCGCCGGAGTTGACTCTAAATCCTGTAAAATAGGTAAAGGCGGAGTATAGCAGGCCCAAGGAATCAGGGAAATGCAGCTCTTTTAGCAATGCGATCTCATTTCCCTGGCCAAACCCGTAGCTTGCAGTGGCCCATTCTCCCACCCCGTCCACAGTGAGGGTGGCAGCTTTTTCAAAGGGAGAGGGGTAAAATGCCGATGCCGCATGTGCTTCGTGGTGTTCCGTGAATAAGACATCTCCCTCGTAACCAATTGACTGCCGGAGAACCTTATGAATATGCAGTTTTTTTCCCAACCACAGGGGAATGGCCTCTAACCAGGATCGGAGGCCTTTAGGGGCGATTGTAAGGTAACTTATCAGGAGCCGTTCAAATGTCTGGATCGGTTTGTCATAGAAGACAACGTAGTCCAGGTCTCGGGCATTGACTTCCCCCTCTTTTAAACAGTACTTTATGGCGTTGGCCGGAAACCTCGGATCGTGTTTTTTCCTTGAAAAACGCTCTTCCTGTGCTGCTGCCACGATTTTGCCATTCCGGAGCAGGCAGGAAGCGCTGTCATGATAAAAACAAGATATTCCCAAAATATCCAATAGTTAAGCCTTTTTCTGGTCTCCAGTATGGCCTCTGGGCTCTCCTGATGTGGGAGATGTGGGAGGAGCGGTGGCCTGAGTGGCATTATCAAACGCCTTTGGTTCTGCTATTTTCTTTACGGTTTTTTCTAGGGATTCGGCGTCTTCCAAATTGAGTCTTAGTACGGATGGATCAATATCTTTGATCATATTGCTCAAGACCCGTTTAGGACCGACTTCTATAAATATATTTTCACCTCTACTGATAATTCTTTCGATTGTTCCCCGCCAGTCAACGATATTGAACATCTGTTTATAGAGTTCTTGTCTTATGTGGTTAGGGTCTACGATTGCCTCTGATGTTACATTCGCCATTATAGGTTTTGAAGCAATATCGATTTCGCACACTTCTAATTCCCTTTTGAATTTATCAGCAGCAGGTTTCATGATTGGCGTATGAAACGGTCCTTCCACCTTTAACATCATGGAGTGCAACCCGTCATTTTTTAATTCTTTGCCCATTTCTGCCAGCCGCTTTTTGGATCCACCAACGACGATCTGGCTCTTGGTATTGTTTAGGGTAATAAAGACTCCAAAATTCTTGCACAGGGCACAAATTCTATCGTTATCTAATTCTTTTCCTTTGTTCACGACGGCCATTAACCCCGCACCCGGATAAGACTTGCCCCATTCTGTCATTACGGTTGCCCTTTTATGTACAAGGGTCAGGGTGGTCTTAAAATCCATTGCCTCCGCGACTAATAATGCCGTATATTCGCCTAAGCTGTGCCCTGCTAATAAAGAGACGTTTAAATCAACGTCGCTTTCCTTGCATGTCTCATCAAGCACCCTGTAGCAAGCATAACTCATTGTCAGTACGGCGGGCTGAGTGTAAATCGTCTTGTTCAGATCTGCCTTGTGCATGAGTTTTCCGAACTTGTGCTTTTTGAAGCATAGTTCTGAAATATCATAGCCAAGCACCTGACTGGCTTCGTCGTATATATCCCTGACCAGCTTGAATTTGTCGTACAGTTCTTTCCCCATTCCTACATATTGAGAGCCTTGGCCCGGAAAGATCAGTATGGTTCTCTTCTGTTTCATAATCTCACTACGCTGCTGGTCTTTAATAATTCTTGACAAAGAAGTCATTTGAAATATGATATGACCCCAGTATGTAAAGTACACTTATTATCAGTCTTTTCATATATAATCAACTCTAAAATCTGCAGGATTTATGGGGAAAGGCCTTTGATAAAACAGGACAATCTCAGAACAACAAATACTAATAGCGTTTGGAGATACTTTAATGGACATTGAAGACAAGATAAAGGAATTAGAAAGCAGGAATCTTGAGGCGGAGATGGGCGGCGGTCAGAAGCGAATCGAACAGCAACATAACAAGGGGAAGATGGCCGCAAGGGAAAGGATCGATTATCTGTTAGATGAAGGCAGTTTTCAGGAGTTGGATAAATTTGTAGTGCATCGCTGCCAGGATTTCGGCATGGATAAGAAGAAGATCCCGGGTGATGGCGTAGTGACCGGTTACGGGAGAATAAAAGGCCGTCTTGTATTTCTATTTTCCCAGGATTTTACCGTATTCGGCGGATCCCTGAGTGGCGCATTTGGCGAGAAAGTATGCAAAGTCATGGACCTTGCGTTAAAAAATGGGGCGCCGATGATAGGGTTAAACGACTCCGGGGGCGCCAGGATCCAGGAAGGGGTCATGAGTCTTGGAGGCTACGGCGAGATATTCAAGAGAAATGTCTGGAGTTCGGGGGTCGTACCTCAGATATCCGTGATTATGGGACCCTGTGCGGGAGGCGCGGTTTATTCCCCTGCGCTTACCGATCTAATCATCATGGTTAAAAAGACGAGCAACATGTTTATCACGGGCCCACAGGTCATCAAGGCGGTAACTTCCGAGGAAGTAACAGCCGAGGCCCTTGGCGGCGCCATGGCCCACAATACAAAGAGCGGGGTCGCACACTTTGCCGAGGATTCAGACGAGGCAGCGCTTGACAGGGTGAAAGAGGTTCTTTCCTATTTTCCCCAAAATTACAGAGAAAGGCCGCCTGCAGTTGAATGTAGGGATGACCCGAACAGGACAGAAAAATCCCTGAACACAGTGGTGCCAACCAATCCCAGGTTGCCCTATGACATGACGGAGATTATTCGAACCGTGCTGGACAATAACCTATTTTTAGAGGTACAGAAACACTTTGCAAAAAATATGGTTGTGGGTTTTGGTAGGCTAAACGGTTTTTCCGTGGGTATTATTGCCAACCAGCCTAAGTTTTTGGCCGGCTGCTTAGATACCAAGGCATCGGTAAAATGTTCCAGGTTTATCCGGATGTGTGATGCCTTCAACATCCCGACGGTCACATTCGTGGATGTCCCCGGATATCTGCCGGGTGTCCAGCAGGAGTATGACGGTATCATCAAACACGGAGCCAAGATTATTTTTGCCTATTCAGAGGCCACGGTCCCCAAGATCACACTGGTCACTCGCAAGGCATACGGCGGGGCCTACATTGCCATGTCTGCCAAACACTTGGGAGGTGATATTAACTTTGCCTATCCCACTGCCGAAATCGCGGTGATGGGGCCTGAGGGGGCAGCCAACATTATTTTCAGGAAAGAACTCGCCGAAGCTGATGATCCGGTTGCAACGAAGGAGAGGCTGGTCGAGGAGTACAGGGATAACTTTGCCAGTCCATTTAAGGCAGCGGAGTTGGGGTATACGGATCATATTATCTTTCCCGAAAAAACCCGGCCGAGATTGATCCAGGCCCTGATGATGCTTAAAGATAAAAAGGAATCAATCCCTGACAGAAGGCATGGAAATATCCCGCTTTAGCGGATTAGTTTCAAATATAGATACGCCGGCAAATTTGGAAAGCCTCTTCTTTGATCTAAGGAGAGGCTTTTTTTGGCTTGAGATAATGCGGGAACCTGATCTCAGGTGAGCGTCTTGGTCCTTTTTTCCCAGAATTCCTGTTCTTTTTCTCTCCAGTCAGGCCCGCCGAATTTTTTGTCATAGAAATGGCCTAATCTTTCGAGCATTTTGATCCATGCGCTTTTGCTTTTTTGTTTTGCCTCAAGCACATCCGCAACGAAGATGTCTATTTGATCTATTTTATCCTTGGGAGCATAATATGAAGCACCGTTTTCAGCCGATTTTTTGAGGTTTTCCTCAGAAAGGGCATGTGCCGTTAGCATAAGCGCAGGTACACCCCGTTTATGCGCAATCTCAAGGAGATCAAATCCTTTTACGCCCATTATATCCAGGATGGCAATATCGTATACATTGTCTTGAAGCAGGCGTTTGGCCTCTTCAAAAGAGGTGGCCGTGTCGATCTTACAGATATCCAGGAGGCTGGCTAATGTATCAAGGACATCCTGCTCATCGTCTACGATAAGGACTCTTTTTCCGGTAATGATTTCTTTCGGATCCATTTTCAATGCTCCGGCGTATTGAAATGATGGCTGGGAAACTGGAAATTAGAAATTAGAAATTGGAGACCGAAGGATAGGGCCTTTTATCTCATACGCGAATTTCAGATTGCTTTAGTAAGTCTTCAGGTTTGAAAAATCTTTTTGACCTCTTCGTTCAAGACCTTTCCCATGGCATTTTTTGGCAGTTCCTTTACGAAAACAATCTCCTTGGGACATTTCCAGCCGTGAAGATGCTCTCTACAATATGCCTGAATCCCACCTGCTTGAATCCCTGATTCGGCCCTTGTGACGATGGCCGCAACAACCTTTTCCCCCCATTTTTCATCCGGTATGCCCACGACAGAAGATTCGAGCACATCATCAAGCCTGTTTATAACCCCTTCAACCTCTTTTGGGGAGATATTTTCGCCCCCTGAGATGATAATATGTTTGCATCGATCGGTCAGAAAATAGTATCCGTCTTTATCGACTCTTCCCAGATCTCCAGTCCTGAACCAGCCTTTCTCAAATGCCTTGGCAGTCTCTTGAGGCTTATTCAAGTATCCCGGCGTAACCGCAGGGCCCTTAAGCCAGATCTCGCCCTCCTGACCCGGCGCCACGTCCTCAAATGTTTCGATGTCTACAATCCGCACTTCAAGATCGGGAAGAGGCAGCCCGATTGATCCTGGCTTCCTCCTGCCCCTCACTGGATTGGAAAAGTTCATTCCTGTCTCTGACATTCCTTCTCGCTCAACAGGTTCTTTTCCGAATATTTTCGTTATCTTCTCAAAATCCTTTGTTAGAAGAGGCGCCGAGCCGGATGTCCATAATCGCATATGCTCAAAGTCAAGTCCCTTTTCCCCCACATAGTCCATTAGTTTGCCATACATGGGAGGAACGGCCATAAATAGAGTGCAGGCATATTCCCCCTCTTTTTTTGTCAACAGGTCAATGACCTTTTTGGGGGAAAATTGATCAAGCATCAGCACATGAGCACCGGCAATCAGGGCCGTATGAAGGGCAAAGCAGAGCCCGTGCACGTGAAACAGCGGAAGGGCATGACAGAGGACGTCCGAATCTGATATCTCCCATGTTTTTATAATATTTTTAGCATCATGGACAAGATTCCTCTGCGTAAGAATCGCCCCTTTCGGTTTTCCGGTCGTTCCCGAGGTATAGATGATAAGCCCCGGATCATCCGGTTCGACTTCTTCCCGGTTTATATCATCTGTGGCGGAACGGAAAAAATTCAGGTCCTGGTACGGTCTTTCAGTCTGGATCGTGATGGTGGTAAGACTCGAGCCTATTGAATGGATGATCCCCTCCTGCCCAGGGCTTGTCAGGGCCAGTTTTGCTTCAGCGTCGCGAACTAAGTATTCCATTTCCGATTTCTTGAACCCGGGATTCAAAGGGATTCCAACCGCCCCCATCTCTTGAAGCGCCAGGTGGGCGACGACAAAAATCAAGGATTTGGGAAGGAAGAGGATGACTCTGTCTCCCTTTTTCACGCCCAGATCTCTCAAGGTGTTCACCATCCGGTTTGAATCCCGGTCCAGTTCCCGGTATGTCAGCTCTGTCTCAACCGTCCCGTCTCGGAAGAAGCGGATGGCAGTCTTTTCTCCCCCGGCGGAGAAGGCATTTAAGAAGCAGTCTTTCAGGGATTCATTATTCATATCTACTCCACTTAGGTTTATCCTATCATCCTGTTCGGGAGCCATGTAGCCAATTCAGGCCAGATACACACACAGGCAATCACGATTCCTTCGATGATCACGAATGGGACGACCCCTAACAGAACATGTGACATGGGAACATCAGGTGCGATATTCTTTACGATATATAGGTTAAGCCCCACAGGCGGTGTTACCAGGCCGATCTCAAGATTAACCGTCATGATCACGGCAAACCATACGGGGTCAAATCCCAATCCCTTGATGATCGGAATCAGCAGAGGGGCTATCATTAAAATCACGGCCGCCGGAGGGATAAAACACCCCAATATCAAGAGCAGGACATTAATGAGGATGATAATCCCCCATTTTCCAAGGGGGAGACTCAAAATCAGTTCACCCATTGCCTGGGTCGCATAGAGATCGGAAGAGACATATGCGAACAACAGGGCAGCGGCCATAATCATCAAGATCATGCTGCTTTCGTTTAATGCCTTGATAAAAATCTTCCAGAGTTGTCTGGGTCGGTAAATCTTGTAGATGATCATGACAAAGAAGATGGAGAGTACGGCACCCAACCCCCCGGCTTCGCTCGGTGTGGCCCAGCCGCCATACAGCGATCCCATAATTCCGAATATGATCAGGACAAACGGCAGGATTTTTAACAGAGACCCGAACCTTTCCTTCCATGTAAATTGTTCGGTCAAGCCCCGGTCTTCAATATAGTACATGGCGCCGGGTTTGGCAGGCACCAGCCTGCGGTAGTAAAAGACCCCTCCCACCCAGATACAGCTCAAGACGATTTCAAGTATTCCCGGAAGAACACCGGCAATGAAGCACTTGCCAATGGATGTTTCGGTAGCAACACCGTAAAGGATCATGGTGACGCTTGGCGGAATGAGAATGCCGAAGGTCCCGGCGTGGGCAATCAATCCTGTGCTCAATGCAGGTGAGTAACCGCGCTTTCTCATTTCCGGGATTCCGATCCCTCCAATAGCTGCTGCGGTGGCCGGACTGGAGCCGCATAGGGCGGCAAAGATGCCGCAGCCGACCATATTGGCAATCCCGAGTCCCCCGGGAATCTTATAAAGCCATTTATGAAGCGTTTCGTATAGGTCCCTGCTCGCATTTGATTCGGCTATTGGAGCGCTGAGAAGGATGAAGAGGGGAATAGCTAACAGCGCAAAGCTGTCCATGCTGCTATAGAGGACGAAAGGAAGCATCGTAAGGAGGTGAGGAGAAAAAATGAGAACGAATATCAGAGAGATACCGGCCAGGCCTGCCCATATTGGAATGCCGGAGACCAATAAAGCAAATGCGCTTCCAAACAGAAGTGCTGCAATAACCAATTCGTTCATATCGAGCTTCCCTTTCCAGAGTGCTAACAGCTATTTTGGATCTGAATCAACCTTAGGTATGTCAATATCTCTTAATTCAAAAAGCTTCGCCTCTTCATTGAATTCTCCCTTTCTGAGGGTAATGATCTTGTTGCGTATGTAGAGAATATATTGGAAGAAAAGGAGTGTCATCCCAAGTGGAAGAAAGAAATATGGAATCCACAAGGGCGGCCCCCACAAGGATTCGGAGTGCTCATTATTGACAACGGTTTCCCACCACATGGGCCAGGCATACCATGCAAGAATAGCAACAACCATGCACGACAGGATAGAGACGACAATAAGGGTGATCTCTCTCGTCTTGGGGGAGAGGTGGATGACGATCAGATCCACATTCAGGTGATGTTCGCTCTTCTGCACAAATGCTGATCCTGAAAAGACAGTAAAAATCAGGAGATATACAGAGGCTTCAATTTGCCAGATGGTGGAAATTCCAAATATCTTTCTGACAATGACGCCTTCCGTTACGATGACGGCAGCCGCCACAAGCGATAATGCAGCTATCCAGCCGGACAGGTGCGTTAGCCCTTCGATAACCAGAGCCAATATTCTTCCAAGCCGTTTCATGACACATACCCCATTCTTTTCGACCTGTGTGGTTAGTCAAGTCAGCGCAGCCTAATATCAGGTTGTTTTCACCGCAGACGCAAAGTTGGTTTTTGTTTTCTTTGCGTCCTTTGCGACTTTGCGGTGAACAAATAACTTCAGGCACTTCTATTTCATTGCCTGAATGGCCAGGTCAAGAAATTCCTTCCCGCCCTTCACGTTCTTTTCATATTCCTTCCAGGCAGTCTTCTTTGCAAATTCGAGCCATATGTTGAATTCTGCCTTTGTCATATAATGGATGTTAACGCCGGCCTTGGTGTAGGCCTTTATGAGTTTGTCCACAAGTGTCTTGAAATTCTGATATATCCAGTTTTCATGCATCCACTCGGCTGTTTCGATAAAGATCTTCTGCTGTGCCGGAGTGAGCCGCTTCCATGTCTTCATGGAGATACATAGATTTTCGGACATATACCATATGGAATAGTCCCTCGGAACGTTGATATACTTGAGGACTTCATAGAGCCGGTAAGAGACAAAAGAGGCCGACGATGTCAACATCGTATCTAAAACGCCGGTGGATAGGGCATGGTAGGTTTCTGAAGAAGGCATGCTGGTAATAGAGGCCCCGGCCTTTTGCATCATGTACTCAAATTTTTTGCCGGCCGCCCTCATTTTTGTCCCCTTCACATCGGCAGGAACTTTTATCTGTCGAATCTTGCTGCCGATACCTCCGTCAAACCAGGCCCATACAAGGTTTTTAACACCGTTTTTTTCCATCAGGGCCTCAACCTTTTTGCCAATCGGTTTATTTCTCCAACTGAGGCCTTCCTTAATGTTGCTTACAGAGCAGGGCATCAAGGTAATTGAAAATTGAGGCACCTTTCCGGAGGCATAATCCAGGGGGAATACTGACATGTCTAACGCCCCCTTACGCATAGCATCCCACTGCTCTTTTGGTTTGAACAGAGATTTAGCAGGGTAGTAACGGAATTTGATTTCCCCGTTTGTCTTTTTCGTTACCATGTCTCCAAACACCCGACTCATCAGGTCCCGGACATCACCTGCGGCAAATTGATGGGAAACTTTGAGTACCATCGACCTGGCTTCCGCCGGTTGGCTCCAGACCAAAAAGGCACATGACAGACACAAAGAAATGACCAGAGCTCCGATTTTTCCTGTTTTTGCTTTCATTACGACCTCCCTTTTGTGTTTTGTGTTAAGGTTATAAGATATGGCGTTTTGTTATTCTGCCGCCAGTCCCCCTTCTTTCAAAACCTTGCTGGCATATAGCCCTACAAGGGCCTTGCATTGCATGAGGAGATGACGTTTCATCAGTGATTCTGCTGCCCCCGGATCCTTCTTGAGGAAAGCCTCCACAAGGTCTCTGTGTTCCTGAATGGATTGATCGAAACGTTCCGGCTGGTAAAGTTGTTTCTGGCGATAGAGCAAGATCTTCTGTCTAAGACCGTTGATAACGTCATTTAGGACCCTGTTACCCGCTAATTCCTGGATAAAAATGTGGAAGACATTGTTTCTTTTCAGATAAGCTTCATAATCCCTGTTTCGGTAATGTTCCTCGAGTTCTTCATGGAGGGATTCGATTTTTTGGAGATCTTTTCCCTTCATATGGGTCGCGGCGAGCCGGGCGCAGGTCCCTTCCAGCACGCCCATCACCTCAAACATATCGTTGATTTCTTCAATGCAAGGCTGGCTGACATAGGCGCCCTTGTGGGGAATGAGATCTATGAGGCCGTGTGATTTTAATAATCGAAGCGCCTCCCGCACAGGGGTGCGGCTTACCCCCATGGATTCACATAGGTGTTTTTCGTCGATCTTTTGTCCCTTTACCAGAATACCTTTGCGGATCATTTCCTGGATTTGAGCAACGATTTCCTGGTGTAGGGTTTTTGTGCGGATTTTATGCATCGAGAACCACCGTACATGTCAATTTTATACTTTATAAATTATACATTATAAAATATTAAATTAGGATACAAGGAAAAAATAGCGGGAAACGTTTTTCAAGGGTCTCAATGGGCGTGCGATATCAAGGGCCTCTGCTTTTAGCCCAGGGATGGGAGACGGCACTGGAAGTATTGTATTGTCCCGTTTGAAAAAATGCGCAAGAATGGGTTGAGAGATAGCCCATTCAAAATCGTGTCTGAGCAGGCTTTTACTTCAGGCACTGAGGAATGTCGATGGCAGACAAAAATGCGGATCGCGTAACGATCACCGATGTGACCTTGCGCGAGTTCGGCCAGAATGTTCCGGGAACCCACCTGCATATATTTACGCCGGGAGTCAGGGCCGGGATTGCATCTGAACTTATGGATGCCGGTTTCCGCAACCTCGAAGTCCTTTCCTGCATTCACCCGAAGGTAGCCCCTGCTATGGATAAAGATGCCCTCAGAAATATTTCAGAGGACCTCGGCAGGATAGATGGCATCAATATTATTACCCTGGTTCCCAATCTGTCCGGATACAGGACCTTCTATTCTCTTGGCCTGGGCCCGGATGGGTATAATCATACCATGGGCGTATTTTTTTCTGCCGTCGAGGCCCACAACTTGGCGAATTTGGGGAGGCCGCTGAAGGAAACCATAGCCGAATATAGGGCGATCCTCAGGGACGCCTCCCTGCGGCATATCCGGGTAGTTGCCTATATCTCTGCGGCATTCGGATATATGGAGCCTAAAAAAAGGGCGATTGTTAGCGCAGATCTTAATGAAATAAACCGCAACATGGATCTCTTCTTTGATCTCGGCGCCCGGACCATTACCCTTTCGGATCTTCAAGGCGTGGCAGGCGAAGGGAAAACAGCAGAAATTTTGGAGACGATCCTGGAACTGAGAAAAGGAGGAGACAGGGATCGAATCGGATACCATCCCCACCATGTATCAGGGGATCAGGCCTTAGCCAATTCCAAAGTCGCCTTTGATCTGGGGATCCGGCGTTTTGATTCCTCTCTCGGGGGGACCGGTGGCTGTATTACGGGGGCCCCCGGCAATCAACCGACCGAGAAACTGGTTCAGTTCTTCGGTAAATTAGGAATGGAGACCGGGGTCAATGAGAAGGACGCCTTTTCCTTGGCTGAAAGGGTTGCAGTAGAATTGTACAGCAGAATTCCGCTCTCCTGATCCCTTTCCCCGAAAAAAGGGCGATAAGGGAAAGGATCGGAAGAGTGATTCATAGAAGGGGGGAGAAAATGTTTCCCCCTTCAGCGGGATTGTCCTTTTAGCAGTTCCGGGGGCACTTCGGCCTTTTCCGGCCACTCTCCGGGTATGATCACGCCCGGCTTTTCACCCAACTTCTCTTTTAGTTTAGGGAGCCCGGGCCGTTTGAACTCTTCACGTGCTTCTTTCGGTATCCTGCCGTTCAGGATGGATTCTGAACGCAACCTCCTGCCCGCAGTCTTTTCCATCATCAGGCCGAGTTCCAGTATCCGGTCGATGTTGATCCCGCCGATATCGATCCCCATCTCGTCCAACATGACACACATATCTTCAAATGTGACCAAACCTACCACATTGGGATCCTTGTAATAATACGATCCCGTACCAGGCACAGGGGTTTTTCCCAAGAAATTGGCAGGCTGTCCACCCATACCGCCAATCGTCCCCTCAAAGATATCGATACCTGCCTGAAGGGCGGCCAAGACGTTGGCAAGGCCCCAACCCCTGGTCACATGAAAATGGGCGATGTGGAGATCCGTATTGGGCATTTCATCCAATATCATTGAAAAATAGCGGTATACCTGATTCGGCGGGGCAGAGCCATCATGGTCTGCATGTTCAATGTCATCGGCCCCGATACTGAGCCACCGCTTGGTAAATTCCACTGCCTCCTCAAATTTGGTAGGGCCTGAAATGGGACTGCCCCAGATCGTGCTCACCGTACCGCACATCTTGATGCCGGCAGCCTTGCACTTCTTGATACAGCGCTCCGCCTCCATCCAGTAATCGGGTAGCGTGGTGCCACTGTTCGCGAAATGATGCTCCTCATCCGTGGATACCATCATCAGGACCCTGTCCGGACCATAGCCTTTTTCCTTGAGTCTGATTGCCTGGTCCACGGCCCCTTCCCTGATGGTTACTGCCGTCCATTCAATATCGTCATGATTGATGCCTCTCTTGGCTAATCTCCTTTTGAAGATATCGTCGTGCACCCCTTTAAGAACTTCCTCAGCGTCTCTGAATTGAGGCATGATCCTGGGGTTTCCCAGATTGGTCACCTCCATCCGTTTTACACCGGCAAAGGCCAGTTCCTGGAGGTAATATATCTTTGCCTCGGTGGGTATCCATTCCTCCTCGTGCTGAAACCCGTCCCTGATGGTGATATCACCTAACCTGACCTTTTTTGGCATCCTCTGATGCACCTTAAAGATGTCATATTCGCTCATTTTCCCTCCTTTTACTGGATACTGGATGCTGGATGCTGGATACTCGTTTTTCTGACTTCTGACCTCTGACCTCTGACTCCTGATCTCTACCTCCTGATGGATCTCGGCAGCAACATCTGATGCTGGGGGCAGATACTGGGCGGGTTCTGATAACAGCATCTTGCAAAGCCCACAAAGTAGTCCCTCATTGAGGCCATCCGGGTGATTTCATCCACGAACCCCGCCTTTGCACAGTATATGGGCCTGGACTGGTCATGATACTGCTGCGCCAGGGTGTTCATCTTGTCAATTACCGGTTCAAGGGGATGTCCCGCATCCTGTTCCTTGACCAGTCGCCTTGCAAAGGCCGCGGCAGCAGCGGTCTCGCCGTGCATCACATAGATTTCCGTGGTCCCCACACCTAAGGTAAAGGCATTATTCCGGGTTGCCTGGGGCCCTCCCATGATGTAATGGGCCGCTGCCGTTCCCTTCCTCAAGACAACACACATCATGGGCACGTGAGAACTTTCAATGGAGTAGATGAGTGACTGGCCAAGCCCTAAAAGTTCCGCCTGTTCAGCGATGTCGCCCACATCAATACCACTGGTATCCTGCAACCAGATCAGGGGCAATTTGTCCCTGCCGCAGAACATGACCAGTTCATTCATCTTGATGAGGCCTTCCCTGTAAAGCTTGCCCCCGATGCCCAAGTATTTGCCCTCTGCATATTGGGGATAGCCCTTGCCCAGATATCCCTGACGATTGGCGATCACACCCACCAAAAAGCCGTCTATTTTGGCGAGGCCGCAGTATACTTCAGGACCGTAGTCCGGTCTGTATTCCATGTGTTCGCTGCCATCAAAGAGCCTGGCCATTACCTGTTCAATACTGTAGGTCCTCTTTTGATTAGATGGAACGATAAAATTGAGATCGTCTGCCGGATACAGCGGATCTGCCGGTTCTGCAACCCTGAAGGTTGAAGGATCATACTGTGGCATGCCCGCCATGCATTTCTTGATGGCCTCAAACACCCCTTCTTCCGTATCAAAGACCTCCCTCATAAATCCGGTCTTGTCATGGTGGATTTTGACGCTGCCGGGCGGGACCTGCTTGAACTGCCGGGTTGCTTCGATCAAGGTCTCCGCGCCCTCAAGGTCAAAATGCCCCTTGGGAGACATGCCGCTCACAATGCCCCCGCCGCCCACGGCCATGTTGGATTTTTCATGGGCGAAAATAATGGCAGGGCTGATGGCATGATAGCCGCCTCCCGCCGGATTGGTGCCGAACATGCCCACGATCACGGGTATCCCCTTTTCAATCAACTCTGAATGCCTGAAAAAGGTCCTTCCGCCGGACCGTCTACCCGCGTATACCTTTTCTTGCTCAGTCAATTTGACACCGCTGCAGTTGAGGACCCAGACAAGGGGGATGTGCAGTTGCTCCGCAATATCCTGGGCACGGAACACATGTTCACGCTGTCCCGGGATCCATGCCCCGGCAAGGACCTTGTTATCCGAGGCAATGATCAGTGCGTATCTGCCCGATATCTTACCTAATCCGGTCAAGACGCCGGTGGATCCCTCCTGGTTGAACTCGGGATCATAAAGGCTGTTTAAGGGTAAGAAGGTCCCGGGATCAACTAAAAGGTCGATCCTTTCCCAGGCCGTCTTTTCTCCGCGTTTGTGGACCCTTTCGGCCGGGATGCCGGCCAGTTTTCTTTTCTCTACTGCCTCGGCGATATCTTCGTCCACCTTTGATATCTCAAGGGCGTTTTCCCTATTTTGTTCTCTATCCTTTTCACTAAGTTCTTTTCCTATAGGCGTCATTTTTTCAAAATACTGTTTCATATTATTCAACCTCCCTGTAATCTGCTACGGTTTGTTGGAGTGTTGCGATCAGACCTGCACGGAATCTGGGATCGCGGTATAATCTCGCATCTGCCTTCATCTCTCTTTCAACGAATGAACTTTCATCAAATTGAGATGGATCATAATCCTCAAGAAGTTTGTTCATTGCCTCTATGGATTGGGGGGCGAGGGGCCTTCCCGTCCGAATCATCTGATCTTCTACCTCTCGTAAGGATTTCCCCCAGAGATGAGAATAGTTTTCAGGGTCCTTTCTTTTGGCTACCTCTTGAGAAACAGTCTCTTTCGCAGCCAGGATCAGCCTTTCCTTCTCACCCACCTTGGGGATCGCTTCTTCCGGACAGGTCGCTATTTCCAGGGCCTTTGGAAGAAGGAGAAATCCGGTGTCATCATTGTGGGTCTCCAAGGCGGCTAAATAACGGGCTTTGTCAGCATCCGGGTCGCCGGTTTTTCCCCTTATCGGAAAAGGAAAAGGAATGTGGACCACTTCATTATAGGTCCCGATTTTCTTGAGTTGACCGGCCTTTACCTCCTTTGATGTCATGGTCATAAATGCCGCATTGACCGGACCGGCCTTGATCAGTGTCCTGGCGATGCCTGCCCAACCCGGTATCAGGCCGATCATGGCCTCGCTGAAACACATGCCGCTTCTGGAATCGCCCACCAAGTAATCGGCCATCAGGGGAATCTCCGCTGAACCGCCGAATCGCGTACCCCCTCCACAGACAGCGACGACCCTCAGGTATTTAGCTATATTCCTGACAATTGCATGAAGTGAAATACCCTTCTTTAACCGGTTATCGGCCCAGTCAAAGAGCCGGTCTATCTCTTCTCCTGATGCGCCGGCAGAGGCCTTCTCCTTTTTTGTCTTTAGGGTGCTATCCAGTCTGTTCAAGCTTTCCTTGAGATCCCCGCCGGCATGGACAGGGTCATTAGCCCCGTAGAGGATGAGAAATTCAAGAACATCCCTTTGTTCATGGACCTTGTGCAGACCCTCTAAATAGGCCTCTAAGCCCGGGTTTCCCACCTGATGAACCGGAGGATTGACGTAACAGAGAATCGCACCGGTTTTTCTACTGAAAGACACCCTGTCAATCGTGAGATATGCCTTGCCCTCCGACCATTCATAGATCGGCCCCAGATTTTCGTATCCATCTATCTTGTCGGACCTGACCAATCCTACGGGTCCTTTCATAATAGGCCTCCTTACGCTTTAATCGAAAATAGAAATCCTGCATTCCCGCTTAGAAACGGGATCTTCGACCTGCATTTTGAACCCAGAACCTTACGCCTTACGCCCCTCAACATATACCAAAAAGCACAGCTAATCAAGCAATTCCGAATTACGCCAACAAATCTGATTATGGGTTTGAGCTGGCCTTTTGATCTTGTGTGAGTGGTATCCTGCACGATTTTATTCAATATCCACAGGTTGCTTTTCTAATTGACAAAATTTTTGCGTACGCTTATAAAATGATGGCATTAGGGTTAGAGGAATTTCAGGAATTGCGAACTCTATTTTCAAGTCCTCGATTCGTAATCCCTTAATTATAAGGAGTGATTATGGACTTCAGTCTTTCGATGGAACAGGAGATCCTGCGGAAGTCGGTGCGTGATTTTGCTGAAAAGGAGATCAAACCGGTTGCAAGGGAGTTGGATGAAAAAGAGGAATTTTCCTATGAAACCATGAAGAAGATGGCCGATCTGGGCCTTTTCGGAATGTTTGTCTCTGAAAAATATGGCGGCCAGGGGATGGATTATGTCTCGTATATTATCGCCACCGAGGAGATTGCCAGGGTGGATGGATCACATGCCGCCACGGTAGCGGCAGGCAATTCCTTAGGGATTGGTCCCCTTTATTATTTTGGGAGCGAGGAGCAAAAAGAGAAATACCTACCGAAATTGTGCAGTGGGGAGGCCCTGTGGGGTTTTGGTTTGACTGAGCCTAATGCCGGTTCTGACGCCGGCAATTCCAAGACCACAGGGGTCTTGGACGGAGACGAATGGGTCATTAACGGGAGTAAAATCTTTATTACCAATGCCTCTACTGCAATTACATCAGGGGTGACTTGTCTCTGCCGCACTGGAAACCGTGATGATGGCCGGCCCGAGCTTTCGTGTATCCTTGTTGAATCCGGCACCCCTGGATTCGAGGCAAGGGAGATGCATGGCAAGCTCATGTGGCGTGCATCCAATACCAGCGAACTATATTTTGATGATTGTCGTGTCCCTGGAGAGAACCTTTTAGGTCCAAGAGGTCATGGGTTTTATCAAATGATGCAAACCTTGGACGGGGGACGTCTGTCTATTGGGGCAATGGGTTTGGGTGGGGCCCAGGGATGTTTTGAATTGGCGCTTAAATACAGTAAAGAGCGGGAGCAGTTTGGCAAACCGATATCCCACTTCCAGGTGAATGCATTCAAATTGGCCGACATGGCCCTTGAGATAGAGTGCGCCCGTCTCATACTTTACAAGGCATGCTGGCTAAGAGATAATGACAAGCCTTTTTCCAAGGAAGCCGCCATGGCCAAGCTCAACTGTTCCGAAGTCATGTATCGTTGCGCAAACCACGCTGTCCAACTCCACGGTGGTTACGGTCTGATGAAGGAGTATGACGTAGAAAGGTTCTACAGGGATCAGAAACTCTTAGACATAGGCGAGGGGACCTCTGAGGTGCAGCGGATTGTTATATCGAGGCTCATAGGAGCGCTTTAGATTTTGGGTTAAAGACCTTGGAATGTGCCTGTGGGAAGGATGGCGGATTTAATTTGGATTACGGAATTTCAATTTGCACTGCCATGTTTTCTGATTTAGATCCAGAATCCAGAATTCAGAATCCAGAATCCGGCAGCTTCCCATGTTAGATTTTATCATTGGCAAAGATATTGCCTTCTACATTAGGCGCCATCGGGGAATGGTCATCTGTGCATTAGTCCTCATGGCCATCTCCTCTTTGTTTGTGGTGGTTCCCGCCTACCTCCTGCAACCCTTTATAGATGAAGGGATGAAGACAGGGACATCTCCTGTTGCCTGGAAAATACCCTGGATTCATTTTGATTCCGGCTCATGGTTCTCCTGGAAACGGACCGAACTGACCGTTGTGGATGGGATAACCCCGAACCGCCTCCTCGGGATCCTCACCTTAGTGGCCTTTGTAGCCGTCTTCATCAGATCCATCACCACATATTTTGGCGGTCTTGCTGCTGCCGCGTTTTCTAACAGGGCGGTTAAATCGGTCCGAATAGATCTATTCAGGAAATTCAGTTCTCTTTCATTAGGGTTCTATCACAAGCGAAAATCAGGAGAACTGATTGCCAGGTCCACGGCTGACCTCGCCGTGCTGCAGGGGCTCATCGCCGAAGTGCTCTTGGGGCTTATTGAGTACCCGCTGACGGCTTTGGTATTCTTGGCCTATCTTTTTGTGATGAATCTCAAGCTGACCTTGCTGGTCTTCTTTGCGGTGCCTTTGATTGCTATTTTAGTCAGATTATTCGGAAGGAAGGTCAAAAAACACTCTTTCAGGTTGCAGGAAGCGATTGCACAGGTTACTTCGGCCTATCATGAGACCCTCCTCTGTCTTAAATTGGTGCAGGGGTTTTTTATGGGAAGGAGTGAGGTGAAGCGATTCAGTGAGTTGGCTGAAGATCTCTACAAAAAGGTCATGCACTGGAATCGATGGCAATTAGGGCTCGGTCCGATGATGGACACAGTTGTCTTTTTAGTCATGCCGGCTGTCTTGATTGTTGGAAAGGTCTATTTTCATCATACCCTTGG
>Ga0307425_1000835_pt1 | contig 19140 bp, 18 predicted proteins | sample SalMarWE160330MG_FD_202152 | JGI IMG/M metagenome (GOLD analysis project Ga0307425, IMG submission 202152) | Salt marsh sediment microbial communities from the Plum Island Ecosystem LTER, Massachusetts, United States - WE1603-30 | ecosystem: Environmental > Aquatic > Marine > Intertidal zone >...
TGTGGGTCCCTTCCGAGAATGTCCAGATGACGCCCTGGAGGATGCTCAGGGCCGGGGGGCTCGGTTTCTATCTCAAGGCGGGTGATAAGCTGGCCACCAGGCTGCATGCCATCGAGGAATATATCCTATCATTTCACCGGCGCCTCTTGGATTTCCCCTATTGGCATCTGTCACCCGTGGCACTAGATCCCCCTTATCAAGGAAGGGGTCATGCGACCGTCTTGCTGAAGGCGATGTTTGCCCGGACAGACAAAGAGAACCTGCCGTGCTTTCTGGAAACCCAAAACGAAAGGAGTATGCGCTTCTATAAGCGTTTCGGATTCAGGGTAATTCAGAAAGGGACTATCCCTGATACTGATATCCCCCATTGGGCTATGTTAAGGGAACATCGGTAAATTGGAATGACGGCAAAGAATTCTACTTAATAACCACCTGCCTCGCCGCCCGCTTGCCCCCCTCCACATCTACCGTCATCAAAATCACCAGGCCGACGATGAAAAATAAGATTACGGCCAGGATGGAATTGCGGATCGATCCCGTGAGAACGGCCACCAGGCCGAAGATGAGGGGACCGAAGATGGAAGAAAACCGATTGGCAATGGCAAAGAAGCCGAAGAACTCCGCCGAATGGCGAACGGGCAACAGGCTGCTGTACAACGAGCGGCTGATGGCCTGACTCCCCCCCTGCACCAACCCCACGAGAAACCCCAGCACCCAGAACTCTATCGGCTTGGTCATGAAGTAGCCGTAGATGACGATAAAACAGTAGACGGCCAGACAGATATAGATGGTCCGCTTCTCCCCGATCCACTGCGCCAATTTCCCCATAAAGAGGGCTGAGGGGACCCCGATGATCTGAACCATCAGCAGACAGCCGATCAAGGTCGAGGTCTCAAAACCTAACTCCTCCTTTCCAAAGATGACCGCCATGACGATCACCGTCTGCACGCCGTCATTGTAGATGAGGAAGCTGATGAGGAACTTCAGGAGTTCTGTGAAATGCCGTATCTTTGTAAAGGTATCAGCCACGGTCTTGAACCCGTGGCTGATATACCGGACGTGCTTGGCTACCTTATCTTTCTTATCCCTTACATAAAGGAACGTGGGAATGGCAAAGACCCCCCACCAGATACCTACGGTGAGAAAAGAAAGCCGCGAACCCCAGGCCTGATCGGGGATGCCGAACCACGCGTGCTTCTGGATCATCAGAAGGTTGAGGATCAGCAAGAGCCCTCCCCCCAAATACCCGTAGGCGAACCCCTTGCCTGAGACGTACTCACGCTCCCCCTCAGGTGCGATCTCCGGCAAGAAGGCGTTGTAGAAGACCATTCCGCCGGCAAAACCGATGAGTGCAATGATGAAAAAGAGCGATGCCCGCAGATAGTCCCCATACCCCACCGTAACCAGCAGGGCGGTGAAGACGGCCCCCAGATAGGTATAGAAGATGAGGAAACCCCGCTTGGCCCGGGAGTAATCGGCAATGGCCCCCAGGACCGGGGCGCTCAAGGCCGTGATGACCATGGCGATCGTGATGCTGAAGCTCCACAGGGGGGTGGCAAAGAGGTGAAAGGTGCACCCCAGGAAGGTGATATCCACCCCCTCCTTGGGGACGATGGAGACGAAGTAGATGGGGAGCACCGCCGCCATGATGGTCGTGGCAAAGGCGGAGTTGGCCCAGTCATACATGCACCAGCTGAAAATGGTCTTCTTGTGGGCTTTCACAGGGCACCTCCCATGCAGTTGTATGAATTATCTCACACCCTTTTTACACGAATTTCAATACGCGATGCAAGCATTCTGATCAAGGACCATGAGGGAAATAGTTGATATAACGGACGATATATGGTAATAAAAGGGGAGGAGATAGGAGATGTCAGGGGTCGATCTCAATTTCGATAAGCTGGGCGGGCTGGTCCCGGTGGTGGTGCAGGATGTCACCTCAGGTGAGGTCTTGATGACGGCCTTTATGAACCGCCAGGCATGGGAGGAGACCCTGAAGACCCGCCGGGCCACGTACTGGAGCAGGTCGCGGAATCAACTGTGGGTTAAGGGTGAGACCTCCGGGAATTTCCAGGAGGTCAAGGAGATTTTCGTGGACTGCGACGAGGACACCGTCCTCCTCAAGGTAATTCAAAAGGGTGAGGCCGCCTGCCATATGGGCTTTCGGAGCTGTTTCTATAGAAGAGTGCAGGGGAATGAACTGAAGGAAGTAGGTGAACGGATCTTTGATCCGGATGAGGTGTACCGATGAAGCTCTTAAAGCTGGGCATACCCAAGGGGAGCCTGGAGAAGGCCACCATCGAGCTCTTCCGCCGTTCGGGGTGGAAGATCACCATGGACTCCCGGAGCTATTTCCCCGCCATTGACGACCCCGAGATCAGCTGCACCCTGGTGCGGGCCCAGGAGATGTCCCGCTTTGTGGAGATGGGCGCCCTGGACGTGGGCCTCACCGGCAAGGACTGGATCCTGGAGAACGAATCGGATGTGGTGGCGGTGCAGGATCTGGTCTATTCCAAGATCACCCAGCGGCCCGCTCGCTGGGTGCTGGTGGTAACGGAGTCCTCTCCGGTCAAGCGCATCGAAGACCTCAAAGGGAAAAAGGTCTTCACCGAGTTGGTGAACTTTACCCGTAAGTACTTCGCCGAAAAGGACATCCAGGTCGATGTGGAGTTCTCGTGGGGGGCAACCGAGGCCAAGGTGGTGGAAGGGTTGGCCGACGCCATCGTGGAGGTGACGGAGACCGGAAGCACCATCAGGGCCAACGGGCTCAGGATCGTCGAGGAATTAACGACCACCTATCCCCAGCTCATCGCCAACAAGAAGGCCTGGAAGGACCCCTGGAAGCGTGAGAAGATCGAGCAGATCGGCAAACTCCTGAAGGGTGCCCTGGACGCCGAGGGGATGGTCGGGCTGAAGATGAACGTCCCGAAAGAACGGCTTGCAGAGGTCATGGAGGTCTTACCCAGCCTCACCGCCCCCACCGTGGCTGACCTGTACACTCAGGATTGGGTCTCGGTGGAGACGGTGATGTCAGAGCAAGAGGCGAGAGAACTCATTCCCCAGTTGCTCAAGAAGGGGGCGGTGGGGATCATCGAATACCCCCTCAACAAAGTCATCTAGCCCTTCTTCTTCAAGACCACAAAGAGGGTGTGATAGTCACTGGCCTTCACGCGGACGGTAAGCAGAAGGGTCTTTTCCTTTGTGTAAAGCTCGATATATTTTCGAAAGTCGGCCATATCCTTGATCGGGTTGTTTTCCACCTCAATGATCACATCCCCCGCTTGCAAATTCCCTTCCTGGGCAGGGGACCCCGGTTCCACCGAGGTGATCACCACCCCAGTTTCGTCGGGAAGCCCCAGCTGATCGGCCAGCGCTCGGTTAATATCCTGGACCCTGAGGCCCCATCGATCCGTCTCCTCGGGCTTGGTGGGCCCAGCGGCGGCAGCGACCTGCTTCTCTGAAAGCTCCCTGATGGTGGCCCAGAGGGTCTTTTGCCCCTTGTTGCGCAAGACGATGATCTTTACCTTTTTCCCTACCGGCGTATTACCCACCATCTTGGTGAGCTGATAGCGATCCTCCACCTCTTTGCCATCGTACTCCAGGACGACGTCTCCCTTCTGCAACCCTCCCTTCTCGGCGGGGGAGTCGGAAATCACGTCGGAGATCAACACCCCGTTAGTATCCTTCAGGCCGAAGGAGCGCGCCAGCTCCGGGGTCAGGTCCTGAATATAGACCCCGAGGTAACCATAGACCACCTTCCCTTTTTTGAGCTGGGGCAGCAGCCGCTTGGCCATATTGACGGGGATGGCAAACCCGATCCCCTGTCCGCCGGCCACAATGGCGGTGTTGATCCCCACCACCTCTCCCTTGAGGTTAAAGAGGGGACCGCCACTGTTGCCCGGGTTGATGGAGGCATCGGTCTGGAGAAAGTCATCGTAGGGCCCGGCGCCGATCACCCTCCCCTTGGCGCTGATGATCCCCGTGGTGACGGTCTGCTCGAGACCAAAGGGGTTCCCGATGGCGACCACCCATTCACCGACCTCCAGCGTGTCCGAATCGCCCAGATGGGCTACCGGAAGATCACCAGCGGCCTTGATCTTGATCAGGGCCAGATCCGTCTTCGGGTCTGTCCCTATGACCTTGGCGTCGTATTCCTTTTTGTCCGAGAGTTTGACCGTAATCTCCTCCGCCTTCTCGATCACGTGATTATTGGTGAGGATATACCCCTCTTTGTCGATGATGAACCCCGACCCCAGGCTCTTCTGCTTGAACTCCCTCGGCTGGTCGCCGAAGAATCGTCGGAAGAGTTCATCGCCGAAGAAATCGGGAACGTCCCGCCCCCGGAAGAAATCGTCCAGGGGGCTTCGCACCACCTTGGTGGTGCTGATGTTGACCACGGCGGGTTTCAGCTCCTTCACCACTCCGCTCAAGGAGGGAAGTCCCGTGACCGCTGGGGCCTCCTCCGCGGCCATGGAAAGAACAGGAACGATTGCCAGAGCGGTGACCACCGTCAGCACGAGCATCATCTTACGCAAAGACCTCATATTCGTCTCCTTTTGATGATTTGTTTCTCTATCTATTGTAGTTAAACTACAATAAGGATGCAAGGGGGGATGCATCAATTACGGTTGAGGTAAGGATCTTTTCTCTCCTGCCTCTTACCGGTAATATATTCTCGCCAGGAAATCTCCTTGATAAGCGTGACGCCCTCACCTCGCTCCTTCTTCTTCAAGCGAGGGGTACGGAGGGATTGAGCATGGACGCAGAAGATGTCATTACCCTCAAAATACCGCACCATCTCATAACTCTTCCCCGCCCCGACGTGACCTCCTTCCATCACCAACTTGAAATACATGTGCTTCCTCGGCCTCGCATTTTGATATTGATATTAGTGTAACCGAGGAAGATTAAAACCCCATTAAAGGGAAATTAAATCTTTTTAATTTTTCAGGGGGAGGGTCACCGTAAAGGTGCTCCCCTTGCCCACTTTGCTCGCCACCACAATTTGTCCTTCATGGGCACGGGCAATCCACTGACAGATGCTCAATCCCAGCCCCGTCCCTCCCGTCTCACGGGACCTCGCCTTATCGGCCCTGAAGAAACGATCGAAGACCCGCTTCTGGTCCTTCGGGGCGATCCCCACCCCCGTATCGGAGACCAAGATCCTGGCCACCCCCTGGTCCCGGTCCCCCTCCACCGTTAACGCCACCTCGCCGCCAGGGGGGGTATACTTCAGTCCGTTCTCCGTCAAGTTCAAGATGAGTTGCCGCAAGAAGAGGGGGTCCCCCTCCACCTTCGTAGACCCATCACCTATGAACTTCAGCTGAACCCCCTTCTCCTGGGCCAGAATCTGGAGGTCCTCCCATACCTCACGGGCCAGGGATGCAAGCTCCATCTCCTCCCGCTCCATGGTGAGTTCCCCCATGTCCGCGCGGGAGAGGATGAGCAGGTCTTCGACAATGCGGGACATGCGGTGTATCTCTTCCAGGTTGCTATGCAATATCCTCTGATATTCCTTCAGGGCCCTTCGCTTCTTCAGCCCCACCTCCACCTCTCCCCTGAGGATGGTCAAGGGGGTCTTGAGTTCGTGAGAGGCATCGGCGGTGAAGCGCTTTACTTGGCGAAACGACCCCTCCAGTTTGGCGATCATCTCATTGAAGGTCGAGGCCAGCCTCCCCAGTTCGTCATTCACCCGCTTGATCCTGATCCTCTGACTGAGGTCACCGGAACCGATCCGTCGGGCGGTCTGGGTGATCTCGTCCACCGGTCTGAGGGCCTTATTGGCCAAAAAGAGCCCCCCGGCACTGGCGAATAACAGGGCGGCAGGGACGGCGATCAGCAGGATGAGGAGGAGCTGGTGCAGGGCCTCTTGTACCTCCTCCAGGGGACTGCCCACCTGGACGATTCCCACCATCCTCGTATCCACGAGAATGGGCATAGTCACCACCCGCAAGGGGTATTTCCCCATGACTTGAACGGTCTCAAAGGTCGTTTGTCCCTTGGACGCTGCCTTCAGGGTTGGAAAGTTGAGGGGAATCTTTATATCTCGTATATTGGTGGAACTCCCTCCGATTCTTCCCGATTCGTCCAGAATCTGAATATATCTCCCGAGGGGCCTGACTCCGTAGCGCTCGGTCATTATTCGGTCGAGGTCTGTGAAGCTTGGGCCCGCCCCAAAAGGTCTGTTCGACGAGGAGGCGACGATCTCCGCCATGGTCTTTATCTTGTTGTCCACCCCCTTATAGAGGCTGTCGGCGAGGGTAAAGTAGAGGAAGAAACTAAAAGACGAGAGGATGATTCCCAGGATCACCACATACCAGAGGGTCAATTTGAATTTTATGGACTTGAAGGCGATCATCCCTTATCCTGTAACATATACCCCACCCCTCTGATGGTGTGGATCAGCCTTTGCGAGGAGTTCAGGTCGATCTTTTTGCGCAGGTGATTGACATAGACATCGATGACGTTGGTCAGGGGGTCAAAATGGTAGTCCCATACATGTTCCGATATCATGGTCCTGGTCACCACTCGGTTGACGTGGCGCATCAGGTATTCGAGGAGGGCATATTCTTTGGCCGTGAGATCGATCTCCTGCCCCTCCCTGCTCACCGTGTGGGTAGCTGGGTCCAAGACCAGATCGGCCACCCGCAACTCCCCTGCGGGCTCCCGTTCTTTCCTCCTGAGCAAGGCCCGCACCCTCGCGAGCAGCTCGGCGAAGGCAAAGGGCTTAGTCAGGTAGTCATCACCCCCCGCGTCGAGCCCTTTGACGACATCCTCCACGGAATCCTTGGCGGTCAGCATCAAGACCGGTAAGGTCAATCCCTTATCCCGCACCCCCTTCAGGACCTCCAGGCCGTCTATCTTGGGGAGCATGATGTCCAAGAGCATGAGGTCGTACTCGTTGGTCTCTGCCATGAAGAGGGCCTCTTCTCCGTCGTAGGCACAGTCTACGGCATAGTACTCCTCTTCCAGCCCCTTTTTGAGGAAGCTGGCCACCTTCTTTTCGTCCTCTACCACCAAGATACGCATAACGGTAATTTTATCACATCGATAAGCGATGTGCAGATAAAAACACCCAAAGTATTATTATGCCCGACACCCAAAAATGCAAGGGCTTTTTGCGGGGGAAAATTCTTGCCTCAGGCGGATAATTTGTGGTATGAATGAACCTCTGCAAAAAAGTACTGCGAGGGAAAGAACGATGGGTGAGATGAGCTGGGAGATGAAGGAGGAGCGCAACCGCCTCCTCAGGGAATCGGTGAGGCAAATCGTCTCCACCAAGCTGGCCAAGAGGGCGGCGGAGATAGATAGGGCCGGCGTCTTCCCGTGGGATATCGCGGAACTGATGGCCCAGCAGGGATACCTTTCGGTGATGCTGCCGGAGAGCTACGGGGGGATGAATGGGGATATCACCGCCTACTGTATCATCACCGAAGAGCTCGCCTATGCCTGCGGGTCCAGCTCCCTCATAAGCCTTGCACATTCGGTCGGGCTCATACCCGTGATAATTGCCGGCAATGAAGAACAAAAGAAGAGGTTCTTCGAACGGGTGCAAAAGGACCATGCCGTGGTCGCCTTCGCCCTGACCGAGCCGGAGGCGGGATCCGACGCCGCTTCCCTCAAGACCACGGCGGAACTGGAGGGGGATTACTACCTCTTGAACGGCAGGAAGTGCATGGTGACCAACGGGGGGGCGGCCGAGCTCTACGCCGTCTTCGTCACCACCAGCCCGGGGGAGCGGAACAAGGGGATCTCCGTCTTCATGGTGGAGAAGGGCACCACCGGATTCACCATCGGCAAGCGGGAAGACAAGATGGGCATGCACGGCTCCGAGACCACCGACCTCATCTTTGAAAACGCCGTGGTACCCAAAGAGAATCTGCTGGGAAAGGAAGGGGGGGGATGGGAGCTCGCCATGATGTCCCTCAACCTCTCGCGGCCCGCCATCGGCGCCATGGCGCTGGGTCTCGCCCAGGGTGCCTTCGATTTCGCCCTAGACTACACTACCAAGAGGGTACAATTCGGACAAAAATTGGCCGATTTCCAGGGGGTGCAATTTATGCTGGCGGATATGGCCACGCAGATCGAGGCAGCGCGGGCCCTGGTCTACAAAGCGGCGACCCTCCTGGACCAAAAGGTCTATGAGAGAGACAAGATGTCCGCTCTGGGTGTGGACAAACTCTCGGCCATGGCCAAGTGTTTCGCCTCTGATGTGGCCATGCGGGTGACAGCCGATGCCGTGCAGCTGTTGGGCGGCTATGGATATCTCAAAGACTACCCCGTGGAGAGGATGATGCGGGACGCCAAGGTGACCCAGATCTTCGAGGGAAGCAATCAGGTCCAGCGGGTAATCATCTCCCGGGACCTTTTGAGAAAGGCCTAAGGCCGAGACGGTACCTCGCAGGACCCAGGTCTATCACCAACGGGGGGGCGGCTGGAAATCCGGGATCGATCAGTGCCATCCAACATCATACGCCCTGCCGATCGGCCACAGATAGATACATCGCTATGAGTGGGGGGATCTCATGGGGCCCCCAGTTGCATGAGCAGAGATCAGGGGGCCTGGCCACCGCCAGCACAACGCAATGCCCCATACCATCTCTGGGGGAAGGAGGGCAGCAAAGAATGCATCTCTATGACGTGAACTTCCAATCGGTGGTCTCCCCCTATCGGGGCAATTTGATCCTACCCTTTCGGGAGGTCACCGTACGCAAGCTCCACAAGGCACCGAAAGAGGTCACCATAGAGGGGGAGATCACCTGTCACCGACTGCGTGAGTTTGTCGCCTCGAATGTGGGGAATGTGGTCTTCTTTACCCGCCTGGGGCCCGTAGACAGAGCAAAGGGGACCCTCTCCGTCGATGCCCTTATTACCTTCACCTTTATCCTCCTGGAAATGAAAGAGGAAGATTTCTTTTACAAAACCCCTGCAGAGGAGTGCGTTATCGATCAGAGTTTTTTGGACCTGGCCACTACGAGTGGTATAAAGCTCGCCCAATTTGAGGAATTCGACCACTTCCTGATCCAGCGGGCGGATGAAAAAGAAATACCCCCGGTGATCTCGGCTCACTACCACTACCTTAAAAACCCCCTCTTTTTACGCGTTCGGTGATGACCCCCGTGGGGCTGAAAGGTCTCAGATCACCCTTTCTTCCCCTCACCCTCGCCCTCATCATCGGGATCCTGATCGGGGGGCATATCCCGATTATCATCTCCGTGTTGGCGTTGTGCCTCCTGTTGACTCTGTGCCTCCTTTTTTGGCGTCGGAACGCGTTCACGGCACAACTCCTCGCCCTGGCCGCCCTGATCGCCCTGGGGGCCCTCCTCATCCATCTCAGCCTACACCCAGCCATCCCTCCCCACCACATCTCGAAGCTCCCCGACCGGCACAAGGTGGTGCTGACAGGCACCATCTACCGACCCCCGCAGCGGGACGTGAGAAAGACCGTGGTCTATCTCCGGGCCGATAGTATCTCCAGCGGTGATACCGTCGCACCCGCCACCGGGCGGATCAGGATCACCATCGGAGACCCCCTCGTGCCGCTGCGGTATGGGTATCGCGTCCGCCTCCAGGCCAAGCTCTATCGCCCCCACAATTTTCGAAATCCCGGGGCCTTCGACTACGCGAGTTATCTGCGGCGCAAGGGGGTCTTGGTCACGGGCTATGTGCGGGATGCGGACCAGGTTCACATCCTGAGCATGGAGGGGGGAAACCCTCTCATGCGCAGGTTTGATACCTTGAGGGAGGGGATAGGGGCATTCCTCGATGCCCACACCTCCCCTCCGGGCAGGGGTCTGCTCAAGGCCCTGCTCATCGGCGAGCGTGGGGAAATTAACGATGAGACCAGAGAGGCCTTCATTGCCGCCGGGGCGGTGCACATCCTCGCCATCTCCGGTCTGCACCTGGGGATCATCGTCACCCTCATCTTCTTCGCCGTGCAGGGGCTCCTCAGGCTCTCGGAGCGGGCCCTCCTGCGGTATGATATCCGAAAGGCCGCCGCCCTGGCCACCTTTCCCCCCCTGCTCGCCTATATCGTCATCACCGGCTTTCCCATCTCCACCATCAGGGCGGGGATCATGGCCTCCTGCTTCCTGATCGCCATCCTCATAGACAGGTATCGGAACCCCCTTAACACCCTGGGCTTCGCCGCCTTCATCATCCTCCTGGTCTCCCCCACCTCCCTCTGGGACCCCTCGTTTCAACTCTCCTTCTCCTCTGTCTTGGGCATCATCGTGCTCACCCCTCCCCTCTATCGCCTCCTCTATCCTCAGGACCCCCTGACCCTCTTGACCCGCCAGGCCGGGGGACGGATCAAGAGGGGAATTATCCTATCCTTCATCGCTTCCTTGGCCGCCATAGCCGTCACCTCCCCCATCGTGGCCTTCCACTTCCACCGCGTCTCAACCATGGGCCTCATCTCCAATGCCGTCATCATCCCCATAATCGGGCTGGGGGTCCTTCCCCTGGGGCTCCTCTCCCTCCCCCTGATCCCTCTCTTCCCGTCAGCCGGAGCCTTGGTGGCCCAGGCCGCCGCTATCCTTGCCCACGGGGGGATCAAGGCCATGGAGATGATAGCCTCCCTCCCCTTTGCCGCCGCCTACCTCCCTGCCCCCACCGCACTGGAGATGATCCTCTTCTATGGCCTGATCGGCTCCCTCCTGTGGCTCAAGAAGCCTTATGTTAAAAAGGCGGCCCTGGTCCTGATACTGGTGATCGCGCTCTTCGACCTCTCCTACTGGGGACTGAGGGGATACGCACAGCATGGATTCCGGGCAACCTACCTGGACGTCGGACAGGGAGACTGTGCCTTAATAGAATTCCCCTGCGGCAAACGGATGCTGATCGATGGGGGCGGCCTGTATGGGGATTTCGACGTGGGAGAGAAGGTGGTGGCCCCCTTCCTCTGGGAGCGGCGCATCCTGCGGGTGGATTATCTGGTCCTGTCCCATCCCGAGCCCGATCACTATAAGGGCCTCATCTTCATCGCTCAACACTTTCGCCCCCGCGAATTCTGGCACAGTGGGATGACGAGTGACGCCTCCAGCTATAGAGAGCTCCTCACGGTTATCCAAAAAAAGGGGGTCAGGATGGTGCAGGTAAAGGATGGGTTCGCCCGGTCCATTGGGGGTGCCCGGTTGGAGGCCCTGCATCCCATGGAGGGGTGGATGCCTGGAGACAGGCATAAACGGGGTTGGGTCAACAACAACTCCCTCGTCCTGCGGATGGTGTTCGGTGAACACACCTTCCTGTTCACCGGCGACATCGAAGGTGAGGCGGAAACGAGGCTCCTCAAGGCCGGTAAGGACTTACGGGCCCACGTGCTCAAGGTCCCCCATCACGGGAGCAAGACCTCAAGCACGTACTCATTCGTCAAGGAGGTCTCCCCCCGGTACGCCGTCTTTCCCGTGGGCTACAAGAACATATTCCACTTTCCGAGCAAGTGGGTGGTAAACAGGTATGAGGGCTGCGGCTGCCAGATCCTCAGGACCGACCTGGACGGGGCCGTCACGGTGCTGAGTGATGGAAAAAGATTAGCAGTAAGGACGTATTGCCAAGCTGAGCGGAATCCGAGTAAATAAGAAATGTTTATATTTTGGGGTTAGAAGGATTTCCGCTCCAGTCCCACCAAAGGCGGGATTCGCACCGGAGGCGCGGCAAGTCGTCTGAGTGGTAGCTCAGCTCGGCATTCGCGCCGCCGTCGTCTCTTATCTATTTTATTTTCTCTTTACGACCAGTTATGCCGTCCGCGCCTGAGTGTTGTAATTAGGCGGCGCGAACAAGAGGCTAAGATCCCCCTTGTAGTGGGTACCGCCGCCCATTGAGCAGAATGAAGTACTCATCCGCATCCTCATCATGCTGGGCGTACTGTGCCACCTGATAAAAGGGGAGGCGCAAAAACCGGGCAGGGAATTTCCCCTCTTTCACTGAACAATAAGGGACATTTCCCTCGGCGATACAAAAGGTATTCATATCCAATCGTTCCTGGGTGCCGTCGTTGAGCCGGATTACAAAGGCCTCTTCACTGTCATCAACCAGCTCGGCCCCGTGCACTAAAAATACCGTATCCTCCACCTCCAGGCGCGCACACTCTCCGTTGATCTCTAGATAATACCCATCATCGTCGAGGTGGAGCGACTCATAAAAAAGGGAGAGGATCTCCTTGCGGATGATCTCCCGCCCCTGAAAGTACCACAAACCATCTCTGTCAACCTTGATAACTGGATGCCTCATCTTTGCTCGTAGATCACGATGTTCACACTACTTCATAAGTTTGTACACTCTTAAGTCCATGAGAATTTGCTTCTCTTTGTCAGAGATGCAGTATGCAATAGTGGCGTCGTCGGGCACAGGGGGAAACTTGTCAAAATCAGCCCGTTCGAGTTTGGATAAATCTGCATTCATGTTATTGTCCTTAATTACCTGTTGAACGGTACGCATGTACATTCTGGTTACGATAAACTTGCGCAGTGCGGTGGTGTTACTCTTTATCTCTTCATACTGAGACTGCTCCTCCGGGGTCAGTGGCTGTAACTTTTGCAGGTCGGCGGCATCGTCTGCGCAGGCCGGTCCACTCCGATACTGCTTTAATAAAGTATAATTGAGCTTTTCTTGGAAAGAGACGCAAAAAGCAATAGTGGCGTCATCGGGCACAGGGGGGAACTTATCAAAATCAGACAGTCCGAGTTTTGATAAATCTGCATTCATGTTATTGTCCTTAATTATTTGTTGAACGGTACGCATGTACATTCTGGTTACGATAAACCTGTGCAGCTCGGGGGCCATACTCTTTATCTCTTCATATTGAGACTGCTCCTCCGGGGTCAGTGGCTGTAACTTTTGCAGGTCGGCGGCATCGTCGGCGCAGGCCAGTCCGCTCAGGACAATACATAAGAAGAACGACAAAAGATATTTTTTCATGGCAAAACCTCCTACGTGATTTTTGATAAGTTCTTTATATATTAGACGGAACTAGGGGACGTTGGTTCTAAAAAAACTTTTCTTTTCATATACCCACAGCCAAAACGATTTATACATAGACATCACCCCTTCTCAGGTTTAGGCCTCCACCCCAATTTCCACTCTTTCAACGGCACCACATACGCCGGATGGCCGTTGTCTCCAAACCAGGAGTCTACGACGAATTTTTCTCCCGTCTTTTTATCCACCACAACGGCGGCTGTATGTGGCCAGCCCATCACCACAAAACCCCGTGCGGTGGGCCGGTAGATATCATGGCAGGTGATCAGTCCATCCTGTTCCATCATGGTCAGATACATAAGGGTGTTGACCGCTTCATCTTCGCAATCCATCTGATTGTTGCGAAACGCCCCTTGAAAGCTCCCCCCAACATCACCGTCAGTCCCGGTGAGTGGTCCAACTATGGATTCCAGCACCCCAATCGCACGAGCGATACATGTGCGTTCCGTGGCCCCATCTGACGGCTCCGGTGAAAACACGATGCGAACACGTTCCCATTGCTCAGTGCTCAAATGAACCTGGGTCGACTTGTAACAGCCATGAGCATAGCAGATCTTAAAATTGGAGGGATGAGGATCAACAATGTCATGCTGTTCGAGATAACAGCGAACACCCTCTTGTGGAGTGGCGCATGCCGTTATTATCAGAGTGGCAATTGCAAGGGGTACCATCCTGGATGTCATCTCAAGATGCTCACAATCACGCCGATCATTTTGATGCCGCTGCCACCTTCAGCCCAAAGCCTATAAAAACGCATCCGCAGACCTTGCGTGCAATCGACTGCAGCGTTCGATTTTGCTGAAATGCCAAAGCAAGTTTAGATGAGGCATGGATGAGAAAGGAGAGATATGCAGCGCTTATGGTCATGAAGATCAACGTCATGACCGCGTAGGCAACAACGAGACCATGTTCAGCCGACCTGATGAACACAGGGAAGAACGCCATAAAGAAGAATACCGCCTTGGGATTAAGCAGAGTTATGGAAACTGCCCGCCTGAAGGGCAGGCCATGACTCTGCGCGACTTCCGACCCCTTTTGTGCCCTTGCGAAGATCGACTGCAGACCCAGAAAGATCAAATAGCCGGCCCCAGCGAGACGAATGACATGGAACAGGAATGGGTGGGCACGAAAAAGGGCGGACACACCAAGGAGGGATAGTAGGATCAAGCACGCATCGCCGACCATGATGCCCAGCATGGCTGTAAGGCCTGCTCGGGGACGAGCGGTAGCAGCAGTCTTTGCCACGAACACCGAACCGGGTCCAGGTGCAAGTACGACGGCCACGGATGCAATACCAAACCCTATCCAGTCGACACTGACCATCCTTTTATCCTTTTGATCAAAAGTATATGGATTTATGCAAACAGTACCATAATAGCATCTACCTATCATAAATGTTGATAAACATCAATTCAAGTTTGATATTTTGCTGCAAAAAGTCTGACCAAAAGAAAAACACAAAAACTCAAAAAACTGTTATACTCTACGTGATGTTAACTAGTAAGTAAAATTCCAGGAGCTGAACAATGAAGCAGAATAATACTACGGTGCCCGGCGCATTAGACGGCATACGGATATTGGATTTGTCTATACAGATCCCCGGCCCCTATGGTTCCATGATCCTTGCGGACCTGGGCGCGGAGGTCATAAAAGTCGAACAGCCCGGCGTCGGCGATTTTGCCCGCCTCCTCCCCTCGCTTTTTAACGGCATCAACCGCAACAAAAAGAGCATGATCGTGGATTTAAAATCTCCCCAGGGGCGGGCCATCGTACTTAAACTTACCGAGCACGCAGATATCGTATTGGAAGGCTTCCGCCCCGGCGTAGCCAAAAAGTTGGGTATCGATTATGCGACACTTAAAGGGATCAATCCTCAGATCATATACTGCTCGATCACAGGATACGGGCAGGACGGTCCGTATAAAGCAATATCCGGCCATGACTTAAATTATCAGGGAATTTCCGGTCTATTGAGTCTCACGGAGCATCTTACGGCAAGCGCCGACCTCTCCGGCATACCCCTGGCGGATATAGCGGGCGGCATGTTTGCGGCCATATCCATCTTGACGGCACTCATAAACCGCGGAAAGACGGGCAGGGGACAATATATCGACGTCTCCATGACCGCCGGTTTGTTCTCATGGGTGAGCACCTCGCTGCTGGCGGCTTTTAAAGGAGTAAACGATGGGCAATCACTCTACATCCCCCACTATGGGATTTTTAAGACCAAGGACGATCGATTTATAACGCTCGGCATCATCCACGAGGAGCATTTTTGGCACAACCTGTGCGCGGTGATAGACCTCGGTGCGCTGAAAGACCTGGACCTCATGGAGAGGGTCGCGCGGCGGGATGAGATAGTAAGCACACTGCAAACGGCCTTCATGACCAAAACAAGGGAAGAATGGATCTCCATACTCAATAAGGCGGACGTACCCTGCAGTTCTGTGCTGACCATTGAAGAGAGTTTTGCCGATCCGCAGATAAGGCACCGAAAGATGGTGTTCAAGCAAGAACATCCCGTTGAAGGCCAGATCAAGCAGCGCGCCTTCCCCGCGACGTTCTCCGATATGCGGTTGAAACAGGATATCCCGCCGCCGTTATACGGACAGCACACGGACGAGATACTGTTGGATCTGGGATATTCAAAGAATGATATTAAGAAATTGAGGGAGGAAAAGGTCGTTGCCTAGAGTGCTATAGTATCTATGTGCTTGCTAATATGAGGCGAAGGCGTTTTTTCGGCATCCTTGTCCAACCGATATTAGATGTCATTATATAATCAAAGCCATGGATAGCATTTCGCGCGGTGCTTGGCCCAAGAGTCTATTCCAAACTCCTTTATTTTTCGCAAATTTTCCACGGGGGCATCACCATGCATTGGTTTAAGAAAGTCTAATTTATTACAGGACGCAAAGTCACCGCATTTCCAACAACCTTCATACGATTTTTCTTGTATGCATGTAATAATCTCACATGAACCGTCGCAGCCGTCACCACCCAACCTGCATGGTGTTTCGCACTTAAGCTCTGCAATTGCTTGTAATAAAAAGATCAGCAAACCATAATCGTCGAATTCCTTGATATGCTCTCTTTTTACCTTTGCATATTCTGAAAACCGTTGGCTCTCAAGTTCCTGTAATAAATGAGTCGCCAAATCAGATGCTTTGGATTGATATCGAAGGCAATCTCCACAATATAATCCGCAATACGCTGTGAGGTCTTTCTCTTTCATCTCTTCTCGCCTATAACTTATTGAGGAGAAATTAAGGATGTCCCTTTTCCCCTGATATTGACTATAGATCACGCAGCAGTTTCGTGATGCCGGGGGTGCCGAAGACTGCCTCGAACGTCGGAGCTCTTTTTTCGCTATCGAATATGAATCCGCTCTTCTCATAGGCACGCCGGGCAGGGGTATTATTAACGAGAACCCCTATCTGGGCACGTTTATACCCGCCCTCCCTGCTTCTTGTGAGTATTTCATCGAGCAACCTGTTCACCACACCCTTCCTTCTATGCTCCGGGCGGGCGGCGACACTCTCCACGATCCACGCCCCTTCTGTATTATCAGGCACGCAGGTCATCCAGGAGAGATACCGCTCGAGGGCGGCCTTTTGCTCGTCCCTGGACCACCCTGCCTTTTGAAAGACCTCCGGAAGGGCCTGCGCGAATGCCTTCATGCCGAGTATTGTTGGGTCATAGCCGCTTAACGCACCCGCCTGTTGCCCGTTTATCTCTGCCACGATAAACGTAGAATAATGGAACAGATGGGGTTCGTGTGTCGCGGCAACGTGGCTGAGGAACGAAAGACAATCGTGCTCTGTCCCTCCTATATAATGGTCCCAAATCCCATACCGAAGGTGCGACCATGCTGCCGCAAGCATGACCCATGCGAGGAATGGTGCGTCGTCTTTCCTGGCTGATCGGATATGAATATTCATATTTCCCTTTACCTTTTCGATTTACGAGATGGAATTAAGCAAGCGGCAAGGTAATAGCTCGATAAGTTACCCCTTCATCTTCGCCAGTTCCTTGGAGCGTTGGGTGGCGGAGGCCACGGCCTCCATCACGGCCCCCCTGAACCCCTTGGCCTCCAAGGAGGCGATCCCCGTTATGGTCGTCCCGCCGGGGGAAGATACCCTGTCTTTAAGATGGGCGGGGTGCTCACCCTGCTCCGAGAGGAGCCGGGCGGTACCCAGGACCGTCTGTATCGCCATTGCCAGGGCATCTTTTCTCGGCAGGCCCATGCGCACCCCGCCGTCTGCCAGGGCCTCGATGAAGAGGCAGACGTAGGCCGGCCCGCTGCCGCTCATGCCGGTCACGGCGTCCATGAGCGCCTCGGGAATGACTATTGTCCTGCCCAGGGCATTGAATATCTCCTGGGCCACTTGTAAGTCTTCTTCGGTCGCCTCCCCCCCTGCGGAGAGGGCGGTGGCGGACTCCAACGCCAGGGCCGCGATATTGGGCATCGCCCTGACCAGGCGCGCGCCCTTGTCCAAGACAGAGGCAATGGTCCCCAGCGAGGCCCCCGCGGCGATGGAGATGAGGAGTGTCGCAGAATCGAGGGCTGGGGCGATCTCCTGCAGGACCCCCTTCAACTCCTGGGGCTTGACCGCGAGGATGACCACTTCTGCCTGGGAGGCGAGCTGACGATTATCCGAGACCGCCTCAACGCCGTAGTCCTTCTCGATGGACGCACGTCTGTCGGCACGGACCTCACTGACCATAATGTTCTTCGCCATCCCCTGGTGGTGGAGACCCCGCAGTATGGCCTCTCCCATATTCCCGCAGCCGATGATTCCAATCTTTTTCTTCTGCATCTCCAGCTCCTTTTTGTTAATTGGAATGCGGTTTGTTCACCCCCCCATCCACAAGACGGGGCCCACAGATTCGCCGTGAATGTTTACTAGGATTGCACGTGCATCAAGACAAAAAGCACGCTGATGCCTTGTTCCCGGGGACTATCTTATTACCTCATAAAATAAATGGTGGAGATGGGGGGATTCGAACCCCCGACCCTCACGTTGCGAACGTGATGCTCTCCCAACTGAGCTACATCCCCACACAAGTGCTTTCTATTCCTTCTTTTCAAAAAAGCCCTTAATCACCTCTTTGAGTTCCGTCAGGTCCGAGCTCTTCACCACATAGGCATCAGAGGCCCAGGTGGTGAGATCCCGCTTGTAGTCCCCGTAGGCGGTGCAGATGACGACGGGCAAATCCTTGTCCTCTTCTCGTATCCGCTCCAAGACCTCCAACCCCCCCATGTCGGGCATCTTGAGGTCGAGGGTGACCAGGTCAGGCTTCGATGTGCGCAGCTTCTTGAGGGCTTCCTCACCCCCTTTGGCCAGCTCAACCTCATACCCCTCCTCCTCCAATTCCTCCTTGAAGAGGAGGCGGATACTCTCTTCGTCATCGACCACCAAAATGCGCTTCATAAACCCCTATGAAAATCCTTTCTTACCCCTGCCTTATTAAAATACCATTCCCTACACAAGGATTCAAGGGTTCACGGATATGGCCGGTAGTTTTGTCACTGACCACGTGATAAAACGCCTTGAAATAATAGTCAATTTTAGGTGCCTTGTCTACCGTAAAATCCCCGCGTGAGCAAGAAGTCCTCCACCTGGGGGGGGACCAACCCCTTTACCGATTGCCCCTCCGCCAATCGCCGGCGGACCTCAGAGGAAGAGATTTCGGCTAGTTTGGCGGGAAGCGTGAGGGGGGAGACCTGTGCCGTAAATTGTTGGTTCTCCTGACGCCCGAAGAGGTCGGTGAGGTCCTGCTCGCCGCACGCCCCTCGGTTGGCCACCAAAAACCGGGCCTGAGAAAAGAGCAAGCGCACTGACTCCTCTCTGTCTGCATAGTAGGCGGGGTCGAGGACCCTCGTGATGGTATCGTACCCCACGATGAAATAGATCTGCGTATTTTTCTGATAAATATTCTTCAAGGCCTCCACCTTATCGAGGAACAACCCCCGGTTGGCAATCCCCACCGAGATCCGGCTATCTGCGCCGAAGAGAGCCAAAAGCATCAAGAGCCTGTCCGCCACCGTCGCGTCGTGAAGCTCCTTGTCCATGGCCTGCTGATCCTGGACCAGCAGGATCTCGTCAAAGGGAACGGCCGTCTTCGCCTCCCTGACCAGGGCCTCATGGGCTGCGGTAG
>Ga0307425_1000836_pt1 | contig 19138 bp, 19 predicted proteins | sample SalMarWE160330MG_FD_202152 | JGI IMG/M metagenome (GOLD analysis project Ga0307425, IMG submission 202152) | Salt marsh sediment microbial communities from the Plum Island Ecosystem LTER, Massachusetts, United States - WE1603-30 | ecosystem: Environmental > Aquatic > Marine > Intertidal zone >...
TAATGCCCTTATCAAGGAAATAAGGATGGTTACTCTCTATCAAGTATGATTGCTTAAAATCAGATAATCATATATTTTATAATTATATTTCTTTGTCCTCGATGAAAAAACGAAGATCTTTGATCGTGTTTTTTGGAGTGTTGGCGTGTTTATATACAGAAGCATGGCAGACAAAGCGCCCCGATGTGATCTATGTTCCGACGCCGTACAGGGTGGTGGAAGAAATGCTTCGGGTGGCAGACGTCCATCAAAACGACCGGATATATGATCTCGGTTGCGGCGATGGCCGCATCGTCATCTCAGCCGCTCAAAGAGTTGGCTCAAGAGGTATTGGAGTGGATATCGATCCCAAGAGGATCGCGGAAAGCAGACAAAATGCAGTCGAGGCCAAGGTGGATCATCTCGTTCACTTTCTCGAACAGGATCTGTTCATGACTGATTTTAACGAAGCCACTGTGGTCACACTCTATCTCCTTCCCATCCTGAACCTTCAGTTGCGTCCAAAACTGCTCACCGAGCTTAAGCCAGGGACCCGAGTTGTCTCCCACGATTTCGGGATGAACGAGTGGATCCCCGATCAGAAAACGGTCGTTGTGATAGGGGAAAGGCATCACTGGGTTTATTGCTGGATTGTTCCTGCAAACGTGATCGGAAAGTGGGATTTATCCATTGTTGATTTATTTGATAATTCTCCATTTCCAATGTGGCTGGAGCAGGTTTATCAGTATGTTGTCGGAACAGTCAGATTTGGAGAATCTCAAAAACACCTCAAAAATACACAATTGATTGGGGAAAAGCTCCAATTCGAACTGGGACTTCAAGATAAGCGGGAGAGTTTCTCCTTGCGTTTTGAAGGACGAGTCCACGGAGACATTGCCGAAGGGACAGTAGTACTGACCAAAGGATCACAAGAGAGAATGAGTTCGTGGAAGGCCCTCCGTGATCCCACAACAAGAGAGCCCATCGATGTGGTCTCTTTCACAAGATCGTTAGTTGACAGAATAAAATGATTGATAGGTCAGCGACAGCGACAGCGAGTGTAAAATTGGGTGTGGAGGTTTTTCTTGAAAGACATCTGGACATGGTGAGATCCAAGCGTGTCGGTCTGATCACAAATCCGACCGGAACAGACTCGAACCTCACGAGCACCATAACTCTCTTCGCAGACAATCCGCATATCCACCTTGTCGCTCTCTATGGGCCCGAACATGGAGTTCGGGGCGATGCTCAGTCTGGGGAAGGCGTCCCTTTTCAAGTGGACGAAGAACTTGGACTGCCTGTTTTCAGCCTGTATAGTCAATCTCTCATTCCTGAGGCTGAAGTCCTCAGAGATATCGACGAATTCATGCGCACCTTTGACACAGTCGATTCGGGAAAACTCCTTGAATCGTCGATGGTGGAGAACATTGATGTTTTGGTGTTCGACATTCAGGATATTGGAACACGCATCTACTCCTATATCGCCACGATGGCCTACGCCATGCAGGCAAGTGCCGCAAACAACATAGAATTTATCGTTTTGGACAGGCCTAATCCGATCAATGGCATTGATTTGGAAGGCCCGATCCTGGAATATCCAAAGTACAGTTCGTTTGTAGGACTGTATCCGATCCCAATCAGGTATGGGATGACTGTTGGTGAGCTGGCTCGACTTTTTAACGAAAATTTTCTTACAAAAAAGGCGATGTTGACTGTTATCCCCATGGAGGGATGGGAAAGACACATGTGGTTTGACGAAACAGGCCTTCCCTGGATCAGGCCATCTCCAAACATGCCATCTTTGGAAACGGCTACAGTTTATCCTGGCCAAGTTTTTATCGAGGGGACGAACATCTCGGAGGGAAGGGGGACCACAAAACCCTTTGAGCTTTTCGGCGCTCCATGGATCGAGGGATTCGAGTTATCAAAAGCACTGAACGCACTCGATCTTGCCGGAGTGAGGTTCAGTGAAGCGAGGTTCACACCGTACTTTTCCAAATTCCAAGGGGAACATTGTAGAGGAGCACAGATCCATGTGACAGATAGAACTACCTACAAACCTCTTGAAACCACGCTGCACATCATCCGATCCATCAAGAGCATGAACGCTGGAAAATTTGAGTTCTACTCGGACTATTTCGACAAAACCATGGGAACAGCAAAAGTGAGAGAAGCACTGGAAGGGAATGCCGATGTTAGAGAAACTTTGAATCAATTCAAGAAAGAGCTTATAAACTTTGATGATTTCCGAAAACCATTCTTTTTGTATTGAAACAAGGACACAATATTTTGCAACTTTTCAGCTCCTCCTGAGGTTAAGAGAATTGACTGAGATTGCCCAATGCCATGCCTAAGAATTTTTTCTTAACGAAGAAATAGAGATAAAAAAAATTTTAAAAAAAATTGCTAAAAAAATAGCATTTTTTGTTGACGCCGACACAAAAGAGTGCTACAATTTTAGCATGCTAAAAAACCAGCACTTAATATTTAAAGAAATTCTTAAGAGAGAAAGACTATGAAAGGACATAAGAACTTGAGCCGAAGGGAAAGACAGATCATGGATATCATCTATGAGCTGGGTGAGGCGTCTACTGCCCAAGTCCTCGATAAGCTCCCTAATCCTCCCTCATATTCAGCCGTAAGAGCCTTACTCCGGATTCTGGAGGAGAAGGGGCATCTCTCTCACAGACAGGAAGGACCCCGATACATATTTGCACCCACTGTGCCCAGGAAAACGGCTCGAGAAAACGCACTGAAAGATCTTTTAAGAACATTTTTCAACAACTCCACAGAAGAGGCCGTGGCGGCTCTCCTCGACCTATCCGAAGACCCATTGTCTGATGAGAACTATCACCGAATCCTTGAACTGATCGAAGAGGCGCGGGAAGAGGGAAGGTAGACATGGGCTTTAGTGCAGAGACAATGGGCCTGGGACTTTTTTCCGAGTTCCTGATCAAGAGTTCGATCCTGTTATCTCTCGCTGTTCTTTTATCTTTATTATGCCGTAAACAATCCGCGTCGCTGCGGCATTTTATTCTGTCGTTCACTTTGACCGGATTGCTCCTTTTCCCGATCCTATCATCCGTTAGGACTGGTTGGAAGACGCGATTGCTTCCTTCCTTTCACAGTGAGACAGATCCTTCTTACACATTAAATGTTACGATGAGTCGCCCAAATGTAACTCCAATGGCCGGCACGCGCGGGAATGACCTTGATAAGGATCATGGGAATGGAACCACATTGGTATCTTCAAATCAAGGATGGGCTAACGGTCATTTCCACACAATTTTGAAATATTGTTTTTTGGTCACCTGGATTCTAGGATTAACGTTCATTCTTTTGAGACAGATTTTTGGCCTGTATGGGGCTTTTAAAATCACGCAAGAGGGTGAAAACCTAGAGGATCCGTTCTGGCGGCATTTGCTGCACCGTTTCTTGGCTGCGATCTCACTGAAAAAACAGGTGAGCCTTTTGCAGCACTCAAAGGTCAAGATGCCTTTGACCTGGGGATGGAGGAAGCCCGTCGTGATCATGCCGGACGAATCCAATCTTTGGTCCGCGGATCAACGGTCATCAGCTCTTCTGCACGAACTCTCTCATATAAAAAGAGGAGACTTTATTGTGATGATGCTGGCCAAGATTAGCCTGAGCTTATTCTGGTTCAATCCACTCAGCTGGGTTGTATTTCGGATGATGAAAAAAGAACAGGAAAAAGCCTGTGACGAGCTTGTTCTGACAACAGGGATCAAGCCATCGGATTATGCGGCGGATATTCTATCCATCCGGATGTCTGTGCAGCCTTCCTGGGTTCCGCCGGGAGCCGTTCTCGGAGTTCTGGGCAGATCCCAGCTCAACGACCGACTGATCACTATCCTTAGAAAAAAATACAAATTGAAGGAGGTCAAAATGAGGACAAAAATATTCCTTTCGGTGTTACTCATCCTGACTATTTCATTCTTAGGCATGGCAAGGCCTTCCCCGTCAAGAATCACTGCGCAGAAAGGCCATTTCGAAGATGTCATGATTCCTGATCACGAATATATTGTTCCCTTATCTCAAGAGAAGGAAGAAAAGAAAAAGGATCAGGAAAAAGCCGATAAAAAAGCGGAGAAAGAGAAAAAGGAAGACGTTTTTGTTTGGAATATGAAAGAGGGCGAAGAAGGAGAGGTCAAGCTTATCATCACGGATAAAGGGAAGGTCAAAACATTCATACTGAAAGAGCCGGTCATCATTATCAAAAAGGATGATACTGGAAAAGAAATCGCTTGGATGTTCAAAGGGAAATCCATTGACATAAAAGGAGAAGACGCCCGTTGGGTCGTCAAGGGCGATGCTTTGACTCTTCAGGAAGAATTGCCAGCGCTTGAACTGGAGGAGGGCTCAGTGATCCGGCTGAAAAGCAGGACAAAGGATGGGGAAAAGATCATCGAAATCGAAGGGCCCGTTATTACCGCCGCAGAGGATGAGAATCCTTCCAAACACATCACCCTAGAGGTCAGCGAGGAGGGCGGGGAGAGGGCCATAGTCGTCGCCCCCCGCGTCCATGTGGAGCATCCGGATGTCGAAGTCCATCCTGAAATCGCAGTCCATATCAAAGATGACGCTCTCAAAAAAATTTATGAGAAACTCCAAAAGATTCATGAAAGACTTTCCAAAGAGATGGAATCCAAAACCGAGGAAGATAAGCAGGCGCTCATAGAAATGGAGGAGACCCTCAAAAAATTGGAGATAAAACTTAAGGAAAAAGAGATTGAGCTGAAAGATATCAAATTGACTATTCAAGAAAAGCCGCACGTCATAATCATCGAACAAAAGGGTGAATCCGATAAAGAGGAAAAGGATATCATTTCCATTGAAAAAGAAGAAGGATATCTCACGGTTTTTATAGATGAGGAGGGACAAGCGACATTCCTTGCTAAAATGACGCTTGAAAAGGAGCAGAAATCTGCCTTTATCGACGCTGTCAAAAATATAGAAGAAGACCTTCCTGAAGGCTACGAGCTGGAGTCGGAATTCAACGAAGACACGGGCCGTGCCATTGTAAAGATCAAAGGCCGTGAGGGCACGGAAGAGTCCAAGGATGTTATTGTCAAAATGCTCAAAGAGTTCAAAGAACAATTGGGAAAATAAAACTCAACGTCATCCCCGTGCGGGCTTTGAGCAAAAATAAGAAGTAAATTATCTGAGGTTTCGGATCCGCACTTCAATGTCCGGGGTGTCTTTAAGCAGGGCCACAAGCTCTGAGGGATCTGTCTCGCCGTAGTGATAGGGGTAGAGGATCTTTGGCCTGAACGCTCTAGCTGCGTCTGACACCATCTCCGGGGTCATCGTGTAGGGGAGGTTCATCGGCAGAAAGGCCACATCGATATTCTTCAGCGCTTTCATCTCGGGCGTGTTCTCCGTATCGCCAGCCACATACACGCGTTTATCGCCGAACGTCAGGATATATCCGTTTCCCTCCCCTTTGGGATGGAAGGGATTATTTCCACTCCGCATGTGTTTGATGTTGTATGCCGGCACGGCTTCGATCTTGATGCCCTCGACAGTTTTCACATCTCCATTTGCCATGACTATACTATCCTTGATCTTGGCCTGATCCATACACTTTTTTGTCCAAACAATCACCGTGCCTTCTTTGGTCAGGTCTTGAATGGCGACATCATCCAGATGATCTCCGTGTTCATGGGTTACAAGGATAAGGTCGGCCTTCGGCATTTTTGTGTAATCCGCATAATTAAAGACAGGGTCCACATGGATAATTTTTCCGTCAAATGTGAACATCAAAGTCCCATGTCCGATGCAAGTGATCTTCAAATCTCCCCGGGAAGTGGTCAGCACATCTTCTTCAAAATCCAGGGTTACGGTTGTAAAAGCCACGGCTCCGGCTAAAAGGATTCCCAGTAGAATAAATAGTGCGCGCATGATAATCCCTCCTCCTGTTTTTTTATCATCATTCCACAAGAATCCTGCTCGTTATTTCGGATGAATCTAAAAAATATTTTAATGCATCTTTTTCTTGACTTCAAGATGCCATTTTCTTTCACTCGTCGTTGAATTTTTTTATGAGTGTGCTTATAATGAGCTTCGCTTGGGTGTGGAAGATAGCATTCATTCTCCCCATGTCGTGAAAATTTGTAACACAATCGAGTCATAGATTTACATGAGTAAGCTTGTAGCCGTCGTCGATGATGAGCCTGATATCGTTGAACTTGTATCCCTTCATCTCGAAAAAACAGGCTTTAATGTCGCAAAATTCTTTAATGCTGCCAATTTCCTCAAGTTTTTGGAATCCACAACTCCGCATCTCGTCATTCTCGATCTAATGTTACCGGACGCTGATGGTTTTGAGATCTGCAAATACATAAAAAAACAGGATCATCTCTCATCTATCCCAATAATCATGCTCACTGCCAAAGGAGAGGAAATGGACAGGATTCTGGGGCTTGAGCTGGGTGCGGATGACTATGTGACCAAACCGTTTTCAGTCAAAGAACTGGTCGCTCGGGTCAAAGTTGTATTGCGAAGACCCCCAGCTCAAGAGCTCACTGGAAAAATTGATGTGGGTGGCATCCTATCCATAGACGCAGCAAAGCATGAGGTACTTTTCAAAGAAAAAAAAATTTTGTTGACCACAACAGAGTTTAAAATATTGAAATTTCTCGCTGAGAAGAAAGGGTGGGTGTTCACACGAGATCAGATTCTAGATCATCTTTGGGGACAGGAGAAAGCGGTCGTCGACCGGACGGTTGATGTGCACATCAAACATCTGAGGGAAAAACTGGGCAGTGCCGCTAAATTCATCAAAAACGTGCGCGGTGTGGGATATAAGCTGGAAGAATGAAACATTCAATATTTGTTAAAATTTTTAGTGGATTTGTTCTGATTATCGTTGGCTTAACCGCACTATTCCTCTTTTTTTCTTTTAAGGCAACAAGGAGCTTTTATCTCGAATCATCAGCCAGATATCTTGAAAAACTGGGAAGTTCTCTAAAGTTTAATGTGATGCCTTTTATTGAAGGGGACGAATGGGAAGAATTAGATGCCTTCGTTAAAAAAATTGGAAAGGATATTGAAACCCGAATCACGATCATAGATCCGGATGGGGTCGTTTTGGCGGATTCTGAAGAAGATCCGCGGACAATGGTCAATCACAGATTCCGGCCCGAGATTGCCAAAGCTTATACGGGAACGATTGGCAGATCTTTACGTTTTAGCAATACAGTCAAGGCAAACATGCTCTACATAGGACTCCCCTTGAAAAAGGACGAACAGATCATTGGAGTGTTGAGGGTCAGCCTCTTTGTCAGAGATATCAACAATCTCTTGGCCAGCATGAGATCCGATATTTTACCATCAATCATTTTGATCACATTCATCTCTCTGTTAGGAGCCTTTTTAATTTCGCGTTCTCTCTCAAAGGCGACAAAAGAACTGAGTGCTGCTTCCATTCAGGTTGCAGCCGGAAATTTTGACACAAAGGTCTATCTAAAAAGAAGAGATGAGCTCGGACAGTTGGCTGAGCGTTTCAACCATATGACCGGCCAGGTCCACAGCCTTGTCTCAGAATTGACAGCTCAGAAGGAAGAATTGAAAAGTATCATCTCTTCGATCGATGAGGGCATCATTGCCTTAGACAATGAGGGGAAAATCTTGCTCAGCAATCCCAGCTTTTGGGAGATCGTTAAGAGTGACAAAACCGAAGGCAAATATTACTGGGAAGTCGTCAGAAAATCCGACTTTAACGAGTTTATAAAAATAACACAGGATGAGAAAAAAAATAATTCCAGAGAGTTAGAATTCTGCGAGAGAACATTTCTTTGCAGCGCGACATACTTAAGTTCTCGCGAAGAGATCGTTGTGACCTTCTATGACCTCACCAAGATCAAGGATGTGGAACGCATCAAAAAGGATTTTATTTTGAATGTTTCCCATGAACTGCGGACTCCATTAACAGCTATTAAGGGTTATGTGGAGACATTGTCTGAAGAAATGGACGAGGGTGAGAACCATTATTTGAAGATCATCGAACGAAACACAGATCGATTGATCAACATCGTCAATGATCTGCTCACCCTGTCCGAGGTCGAGGAGAAGGAACAAAAGCCCGAAATTGAAAATGTGGATCTGCAAAAAGTCATGGAGAATGTTTTGAAGATCTTCGAACAAAGAATAGCGGAAAAGAATCTCAGCATTGTCCTAGACATAGAAAAAGGTCTTCCTCCAATAAAAGGCGACACATTTAAACTGGAGCAGATGTTTATCAATCTGATCGATAATGCTGTGAAATACACCGATGAGGGACGTATCGGTGTCGAATTAAAAGGAAAAGACGGCACAGTAATCGCCGTTGTTGCGGATACGGGCATAGGAATTCCCCAGAAAGATATCGGAAGAATATTCGAACGATTTTATGTCGTTGATAAATCACGGTCGCGGAGCCAGGGTGGGACTGGTTTAGGTCTGTCCATTGTCAAACATATTGCACAGTTACATAGTGGGGATGTGCACGTGGAGAGCACTGAAGGTCAGGGGACAAAAGTCACCATAAAATTCCCTCTATGATAAATTAATCTATCGCTAAAAGATTTTATTAGCGAAAGAAGTCATAAAAACTCTGCCGGAATCTTTCAATAGACGAGGGTCTCTACAGATCGTGTGCTTTTTTAGTATCGAGCTCAAAAAAAATATATAGGTTCACAAAACTTAACAAAAAATTAATAGAATCTTTATTTTTTCTTAACACTGAGCCTCGAAAATACATCTTCAAACCTCTCCCAATGAGGTCGAATGAAGAAAGACGAAAATAACACACAAATGACTTCACGTAAGAAAAAATATTGGAGGTTAAACATGAAAAAAGTATGTTTAGTTTTACTCATTGCATTTTCAATCGCTCTTTTTCCCGTTGTTGCAGGGGCCCAATTCAAACCTGAGTCGGGCGAGATCAAAGGATACATGGTCAATGAATACTATGACAATTGGCAGCATCACGATGAAGACATCAAAGGCCGTCATGGATTTTGGTTCCGCCGGATCTATTTCACTTACAACAACAAGCTGAGCGACAACATCAAGATGAGGTTTCGTCTTGAGATGAACTCCACGAGCGATCTTTTCTCTGCCGCTACTCTTGTCCCTTTTGTAAAGGACGCCTATATCGACTTCAAGCTGGGGGCTTCAAATCTAACCGTTGGGATCATGGGTCCCCCTAGCTACACACAGCTGGAGGACATTTGGGGTTGGCGGCCTTTGGAAAAAACCCCGCTTGATTTGTACAAGTGGCAGTCTTCAAGGGATATGGGAGTATCTTTAAAAGGTGGAAAAAATGTAGTCTATCATGTCATGTTCGCCAACGGGTCTTCCAATAAGAGTGAAATCAATAATGGAAAGAAGCTCTATGGCGCTCTGGGATATAAAAATGGAGGTTTTTTCGTGGAGGCCATGGCCCAGTACGAAAGAGCTAAGGACAAAGATGATGATATAATCCTCCAGGGATTCGGTGCTTATTCTGCGGATTGGGGAAGAGTTGGCCTCCAGTATGCCTACAGGGAATACAAGCAAGAAGACAAAGACTCTTTGCCCTATAACATCCTTTCTGCATTCGCCATTTACAAATTCAGTAAAACGGTTGAACTCATCGGCCGTTACGACATGAATTTTGGTGAAGGATATGAGACGAAATTTTCAGGAAGTGGGATTGACTATGTTCCGTTTGCAAACAATCATGAGTTCAGTTTCATCATTGCAGCTCTTAGCTGGCAGGTTCACAAGAATGTGTGGCTCATGCCGAACATCAAGTTCGCCACTTATAAAGAAAATGACCTCATGAAGGATAGTGATGAATACAAAAAACCTGGAAATGATCTCTATGGATTTATGACATTGTATTTCAAATTCTAAAGGAGAGAAAAAATGAAAACAAAAAAATGTATTTTAGTCGGATGCCTAGTTATTGGGCTCATTTTTCTGAATGGATCACTCTTTGCCCAGAAAAAGATGATCCAAGTCAAAGGCTCTGATACCATGGTCAACCTGGTGCAGATCCTGGCAGAAGACTTCATGGCGAAGAATCCCGACAAGCCTATCGCTGTGCTTGGCGGAGGGTCTGGGACGGGGATCGCCGCACTCATCAACGGGACCTGCGATATCGCTAATCATTCACGGCCAATGAAAGACAAAGAGATCACAATGGCTAAGGATAACGGTGTTTCTCCACACACATTCGTTATCGCTGTTGATGGTTTGAGTGTGATCGTAAATGTGAGTAATCCGATCTCAAAACTTACCATGGATCAAATCGGTGCTATGTTCAGGGGCGAGATCACAAACTGGAAAGAAGTCGGCGGTCCGGATAAGACCATCTCTCTTTATGGGAGGCAATCCAACTCCGGAACTTTTGTCTTCTTCCAGGAGCATGTGCTCAAAAATCAGAACTATTCTGCGGACATGAAACGAATGAACGGTAACGCCCAGATCGTAGAGGGTGTCACCGCCGATAAAGAAGGCATTGGTTATGTGGGTGTGGGATATGTGGTCGATAGGAGCGGGAATCCCAGAAAAGGGATCAGGATCCTGAACGTTTCCAAGGATCCTGGTGCTGCCGCTTTTTCACCTTTGAACAAAGCCGCTGTCGATTCCGGTGACTATCCGATCGCACGGCCTCTCTTCCAGACAACGGCGGGGACTCCCCAAGGGATTGTCCTGGATTTCATCAAATTCGAGATCAGTCCTGAAGGCCAAAAGATCGTCGAAGAAGAGGGTTTTTTCCCCATCGGCTCTGCCCAGCTGACTGAGAATCAAAAAAATCTCAAGTAGTTCAAATTAAATGCAAGACAGAGTGAAAGTTATCATTCTGCCCTGCATTTATTCTCAGCCCGCTCATCCTATGAATCTTTAAAAACTTGTGGTAAGGTAAACTTCAAATGAAGCCGATCAAGTGGCGAACGCTCAAGGAATCGGGCATTCGGGCCTTTTTTTTAACTAACGGAATTCTGGCAGTCATCATCCTGATAGGCATTTTCTTTTTTCTGTTGTACACCGCCATCCCGGCATTCAGAGAAATTAATATTAGAGAGTTTTTTGGCAGTAAAGTCTGGAATCCTACTTCGCCGGTTAAAGAAGAATATGGGATTCTCTCGATGATCATGAGCACATTTATGGTCACGATTGGAGCTCTTGTTCTTGCAATCCCCCTGGGCATAGGTGCTTCCGCTTACCTCTCTGACGTTGCTCACTGGAAGGTCAGAGAAGTGGTAAAGCCGATAGTCGAGATCCTGGCAGGTATTCCCTCCGTTGTTATCGGTTTCCTGGGAATAGTCCTCTTTGGACCTTTTATCGCCAAACTCACAGGTCAAAGTCACGGTTTGAATGCCATCAATGGATCTATTTTGTTGGCTATAATGGCCCTGCCCACAATCATCAGCATTTCTGAAGATTCCCTCAATGCCGTTCCCCGTGCCTACAGCGAAGCATCTCTGGCCCTGGGTGCTTCCCGGTGGCAGACTTTGATGAGAGTTAAGATTCCCGCCGCCCTGTCCGGCATCATCGCAGCCATCATGCTGGGGATGGGACGCGCGATCGGCGAGACCATGACAGTGCTGATGGCGACAGGAAATGCGCCTGCTTTTCCAAAGAGTTTTCTCAGCTCCATCAGAACGATGACAGCCTCCATTGCCATCGAACTGGGAGAAGTTCCCTATTACACGACCCATTACTATGCTCTTTTCGCTATCGGACTGGTGCTTTTTGTGATCACTTTTATTGTCAATCTGATATCTGACCTCGTCCTCCACAAATACCAGGAGAGAGAGCTGTGAAAAAAAGAATTATCGAATTCATCGGATTTTTCTCTCTTCGTGTGTGCGTTTATCTTGTGTTTGCCGTGCTGCTGCTCTTTCTCTATGATATTGGAAGCAAAGGCGGAGGGACCATCAGTTGGAAATTTCTTTCCGAAGCACCACGGCGAGGAATGACTGAGGGCGGCATATTCCCTGCGATCATGGGCACTTTTTTTGTAACAATCGTGACAGCCCTGCTCGCTATTCCTATGGGTATGTTCGCTGCGATCTATTTGAACGAATATGCAAAACAGAGCGGATTGACCAGGCTCATCCGGCTGTCTATCAGGAATTTATCAGGAGTCCCGTCCATTGTTTATGGACTTTTTGGTGTTATTCTGTTTGTCAATTTTCTCCATTTTGGAACATCCATCCTTTCTGCAGGTCTGACGTTGGGTCTCATGACTTTGCCCTGGACGATCACAGCTAGCGAGGAGGCCCTAAAAGCCATACCGAATTCCTACCGGGAAGGAGCTCTAGCCCTTGGTGCGACAAAGTGGCAAGCTATACGCACGAACGTCCTGCCTTATGCTATGCCGAGTATGCTAACCGGGACTATTCTGGGTTTGGCAAGAGCAGCAGGGGAGACGGCCCCCATCATGTTCACTGGAGCTGCCTTTTATCTACCTGTACTTCCCAAATCGCTAAGCGATCAGTTTATGGCCCTCCCATACCATCTCTATGTGATGGCCACCCAGCATCATGCTATTTCTCAAGTAAGGCCTATCGCTTATGGGACAGCCCTAGTTTTACTCGCACTCATTCTTTTGATGAACCTAGTCGTCATCATTCTGAGATACAGAATGAGACGGGTCAAAAGGGAGTAGAAATGGACCCCAAGACGAAAATAGAATCAAGGCATCTCGACTTCTACTACGGCCACAAGCAGGCCTTAAAAGATATCAACATCATTGCTCCTGCGAATAAAGTGACTGCACTCATCGGCCCCTCAGGTTGTGGGAAATCGACATTCATTCGGACACTGAACAGGATGAACGATGTCATTCCCGGGGCTAGAGTTGACGGGGAGATCCTTCTCGACGGAGTGAGTATATATTCACCGAAAATAGATGTGGTGGAACTGAGGACAAAAGTGGGGATGGTCTTCCAGAAGCCCAATCCCTTCCCGAAAACGATCTTTGATAACATTGCCTACGGCTTGAGAATCGGGGGGATGAAACACCGAAAAAAAATTGCAGAGGTCGTGGAAAAAAGCCTTCGAAAAGCTGCTCTCTGGGAAGAGGTCAAGGACAGGATGCGTGAAAATGCTTTTGCCTTGTCTGGAGGCCAACAGCAGCGGCTGTGTATTGCCCGTTCATTAGCCGTAGATCCAGAGGTCATGTTGTTTGACGAGCCATGCTCGGCGATCGATCCGATCGCTACGGCAAAAATCGAAGACCTTATCCAGAAGATGAAGCAGAATTATACTGTGGTGATCGTGACCCACAATATGCAACAGGCTGCACGCGTCTCTGACTATACGGCATTTCTCATGCTAGGAGAGCTGATCGAATATGGGGACACCCCTCAGATTTTCACCAACCCCAAGAATAAACTTACCGAAGACTACATAACCGGAAGGTTTGGATAAACGCGGCACATCCGATATATAGGAGATTGCAATGGAAAGACAATTTGACGAGGAATTAAAGACTTTACAAGAAAAATTGCTCTACATGGCATCTTTAGCTCAAGAGTCGATATCCATAGCCATAAAAGGCCTTAAAGAGCGAAACGAAAAATATACGGACAAAGTCATGGAACAGGAAAAGGAAATAAACCTCTTGGATATTGAGATCGACGAATTGTGCATGAGATTGCTTGCTTTAAGACAGCCTATGGCTGTCGACCTTCGCCTGATCACTGCCTCTCTACGAATCTCGAGCGAGCTTGAGAGGATCGGTGATCAATCTGTCAATATCGTCGAGAGAACGTTGGAACTGCTCAAAGTGCCTCTCCTGAAGCCCCTGATCGATATCCCGAGAATGGCGACATTGGCTGAAGGTATGGTCAGAGACTCTATCACAGCTTTTGTCAATAGAGACGCGGCGCTTGCCAGAAATGTGTGTGAGCGAGACGATGAAGTGGATAATCTGAACGACCAGATTTTTCGTGAAATTCTCACTTATATGATGCAAGATCCTTCATCTTTAAAAAGAGCCGTAGACCTGATCCTTGTCGGGCGCCATCTCGAGAGGATCGCCGACCACGCCACCAACATCGGCGAAGATGTCATCTATTTTGTCAAAGGAAAAACGATCAAACACCACTTTGAAAAATTCAATTATGACTCCCACAGTTGATAAAAAAAATGGGAAAAAGAAGATCCTCTTCATCTGCACCCACAATTCTGCACGGTCTCAAATGGCCGAAGGGCTTATGAAAGCCCTGTTTGGAGATTATTATGAAGTCCACAGTGCCGGCACTGCGCCTACAAGCGTCAATCCCTATGCCATTCGTGTAATGGAAGAGATCGGAATAGACATCTCCTCTTCTCGTTCCAAGAATGTGCTCGAATTCATGGAGACGCAGTTCGATTACGTGATCACTGTCTGTGACCGTGCAAAGGAATCATGCCCGTATTTTCCAGGAGGGACTCTCATCCATAAGGGATTCAAGGACCCTGCTGAACTTTCCGGAGGCGAAAGGGAGATTTTGAATGAATTCCGAAAATCCAGAGATGAGATAAAAAATTGGCTTGGCGAAGCTTTTAAACCTGAATCGGATTAAGTAATAGAGGTTTTTTCTCTTTTCCTATTTTTAGATTCTCACATTTCCCATTTTGCATTTTGTGGTAATAACGATGTATGTTATAATCTCGCGTTAAATTGACAGGAGGGATGATCGATGCCCGTACTCGACATCAAAGGAATATCATACGCGTTGAATGAGGACGGTTTTATGAAGAATCCAGACGATTGGAATGAAGAAGTCGCAGTCGTCTTGGCCAAAACTCAAGAAGGGCTAAACGAACTCACCGAAGAGCACTGGAAAGTCATCCATTACATAAGAGGTTATTATCTAGAAAAAAAATTGGCGCCCATGGTCAGGAAAGTGTGCAAAAACTCGGGATTCTCATTAAAGCATATCTTTGAGCTTTTCCCCTCGGGACCCGCCAAAGGCGCATGCAAACTTGCTGGCCTGCCCAAGCCAGATGGCTGCGTGTGAGAGGTTTAATATCATAGACATTCTCTTGTAAGAAAGATCTCATGAGCGACTTCTTACATCTTCTAGAGAACGAAGTCCAGATCATCGCTCTTTCATTCCTCGCCTTTGTGTATATACTCCGGATCATCTGGCTCTTTCGTTTCAAGTTTCAGAGAGAAATGACGTATTCGGCAGGTAGCGAACGGTTGGGAATTCTATACTCCATGATGAATATCGCAATGCCCTGGGCGATGGAGTCAATCCGGAAGAGAACAGGTTTCTATGTGCAATTTGTCATTTTCCACCTCGGCGTCGTTGCGGCAATAACGGCAACCTTCATCATCCCTTATCGGCCTCAACTCTTTGAATCCAGAGCGTTTGTTTTAATTTTCCAATCCGTAGCTGGAGCCGCCTTTTTCGTAGGGCTCATGCGGCTCTACAGGCGCTTAGCCAATCCCTCGGTGCGGCTTATCAGCACGGGGGATGATTATTTTTCACTCGTGCTGATGATTTTTTATTTTGCAGTGGCTGTGTTGGCCATTCCCAACGATTATCAAAACAACGAATGGCCTCTGATCCTATTTTTTGCTTTGACAGCCTTTTTCCTCATATACGTACCATTCTCAAAAATCGGCCACTACCTCTATTATCCCTTCACTAGGTTCTTTATCGGGAAGACATTGGGACACAGGGGTGTGGGACAAAGAAAAATCAGAAAAACCGGAGATGAGAGGCCTTGAGCAAGAAATCGGGTATGGCAAAGATCGATATTGACGATGTCCTCAATCTTCCCCTGGAAACAGAATCGCAGGAAGAAGCAAAGGGAAAAAAGTTGCCTTCGGTCATGGAAGGACGGCTTAAAGTCTACGATGCTAAGGCCAATAATGTTCAAAGATTTATAAAACTCCTTACCGAAAGGATCAACCGGCATCTTGCTTCATCAATGGTGGGGTGTGTGCACTGCGGAATGTGTGCTGAATCCTGCCACTATGCTCTGACAAGACCGGATGATCCCACGATGACACCCGTGTACAAAGCAGATCAGATCCGAAGGATATTCAAACGGCACATGGATTGGACAGGTCGTATTTTCCCATGGTGGGTGCATGCGGATACCCCCAAGAACGATAGAGACCTCAACCGATTAAAAAACATCGTCTTCGGGACGTGCAGTGCTTGCCGCCGTTGCACGCTCAATTGTCCTATGGGCGTAGACACAGCGTTGTTGATCCGGTTAGCCAGGGGGATCCTCACAGAATTGGGCATAGTGCCTGAAGGTGTCTTCAATGTCAGCCGCGATACCTGGGAAACGGGTAACCAGATGGGTGTCTCCGAAGAAGACTATTTAGAAACTCTGGATTGGATGAAGGAGGAGCTTCAGGAGGAGTTGGGCGATCCCGACATCGATATCCCTGTGGATAAGGAAGGCTGTGACTTCATGTACACGATCAATCCCAGGGAGATTAAATTTGACCCGAGGTCCATCGCTGATGCCGCGAAAATCTTCCATTTCGCCGGAGAGACCTGGACGATGCCGAGCTGGGGATGGGATCAGACGAACTTCGGTCTGTATTCTGGAGACGACAATATGGGAGCCTTTGTGGCCAAGAACCTCTATGAGGCAGCCGTAAAGCTTCGAGCAAAACGGATCGTCATCTCTGAATGCGGACATGGCTACCGCTCTACACGCTGGGAAGGGTACAACTGGGCAGAATACAGTCAAAATATTCCGACCGAATCAGTTATTCTCACCTTAATGCGCTACATCAAGGCGGGCCGAATCAGAGTTGATCCTTCCAAAAATCAAGATTCCGTCACTTTTCATGACTCTTGTAATGTTGCCCGTTCAGGCGACCTCGTGGAGGAGCCCCGGTGGATTCTCAAACGGACTTGCTCAGATTTCAGGGAGATGTCTCCCAATCGATTGGAGAACTTCTGCTGCACCGGAGGGAGCGGCCTTCTTTCGATGGCGGAATATAAATCCTTGCGTATGGAAGTTGCCGAACTCAAAGCCGAACAACTCAAAGCCACTGGGGCTAAACTTGTCTGCACGATCTGTCACAATTGTGTCGATGGATTGACGGATGTCATCAAGCACTATGAGTTGGACATGCGGGTCATTCAGATCATCGAGCTTGTTGCCAGTGCTCTTCTGATTGAAAAATAGCTCGATCCCTGTCTATTTCCTCCGGGATTCCGCAATCTCTTTAACCGCTTGTATAGCAGTCTGGATGTGCTCTTCAGTATTGAAGGGGCCGATCCCGAAGCGGACACCCCCATGGATCCCGACGAGTCCCAACTGTTCATGGACAAGAGGGGCACAGTGGAGGCCGGTCCTGCAGGCAATGTTGTAATCCACATCGAGCATCGTCCCGGTGTTCAAGGCTTCGAAGCCATCGATGTTGAACAGGAGGACACTGATATGGTCCGTAAGATCATCCTGGCAATAAAGGGTGACACTATCCAGATCCTTGAGGCCATCCCTGAGTTTGGTGGTGAGTTGCATTTCGTGCTCGTGGAGCTTTTCCAGACCCCGTTCTCGGACCCACTTGACACCGGCATTCAGGCCAGCGATCCCGAGCGTGTTGTGAGTGCCATACTCCAACCTGTAGGGATACTCGTCGAGATGTGTGCGCACGGCTGACCGGACTCCAGTCCCTCCAGCGCGCGTGTGTCTGATCTCGATGCCGTCTCTGACATATAGCCCCCCGATGCCGGTGGGTCCAAGCAGAGATTTATGTCCCGTAAAAGCGACAATATCGACATTCAGCTCTTCAATGTCAACTGAGATCTTTCCCGCGGATTGGGACGCGTCAAGAGCAAAGGGGACACCCTTTTTGCGGCACAACTCACCGATCTCTTTAATGGGCTGGATCGTGCCGATCACATTCGATGCGTGGTTGACGATCACCAGTTTTGTATTTGTTTTAAATTTTCCTTTGAAATCATCCGGATGAACAAATCCTTTCTTATCAAAAGGGATATAGTCCACTTCGACGCCATTTTGACTCAAAAGGTATAGAGGCCTCAACACAGAATTGTGCTCGATGGTCGTGGATATGGCATGATCCCCCTTTTGGAGCATCCCAAAAATAATAAGGTTCAGTGCGTCTGTGGAGTTATACGAAAAACAGAGACGGTTCGGATCATCGCCGTTGAAGAATTCGGTCAGCATCTGGCGTGTTTCCTCCAAGACTTCGCCCGCCTCCATGCAGAGATCATATCCCGAACGGCCTGGATTTACACCAAAATGGCGATAGAATTTGTCCATAAAAACATACACTTCTTCTGGCTTTGGAAATGATGTGGCCCCGTTATCCAAATATATCAACTCGCTCATCAAAACCTCCGGTTTTTCTCCATTGAACAAGCCTTCAACATCGGTATCAATCGGACATAAACTTTATATTAAAGCAGTGATTTAAAGCAAACATTTTTTGCAATAAATTGACAGAAGTTTCCCACTTGGACTAAAATTGGTGATTCTAAAGGAGTTTTGTTTGAGACAATTAAAAAAGCTCATCATTGTTACAGTATTATTGATACCTCTGATGTTTCTGGCCATGTCCTGTGGGGGGCAATCCTATGATCTTGTCATCAAAAACGGACTAATCGTCGACGGCACAGGGGAGCCGGCATACACTGGCGATATCGCAATCAGAGGGAATCGAATCGTTGAAATCGGCAATGTCAAGGATAGCCGTGCGGCTGAGACGATTGATGTTTCGGGTTTAATCGTGGCGCCCGGATTTATCGACGTCCACACCCACTGTGACCGAGGCATCAAGAGGGTACCGACTGTAGACAATTACATCCTTCAAGGCGTCACAACAGTTATTGGCGGCAACTGTGGAGGCCATCCTTTTCCGCTGGCGGAACTCTATCGGGACCTTGAAAAAGAGGGAATTTCCATCAATTTTGGCTGTCTCATCGGCCATAACACGATACGGAGAGAAGTGATGGAATACAAGATGGAGGCTCCCACCAAAGAAGAGATGACTGAAATGAAAAGCCTCATCGACCAGGAGATGAGGGCGGGAGGCCTAGACTTTTCCACCGGACTGAGCTATCTGCCAGGGATTTATTCAGAGACCGAAGAGCTCGTGGAATTGGCATCCATCATCGCTCCTTATGACGGCATTTATGCCAGTCATATCCGGGACCAAGCGCTGCTC
>Ga0307425_1000837_pt1 | contig 19136 bp, 17 predicted proteins | sample SalMarWE160330MG_FD_202152 | JGI IMG/M metagenome (GOLD analysis project Ga0307425, IMG submission 202152) | Salt marsh sediment microbial communities from the Plum Island Ecosystem LTER, Massachusetts, United States - WE1603-30 | ecosystem: Environmental > Aquatic > Marine > Intertidal zone >...
TCCGTTATCCTGTATATCGTATTACGCAAACCGTATTGCGTTGTTGTTTTGCGCCAGATCAATCACGCAATACGCACGACGAACCAAAGGAGCATTGTAACAGGATTTGTTTTATCTTGCAATAGTCATATCTTTCGATTAGAATTTTCGCCGGTAACGATTCGAAAGGGCTTAAATGTTTAAAATGTTTTGTTTCTATATCGCCGTGGTTTTGGCAGGTTCGGTATATACGACAGCCGAGGCCGGCCTTTCAGGCGGCAATCAAGCCGAGGCGTCAAACGGCTTGGAAGGCATTTGGGACCCAGCGAAATATATCAGCCTGGACGAAATTAAGCCGGGGATGGAGGCATATTGCCTGACGGAGTACGGTGTTGCCGGGATTGAGAAGTTCGGCATGGAAGTGGTAGATATCGTGCGCAACATAAATCCCAGCTCCAGCCCTGGCAGTAGAGATGCGATTCTGGTCAAAGGTACCGATGAGCGTTTTATACACACCGGGCCGGTCGCAGGATGCAGCGGCTCGCCGGTCTATATTGACGGACGATTGGCCGGGGCGCTGGCTTTCACATGGACTTATACGAAAGATCCGCTCTACGGGGCGACACCTATCGCGGAGATGCTTGCAGTTGGCCGGGGCGATTCTCAGAAACGTGCCGGGCAGGGGGGCCTGGTGTTTGATTACACTGCTGCCATCGATTTTGTCGAGATTGAAAGGCAGTTCAGAAATAGTCTGGTAAAAGCAAGTCACGGCCTGAGAGGTACTAATCATTTGCCGAGTCCTCTAATTGCTTCCGGCTTGTCCGCCGAGGTTTGTGAGCAGCTCAGTGAGGTAGTAGAGCCGTTCGGATTTGTGGTTGTAGCGGGGGCCGCTTCAACTGGCGCCGTTGTCGAAGCAGGCGAAAAGGCCCACTTGGTGCCGGGCAGCTATATTGCGATACCGTTTGTTTCCGGCGATATCTCCATGAGCACATCCGGGACCGTTACTGAAGTTATAGGCGATAAGGTTTATGCCTTCGGGCATTTCCTGCTCGGTTACGGGCAGGTAGATTTGCCGCTGGCGACTGCGAAAGTCCATACGGTTGTATCAAGCATTGCTAGTTCGTTTAAACTGGCCAGTGTTACCGAGACGGTCGGTGCGATAACGACCGATGAGGCGGCCGGAGTAATCGGACAAATTGGGCTTCAAGCCAAAACGATCCCGCTAACGATACGAGTAGACCGCTACAACGATACTGAAAAACGCCAGTACAACTGCCGGCTCGTGAATAATCGGATGCTGTCACCGTTTTATCTTCGTATGGCCGTGGCGGGAGCGGCGCTTCAGCTCGGCGATTTACCGTCCGAGCATTTGATCGAGTATAAAGTGGATATCGGTATCAAGGATGCGGAATCAGTGACCTTCGAGAACGTCTCCAGCGGCATGGGTCTCAACGAGGTGGTAATGGAGTGCTACAGCTCCATCGGGCTTCTTATGAATAATCCGTATCAAGAAGCCGACATCGAATCGATAGATGTCGATATTCGCATTATTCCCAAGAGTATTGTCTCACATATCTGGTCGGTCGATTTGTCCGATTCGAAAGTAAAAGCCGGCCGGAGCATCGAGATAAACGCCGTTCTCGAATCTGTTTTGGCGGGAAAGAAGCGATATCAGTGGAGCCTGGAAATACCTGAAGATCTGGCACCGGGAAAGTATGAGTTGACTGTGGGCGGCTGTCGTGATTACGAGCAGTTCCTTGTCAAGGCGGCCCCACATAGATTCATTGCCCAAAGTTTGCCGTCTCTGATTGATGCGCTAAATAATTCCCTGCAAATCAGCAGAGATAAATTGTATTGCCTTCTGGCTTTGCCGTCGGGCGGGGTCATAATTGAAAAGGCCGAGCTGCCGGACCTGCCGGCAACCAAGGCGCTGCTCCTGCAGGACACGAAAAGGGTGCTGAGAATCCGGCCGTATTCGCACTGGCTCGAACGAAGTCTGGAAACGGGCACGGTTGTGATTGACAAGAGAGTCTTGCAAATAACAGTTGAAAAATAAAAGGACGAAAGACAATTGAGAATGATAAATTTAGAATTGAGAATTAAATTAGGAATTACCCTTTCTTAATTCTTCATTCTCAATTCTTAATTCTATTTTGGGAGTAGCTATGAGAGATAAACTCGGTTCTGATTTCAAATTAATCCCTTCGACTTCACTCAGGGCAGGCCTTGCGGCTTTGCTCTGTCTTGTTTTGAGTTCAGCCTCTTTGGCGGTCAGCAGCAAGATTACTCGTCATAACAGCAGCTCGGATTTACTAAAAGGGCGTGCCGAAAAGGTTGTGATTGGCTCGCGCGGGACGATTCAACTGGGGCGGGCGGCAGAATCGTTAATTAAGGAGTTCAAGGGTTTTGATGATGTCTGGTCGATCAACAGTATCGTTGTAAGCGGTGGGACCGTCTATTTCGGTACAAGTCCCAACGGCGGCATATACAAATACAACCTTAACAAGCTGAAGAAGATTTACCCGCTATCCCGTGAGGGACGCCCTACGGCGGACGCGGACCGGGCTCAATCGAAAAAAAAACAGGATGATCCGGAAAAAGCCGAGGCCGGAGATGTCGACGCCGAGGAGTACCTGTCGAACGAGCATATTTTCGCCATGGCAACGGATGTGGCCGGCAGGCTTTTAGCGGGGATAAGCGGCAAAGGATGCAGACTGTGCCGGCTCGAAGGCGAGAAGATGGAGACCATCTTCGAACCGGAGGATGCCAAATATATCTTCGCGCTGGCTCTTGACGACGGCGGCAATATTTATCTGGGAACCGGGCCGGAAGGCAAGATTTATCAACTCAATTCCCTCGGCAAAAAGCCTCAGCTTATTTATGACAGTCGCGACAAAAACATACTCTCACTTGCCATTGGCCGGGACGGCTATATTTATGCCGGAAGCGACAGCCGGGGCTTGGTTTATAAGATACACCCACAAACCAAAAAAGTAACGGTTTTATATGACAGCGACCAGCCGGAAATCACGGCTCTACTATCTGTGGGAAATTCAGAATCCGACGTGAGTTTATACGCAGCGGCGACTTCGGCAACAATCGTCCAGACACAAACTCAATTCGCCGCTTCGACTTTTAGCGGAACTTCGCCAGGCCGGCCTGAGGCGGAAGCCAAAAGCGAGGAAAGTGCCGGAGAAAATAAGGGCGACCGAAAGCTTGAAATTGCAAATACAAAAGTGGTAGGCGAAGCGAAACCCGTCGCGGGACCCCCGCCGGTTCGCAAGGGAGCCAAGCCTACTCAAGCCAGTCACATATACAAGATTACTCAGGACGGTTTCGTGACGGATTTGTTCGAAGAGACGGCGGTTTTATTCTGCCTGGCAGAGAAGGACGGCAAGCTGCTTGTCGGTACCGGCAACAACGCCAGTCTGTTTAGCGTCGTCCCGGCCAGGGAACAGCAGGCAGTGATTTACGAGGACGAGCAGGCGGCACAAATTACTGCTATTGCTCTGGCGGGCGACGCGGTGTATCTCGGGACGGCAAATCCGGCAAAGTTGATCACGCTGGGCTCCGGATTTGCTTCCGAGGGGACCTACACGTCCGACCTGATCGATGCCGATCAGCCGGCGACGTGGGGCAAACTGCAGCTTGAAGCGGATATCCCACAGGGATGCAAGGTTCTCGTTTCCGCTCGCAGCGGCAATGTCCAGGATGTGAACGACCCGACTTTCTCCGAATGGTCCGGGCCGGCCGAAATAACCGAGCCGGTACAACTGCAATGCCCCCTGGGCAGATTCTGTCAGTACAAACTCATCCTGCAAAGCCAATACGGAACTGACAGCCCGCTGATAAGGGAAATTGCCGTGGCTTGTACTGTGCCGAACCTGGCGCCGCGGGTCGAATCGGTTACTGTGAGTCGAACAAAAAGTGCCGGCAAGCAGGGAGTCTTCAAAATCAGCTATGTGACCAAAGACGACAACGACGACAAGCTTGTTTATAAAATCGATTTTAGAAAGCTTGGCAGGGCAAACTGGATTGAGCTGAAGGATGAGCTTGAAGCTGCGAGCTTCGAATGGGACGGCAAAACCGTCGAAGACGGCCGATACGAAGTCAGGGTCACGGCAAGTGACGCAAGAAGTAATACAACTATGACCAAACTGGCCGGCAGCAGGGTCAGTGAGCCGGTCGTAGTCGATAACACCGGGCCGGTTGTAAAGAACATGAAGATTACATCGTCCCTCAAAGACAACGGACAATATCGGGTTTTGGGGATCGAAGTAGCCGATGAGCTTAGCGCGATTGGCAAGCTCGAATATACGATCGATAGTAACGCTCGCTGGATTAGTACCGTGCCGGACGATTTGGTCTATGATACTACGGACGAGAATTTCACAATCAGAATAGACGCGGAAGAAGATTTGCCGAAAGGCGATCATGTCATTACGGTCAGAGTCAGCGATGCCGATGACAATACAACGTATAAGACTCTCGAAGTCAATGTCGATTAGCGAATAATTCCTGGTTATCGTGCGTTATATTGAATTTGAAAAAATTGTCGAGACGGTTGAATCGCTTTGTATATCAGCCGGCTACGAATTGCCTGAAGACGTTTTAATTGCTCTTGAGGGAGCGGCACGGAAAGAATCCAATCCGACTGCGGCGAAAATTCTGAATCAGCTCATCGAAAATGCCCGCATAGCAAAAGATGAAAAAATCCCATTGTGCCAGGATACGGGGCTTGCAGTGGTCTTTGTAGAGCAGGGTTCGCAAGTGGCCATCAAACCTCCTGCCGGCGATGAGCATGGAACGCTTTTCGATGCCGTTAATGCCGGTGTTGCAGCCGGTTTTGAAAAGGGTTATCTGCGAAAAAGTGTTGTCGCCGATCCTCTGAAACAGCGTCGGAACACCGAAACGAATACACCTGCGATTATTCATCACACGATTGTGCCGGGCGAAAAACTCAAGCTGACCGTGATGACCAAAGGCGGCGGTTGCGAGAATAAAAGCCAATTCAGGATGTTCAGACCTACAGCCGAAAAAGAGCAAATTATTGATTGGATTGTTGATGTTGTCGGTTCTGCCGGCGCCGATGCCTGCCCCCCGTTCATTGTGGGTGTGGGGATTGGGGGCAATTTTGAGCTGAGCTGTCTGCTGAGTAAAAAAGCGCTATGCCGGAATATGGGCGAGAAACATAGCGAGCCGTTTTACGCTGAGCTTGAAGCCGATTTACTTTCGAGAATCAATGCGCTCGGTATCGGTCCGCAAGGATTGGGTGGTGATACCACTGCTTTGGCCTGCCTGGTCGAGACGGCTGCATGCCATATCGCTTCACTGCCGGTAGCGGTAAATATCGAATGTCACAGCCACAGGCACAAAATGGCGATTATCTAAGCAAGCAACTCTATGAATAACTATGGTTAGTAGCCAAGTCTGCCCCACACGGATTTTCTGAAATCCTCCAGTTCCTTTATGCCTTCCGGGGTCTGGGGTTGAAATCCGCCGCCGCCATACCAATCCGCAGTATCCCTGGCGCGTTTAATGGTCTCGGCTGCTTTCCACTTGAGATGGCTGACGTGGCCGTCCGCCCACGATACCGTTGTGCCGTCGCCGTGACGGACAGGCGGGTCATCCCACCAGGGACCCGGGTTGTCATAGTGCACGGCAAAACTGTCCGGGGTCATTGCGCCTTCGTCGATGTAAACCATTCGCAGGGCCGGAGCCGGACTGCTTACCTCACTGATTCGCTTAATCCAGATCACCGTCTTACCTACCCTCGTGCCCGTGTTGTATACTTTTCCGGTGCCTGAGGCAGTACCGCTACGGACCAGGCCGTTCATGGCGTCTACGACCGAATACGTGACGAACTCACCTCGCCTTCCTGTAGGACATTTGTAGATACCGTAGTCTTTGGCAATCGGCCACAAAGCTCCCTCACGGATGGCCTTCTTCTTCTGTGCATCAGTGAGCCCGCTATCCGCCACATTTGGGCTGTCCCAATTTTGCCCCCAACCCCGACCTACCCAGGCCCTCTCTATAATTCCGGCAGCCGAGCCGTCCTCGGTGTAGCCGGTGTTGGAGGTATAATGGAAACCGCCGGCGCCGTTGGCGATTTTACTGTCATTATCGTCTGCGTACATGAGCCAGGTAAGTGTCAGGCCCTTGAGATTGCTCTCACATACGATCCGCTTGCCCTGCTCCCGGACTCGATTTAGAGCCGGCATCAGTATTGCCATCAAAATCGCAATGATGGCGATCACCACTAATAGCTCGATTAGCGTGAAGCCTGTTTTATGCTCTCTCATCATGATACTCCTTCAATATCTTCTGTTTACTTTACTTTTCAGAATCCAATACAAATGAATTCACTGAGAAGAAAATCATTTGTCCACAAACAAACCGGTATACTTATTATCCATATAGCCTTATATAGCTATCAATACTGTGCGTCTTTGCCCCACATTGCCAAAGCGGCCCAGTGAATATCTTCGTTACCCGCTTGTGTACCAGAGAAAGCAGTCGGCGGCACCCGCTTGCCGAACTCGAGTGTCCTCGGATCTTTCCATTTGTGATAGTCGCTGTGCCCGTCTGCGAAAGAAAAGTTCGTTCCGTCACCGTGTCGAACCGGCGGCGGATCCCACCACTGTTCCTCCGTTACATAGACCGTCCAGCCACCCAGGGCGGAGGGATTTGTACCGCCGTCATCAACAAAGACTATCCTGTAGGCCGGGTTGGGGATTTTTATTCTTTTCTTAATCATCTTGGCATTCATATCGGGCCAGTCCTTACAGTTCATCGAATCGGCCACGGAATACGTCCGAAATATTTCTTCCTGCGTGCCTGAGCGAACGATCTTATTTACCGTCTTGCATTTGTAAAGTCTCAACTCCTTGGTGTAGGGCCACAGCGCACCTTTCTTGATCGCATCTATCTTCTGACGATCTGTCATCCCGGCCCCCCAATCGGAGAGCGCCCAGGGAGTCTCGTTCTGATGTATAGCACCCGTGTACTCGCCTGAATCGCCGTTAACGAGATTATCGTCGTTTTCATCGGCGTACATAATCCACGCCAGGTTCAATTGCTTGAGATTGCTCAGGCAAGTCGCTCGTTTGCCCTGCTCCTTGACCCTACTCAGAGCGGGCATTAATATCGCCATTAAAACCGCGATAATAGCGATTACGACCAGAAGCTCTATGAGCGTAAATCCTGCTTTTTTAGCCATAATAACCTCTTTCCTCGCCTATTCTCAAAATATTGCCTTATTTTAAAATTATACTCGACGAGAAGGTCCGGGCTGCAAAGCACGAGACATTCCCCTGCGATAATCTGTTGTTAGTAATCTTTAAAACGCCTCATCCAGTCCGGCCATTCACTCGCCGGCATTCCACCGGCCTTCGTGTAATGACCTGATGTATCGAATTGTTTATGCCACTTCAGCGTCCACAACTCTTTAAGGCCGACCTTTCTTGCCGACCAATCCATAAAGGCAGCATTCACAAATCCCTGGTGGCGGTTGATGGCGCAACGGGCCATATTGTTGCCGGACCAGGCCTCAAACTCATTGGCGGCAGGTGCATGAGTTGGTAATGGCCAAAGGTCAAAACGCAGAGCCTCAACGAACCATGGTACATTGTTTGCATTGCGTCCACCGGCGGTCTTCCACCCGTTCTCGACCGAAACACCACCCTCGTATGTAGTCGCCGCGTTGGGGCCTGCCGGTATAAGGCAGTAGCCATTGATACCGTAGCTGCCGGCTATGCCGTCGCGGCATATACTTCCGTGGTCCGAACGTGTGAAAATGCCCCAGGCGTTGAAGATATTGAACGTGGGTATAAGAGTGCCATTCTCTATTACGGGCTTCGTGGCGCTCGGACAGAACCACAATTTGTTTTTAATACGACTTTGATAGCGCTCGTCCATATGCACTATGAACCAGTAACCCGGGGTTCCAGGATCGGAATCCCAGAATTTGCCGTCATTTTCCTCCGTGTGCATTGACGCAATTAAATTCCACTGTCTGAGATTTCCCAGGCAGGTTATCATTTTACCTTGTTCTTTAACGCGACGTAGTGCCGGCATCAAAATAGCCATCAATACCGCTATGATCGCGATAACAACCAGAAGCTCGATTAAAGTAAACCCTCTTTTGTTGCTCATAATCATACTCCTCGACTTTATGACAATATTACATCGTTTGCTTATTCAGATGCGCCTCACAATTCTTCTGTTCCGCTAATTTAACATTTTTGCATTATTAAAGCATAAACAAATGCATTATAACCTACATCTGAATTTCTTTCAATATAAAAATAGGGAATTTCCGGCATAATTTGCAATAGCGATATAGTCTTCGGGGCTGAGTGTTTCAGGGCGTTGTTTTGGATTAATACAACATTTCTCGAATATTACGGGCCAGTTGGCTATTTCCGCTAATTTGCCGAGTACTAACCTGCTGCAGGACAGGAGAGTTTTGCGGCGATGGCCCATAAAAAGATGTACAGTCTCGCTGAACAGCCCCATATTCTCAATTCGGTCGGACTTTGCCCGGTTTCGGACAAAGCAGACCATTGCCGAATCGACCTGCGGCTGGGGCCAAAATACCGCCGGTTTCAGAGTCCTAATCGTTTTGACATCCCCGGTAGCGGCAAGGAAGATGCTCAATATGCCGTAGTCATTTGACGCCGGAGCGGCTGTCATTCGGTCTGCAACTTCTTTTTGTACCGTGACATACATACCGTCCGCTATTGTAGGGCCTGTAACCAGATTCATAATCACCGGTGAAGCAGCGCTGTAAGGCAGGTTTGCGACCAACAGCAACCGGCCCGGACATTTCCTACCGGCAAGGTCCAATGCTTTTGTGACGGTTTGGCTGAGTGCATTTTTGCTTTCGAGGATGTCGGTATTTATAATATCGATATTTTCGGACTTTTCGAGCTGCTTTGCTGCAATTTCACTAAGATTCCGGTCGAGCTCGACAGCGATTACCCTGCCGGCTTTTTCGGCTAAAACCTCGGTCATAGAACCTGTGCCGCAGCCGACCTCGAGTACTACATCATCCTTCTGAATATTCGCTGAATCGACAAGCAGCCTCATAAGATTCAGGTCAATGAGAAAATGCTGGCCGAGCCGTTTATTTGGAAAAACGCCCGCTGATGATAGCAGGTCCCGGAGTTGTCGCTTAGTCTGCATTGGCATTTAGAATTCATTCAACTTGTCTGACCCTTGCGTAAGTGTCTTTCTGATAAGAATATATGAAACATGTCATTCTGAGTGCAGCGAAGAATCTCTAACGGCAACTTGACGTAAATCCAGTTCAAATCCCAGATACTTCACTTCGTTCAGCATGACAATTAAAAACCAAGTCAAGTTGGAAATTTAGAATGTACAATTCTCAATTCTCAATTCGGCATTCTAAATTCTTTTTCGTTTTTGCCATTTGTATTGCCGTTGCGATGGCGGATTTCATGCTGGCCGGGTTGGCGCGATTTTGGCCGGCAATGTCGAATGCTGTTCCGTGAGCGGGTGACGTCCTGATGATTGGTATGCCTATTGTTATATTGACCGCATGCTCGAAGTCGAGCAATTTTATGGGAATCATCCCCTGGTCGTGATACATTGTGACGACGCCGTCGAATTCGCCACGGACGGCCCGCAAAAACAGGGTGTCGGCACTGATCGGGCCAAGGCAGTTTATTCCCTGTTCCTGTGCCAATAACATGGCGGGCGAGATGATTCGCTGCTCCTCGTCACCGAATTGGCCGTCCTCGCCGGCGTGCGGATTCAGAGCGGCCACGCCGATCCTGGGATTCTCGATGTCAAAGTACTGCTTTAAGGCATCGTTCAACAGGTCGATAGGCTCAAAGACACAGCCGATTGTAAACTTGTTCCTGACGTCGAACAGCGCTTCGTGAATTGTCGCCAGCGCCACTTTCAATGGCCCGGCGACAAACATCATTACCTTTCGCGGGGATTTGCAGCGTTGGGCGAGCATTTCGGTATGGCCCGGCCAGTCCCCGCCGGCCAGGTTCCAGCTTTTCTTGCTGATCGGTGCTGTCACGACCGCATCGATAATTTCATCGCGTGCGGCGTCAATCGCATCGAGGCAGAACCTGATCGATGCTTCGCCGGCCATTTTGCTGGGGCCCTTGACCCATGACGGCACGGAATACTCGTCATAATCGGCAACAACAACTTTGTAAGGATATTCGCGACTGATTTTTTCATGCTGATGCCGGCCCCAGAACGGTTCGATCTCAGCGGCGTCGGCGGCATAACAAAGCTGTTCGTTCAATCCGAAAACGACGAATTTCGCCGCTCTTCGAATCGCCGGGTCAGCCAGAGCTTTGACAATGATCTCCGGCCCGATACCGGCCGGGTCGCCCATCGTTATGCCGATAAACGGCTGCTCTGTTATCGAATTATTGCCGTTAGTTTTCATTATACCGTTCAATGCCGCACCTTCGGCGATCTTTTATACGCTATTTAATATCCTAATTGTCTTAGTTTTTCGGCTGTTAGGCCCTGTTTCTTTGGCAGAATCTCATCGAGCTGTTTTTTTATAGTTTTTACGATGATATCAGTCTCAATATTGACACAATCGCCGATTTTTGCTTTGCCTAATGTTGTTCTTTTCAGCGTTTCGGGGATTATCGCGACGCTGAAGCTCTTAACATCTACGGCGGCAATCGTCAGGGAGATTCCATCGACGGCGACCGAGCCTTTTACGACTATCGCACCGAGCAGTTCGGTCTTAGCTGCGAATTTAATATTTGCGAACTTGCCCGATTTGTCGATTGCATCTACTGTTGCCGTTCCGTCTACATGGCCCAGTACAAAATGCCCGCCGAATCGGTCGCTTGCCTTCAAAGACCGTTCGACGTTAACTTCTGATGAAGGTTTGAGTTTGCCCAGCGTCGATTTTGTGAGAGTTTCAGCGCTGACGTCGAAGCTTGCCAGGGCGCCTTGAAGCTTAGTGACAGTCAGGCAGGCACCGTTTATGGCTATACTATCGCCGGTTTTACTCTCGCCGGCCAGCACGCCCAAATCGATAGTCAGGAGCATTGACTCTGTGCTTCGGCGAATACCCTTGACGATGCAAATTTTTTCTATCAAACCCGTGAACATTTAAAGAGCCGATTAATTATTTACTTTTGATTATTGATAAAACAATATAGAATATTAAAATCGATTATAAATATTTAATAGTAAATAATCAATATCAAAAGGGGGCAGGACTATTATGAACACTTTTTGGTTAAAAATAGTGGCAGGAGCAGTTGGGATTGTCGTAATTATTGTGCTGATAGGCACTTTGACCTCGAACGGCTCGAAACAATCGCAGCCGGAGCAGCCCGAAAAGACGTTTTATGACCAGGTGGAAGAAGACAAGGAAAAATACCTGGCGGAACCCAAGCCCGAAGAAACTCAGGAACAAACCACAACAACGCAACAACCGACAGAAAATAAAGTTCAGGCCGCACCGGCTCAGCCGGCACAAATGCCGGTCGAACAGGCTAAGCCGACGACCCTTTATTTCAAAAAGCTTTCAGAAATCGATGATATCGAGGCTCAAAGATTGCTGAATGTGGCGGTTCCCGGCCGCAGTATCGGCAGGTTGCCGATGACGGGCTATAACCTTATGGTCCCGAACTGCCGGGATATTATTAAAAGATGGCCGGATAGCTGGTATGCCTACAGGGCAAAACAAATGTTTGGAGATTTGCCGGAGCGGTATAAAATGCGATATAAAGTTACCAAAGAAGAGATGGACCTAAGTATGTATTATAAACAAAGGCCCGGAACAGAACCTTTTATCATGGAAGGAACCCGTTAAATGGATGCGACTATGTCTTCTGTCAATATACCCGTAATTTCGATAACCGCCGATTGTCTGCCGGAGGCGTGGGAACAAGCTGTTCTGGCTGTATGGGATAAGGGCTTCAATGTCAAAACTCAGTACGATAAGTCACAAGACCCGCCGAGCAAAGACGCCACCGTGATGATTACTGTCAATGACCCTTTCGCCGAGCCACGTATTCACAAGAATTTCCCCGGTGGCCCCGAGGAGCTTGAATCGTACCGGCAGGAAGTAGTTAACGGTATTCACGACCACTGGATTGATCCTGCTGCCGGCAAGTGGACATATACTTATCACGAACGGCTCTTTTCGTATTGTCCGGTTGAAAATATCCGGGACCCCGATTCGCCTAAACCTTTCCGAAAAATAGACCAGATTCAGTACATTATCGATTATCTTTCGCAGGCCGGACATAGCCGAAGGGCTCAGGCCATTACCTGGATGCCTACAGCGGACCCGCCTACGGACGACCCGCCCTGTCTTCAGCGGATATGGTGCCGCCTGATGGCCAATGAAGCGGGAGAACTGTCACTCAATATGAATACACACTGGCGCAGCAGGGATCTTTACAAAGCCTGGTTTATGAATGTCTATGCTCTGACCGACCTTCAAAGGAAAATAGCGGACGGCATCGGCGAGAAGCGAGGTGAGCCGGTAAAGGTCGGCAGGTATGTCGATATCAGCGATTCGCTGCACATTTACGGCAGCTACTTCGACGAAGTCGAACCTGAGATAGAAAAGATGCGTCGAAATCCGTTTACAGAGCGGTCGTGGCCAAGCACGCACCCGGCTTTTGAAATGATGACGAACGAGGCAAGAGAAAAGCTCGCACAGGACCCTGACTGGTACGCGAAAGCAAAAGGCGGTTAGGACGAAATTTAATTTGGAACTTTTAAGCGTGATGCGAAAGGCAAAATATGGCATTGATTGTGAACGGTGAAAAGATTGAGGATTCAGCAATACAGCAGGAAGTTGAGCGGCTGAGACCGGATTATGAACGGGTGTTTACCGACCAGGAAGCCGAAGAGCGAGAGGCCCAACTGCTCGACTGGTCCAGAGAAAATGTGATTGAAAAAATCTTAATCAATCAGGAGGCGGAAAAAAACGGTGACAAAATACCGCCCGATCAGGTTCAGACTGCTCTGGCGAAGCTCAAGGAACAATACGAGCAGCCGGAGCAGCTCTACAAAGATTTCAACGCCGAAAACGACGAGCAAATAAAAAAAGACATTGAGAAGCAGATGAGGATCGAACAAAGGATCGGTCAGGTTTGCAAAGATCTGCCGAAGCCATCTCAGGCTGCTATAAAGAAATATTACGAGGAAAATCAGGAGCAGTTCAAATCGGGTGAGCGGGCCAGGGTGGCTCATATCGTCAAATATGTCAACTGGCAGACGGATGAACGGACTGCTTATGAGGCGATAAGTCAGGCGTACGAAGAATTGAAAAGCGGCGTGGCTTTTGAAACGGTCGTTGATAAACATACCGACTGTGCCGACAGCGGCGGCGACCTGGGCTTCGTTATGAAGGGACAAATGGTAGAGGAGTTCGAAGATGTGGTTTTCAATTTAGGCGCCGGCCAAACCAGTGACATTTTTCGCACTCGTTTCGGCTTTCATATCGCAAAGGTATATACAAGAGAGCCGGCGGCTGTGGCAAGCCTTGAAGATGTAAAAGACCGTATTACGGAATTACTCAAAGAACAGATGCGCTCGGAAGTGATTGATAAATTTATAGATGGATTAAAAAGCGAAGCCAAAATCGAAGAAGTATAAGCCGGCCGGCTCAAAACGAAAAGCCGTGCATATATCACATGGAGGAGCATTCGTTTTATCGGGCCGTAAAAAAAGTAGACAAAGTATGTGTCTCGATTTGGCTTTCGAGGATTTTTATAGTACACTTTAAATGTAGCGCGAAGGAAGGAGTTGGCGGATTAGAAACGACGCTTTTCACAGGATGTGAAAGCTTAGTACCAGACCTGAGGGGGGGTTGTATAAGTTTCTTTCCGAGTTGGCCTCTGCGTTCTCTGCGCAGAGGCTTTTTTTATGCAAAATCTTTTTCCTGCGTTTTTTTCTTCATTCGAATTGAAGGATTCTGTCTATGACTGCTGAATCCGGAATCCCCGCTTTTACTGTGTACATTGATTCCTGCTGCCCATTCTTGCAGGAATAAGCTTTATAAGAAATAGCATGCTGAGATATGTTCCGGTTGGGACCGTACTTATGTTCAGGTACGCCTTAAAACGGCACGTTGAAAGTTCTTTAAGGGCTCAATAACCCATGAATTAAGGCCGACAAAAATTTAACAATCTATCCCAAATTTTTTTTGACATACCATATGTGGGTGTTAGAATGCTTGCGGTGTTCTATATGTAGTATTGGCTTGATGGGCTTTGAGGAGTGGGATGCTTGTGGCTGATAAGAAGTCTTCAGTAAAAGGATCAGGTTGAAAAGCGTCAGCTAATGAATGTATCTCGAACGCAAGAAGCATTACGAGATGCGAGAGATGAAATGAAATGCCCCTTTTGTAAGGAAGACCGGGACAAGGTTATTGATTCGCGTTCGAGCGATGGCGGTAGGGTAATTAGACGTCGTCGGCAGTGCATTTTATGCAGGAGACGTTTTACTACCTACGAGAAGATTGGTGAGGGCTTCAAACTCTATGTCGTAAAGAAGGATAACTCCCGGGTTCCTTATGACAGAGACAAGATCGTCACCGGTTTGCAGAAGGCTTGTTACAAAAGGCCTCTTTCGGCCGAGCAGATTCAGCGAATTGCCGACAAGGCCGAAGAGGATATTTTCAAGAATTTCGATAAGGAGGTTTCATCGGCTTTTGTAGGCGAAAGCGTGATGAAACAATTACGAAAAGTTGACAAGGTGGCATATATTCGCTTTGCAAGTGTCTATCGTGACTTCAGGGATGCGGGCGAATTGATTAAGGAAGTCAGCAAAGCGATTAACGAAGCTGAGCCGGTTACTCAGCAGACGCTCTTTGATTAATATTTGGCTTTGACAATATTGAGATTCGGTGGATTTTGCAAGGAGGCATACAGAAGGTGATACAGACACAGCTCAAAGTAATAAAAGCCGACGGCAGTATTGAAGAATACCTGCACACTAAAGTCATGGGAACTATCAATAATGCGCTCGGCGAGGTCGACCAGGCAAATATAGATATTGCGGAACAGTTTGCCGAGGTGGTGACGTTTTTTCTGTATAATCAATACAACCGCCGCACCGTCACCAGTGGTGATATTTTTTCCATGATTAAGGTGGTTCTGGCGGCTACCGGTTATGAAGACGCCGCCGTGGCGCTGAGCGATCATTATTTCGCGCGTAAGCTTAAGCGTTCCAGAATCGAAGTTATCTCTATCGATGTTCAGGATCTGACCGATGCTGAGTTTCTTACAGGGGCCGGGGAGGCAACCGACAGATCCAGGTGGGACAAATCCAGAATCGTTACGGACCTGATCGCCGGGTACGGTGTTTGCCGACAAACGGCACGGATGATCGCGGCGATGGTTGAAGAAAAAGTTTTCAATGTGGGAATGATGTTGGTCCCGTCCAGTTTGATAAAGCAGCTTGTTCTCGGCGATACCGCTATTGTCCTGCGGGCCCAGCGACAGTTGCAGGTCGTCTAAGCGATAATGTCGCCCAGCAGTTTCTCTGTTCGGTCGAGGATTTGTTCCGGTGTTTCATCTTCGGCAATATCGAGCCAGTGTACGTTTTGGAAGGTTTTGAACCAGGTCCGCTGGCCTTTGGCCAATCGACGGCTGTTTATCTTTATCAGTTCGGTAGCATCTTCCAGATTCGTCTGTCCGCTTAGATGTTCTATTATCTCTGCATAGCCTATTGCGCAACGGGCCTGTTTGCCCATGGGTTTTTCATCGTCCAGCAGTGATTTGACTTCATCGACAAGGCCGGCATTGATCATCTTTTTCACCCTTTTGTTTATTCGGCTGCTTGCATCGGCTTTTTCCCTCCGCAGGCCGATAATCGTCCAGTTTTGCTTCATTTTACGCTGCTCCCACTGCTTCTGGAAGCTCGATATGGGTTTGCCCGTAAGCTGATAAACCTCCAGGGCCCGAACGATTCGCCTGGCATCGTTGGGATTGATTCGCTCGGCGGCGTCAGGATCGATTTTCGTTAACTCGCGATGCAGTTCCGCCAGGCTCTCGGCTTCGGCCCGTGCCCGCAAATCGGCCCGGATATTCTCATCGGTTCCGGCACCATCGAAAAGACCGTAAAGCAGAGACTTAATGTACAGGGCGGTTCCGCCGACCGCGACGATTTTTCTATTTCGGCTGTTTATCTGCTCCATAGCATCCGAAGCGGCGTCGATAAATGCCCCCACGCTGAAGGAATCGCTCGGCTCAACTATATCGATTAAGTGATATTTGACACGTTGCCGGGCTTCTTTGGGCGGCTTGGCCGTGCCTATGTCCATTTGACGATAGACCTTCATCGAGTCGATACTGATGATTTCAGCACCGAGATGTTCGGCCAAATCGAAAGCAAGCTGACCTTTGCCGGATGCAGTAACACCAATAATAAGAATCATTTTGCTGTTTACTATTTACTCCGTATTGTTTACTATGATTCTTCAATAATCGATGATCAACGGCTGGTTGTCAAGGGTGAGCAGTTGGGGCCGAATCGAATATGACAAATAGTATTTCAACAACGGATTTCAATACTCGAGTACGCAGGAAAGCACAGTCGGTGAATTATTCTCTGCAGCGAATATTGGATTCCCGTCAAATAAACGCCGAATTGAAAGAAGCGCTCAAATACACGCTTGGCGCCCCTGGCAAACGAATCCGGTCGGTGCTGGTTCTCTGGTGCAGCGAGCTTATCGGCGGCCAGGTGAATAGCTATGCCGAAATCGCCTCGTGTGCAATTGAAATGGTGCATACGTATTCGCTCATCCATGATGATTTGCCGGCGATGGATGATGACGATCTGAGGCGGGGCCAGCCGACGTGCCATAAGGCTTTCGACGAGGCCACGGCGATCCTGACGGGCGATGCTCTTTTGACGCTTGCGTTCGAGATCCTGGCAGAAGGAATCGATCAGCCGGCCGTCGCCGTAAGACTCATCAGTCAATTAGCTCAGGACGCCGGGGCTACTGGGATGATCGCAGGACAAATGGCGGACCTGAGAGCTGAAAAAAGTGTCGGTACCAAAAAAATGCTGGAATACATCCATATCAACAAGACGGCAAAGATGTTCCGATGTGCCGCTGCCATGGGAGCTATCTGCGGCGGCGCGACACAAAAGCAGTTCGAGTGTCTGTGTGAATATGGTTTGCATGTCGGCCTGGCGTTCCAGATTGCCGACGATATTCTCGATGAAACCGCATCGAGTGGTCAGTTGGGCAAGACGGCCGGCAAGGACCTCAAAGCCGCAAAGTGCACATATCCCGCGGTAGTCGGCTTAGAAAAGGCAAGAGAAGTTCAGCAGAAGCTAACGTCTGAGGCGGTGGCAATGTTGAAGCCGTTCGGACAAAAAGCCGACACCCTCCGCCAGTTCGCCACGGCACTTCTGGAAAGAACAAAATAGCAGCTTCTCAAAGCAATTTATAGATACTGGCGAAAAGCCGGTCCATTTCGCGATAATTATACTTTCATGCCGAACAGGAACCGGGTGACTTTGGTTCGTTTTACGAGTAATTCGTAGCTTCCGAGTGTTGCGGCGAAGGTCAGAACGCTGAGGACTACGAACTCGGTGCCTTCTCCCAGATGCCACTGCATCACGTAATATCCTATGACGAGCATCAGGATGAAGTGCAGGATATAAAATGGGTATGAGGCCCGGCTGGTGTACTTCAGGAAACCGTTTGTGCCGGAGAGAAATTTCCTTGCTAAGGCAATCAAGGCAAGGATCCAGCACCACGTGTGCAGACCCAGAAAGACCGAGTACAGCATGTATCGCGACGTGTAGGCCGGACGCGAAAACGTCGGCGTCTCGAAACGCATTAAGAGGACGAAAACCGTGCTGATAATCGCCAGCAGCAGCGAGATTCGTAGGTGCCGGTAGATGGCCCGCCAGAGCGATTCGTGCAGACAGACGATGTAGCCGTAGATAAACACCGTCAAATCATAACAGAAATATGTCCAGTCATCATACAGGTTCAGTTGGGCCATCGGCCATTTCGGAGCCAGAATAATATTGATGACCATCAGTGGAACGGCCAGCAGCAGTATTGCACCTCTCATTGTAAAAAAGCTGACATATTTACCAGCCAGGCCACTCTCGCCCTGCCTTCTGAGGCAGATTAATAACGGCAGACTGATCAGCGAGAAAATCAACAGGTATGCCACAAACCATAGATGGGCCCATCCGGGCATCGGGATTCGTCCCGGCATCCGGCTGTGATGAATTGTCGCCAGGCAGTGCGGCCAGAAACGGATGATGTAGTCCGGGAGGCTTTTGTTATCGCAGGCGCCCGGCCAGAAGTACAGCAGAACCGGATAGCAGACCAGCATGAAAAATATCAGCGGCACAAACAGCCGCCTGGCTCGTTCCCTTACAAAGGCTCCCGGTGAACGATGGCTCAGAGACAAACACGCACTCACTCCGGCAATGAAAAACAGCAGCGGGATCTGCCAGCGAAGGGAAAAGCCAGTGTAGTACCGCAGGATGGTGACGCCCAAGCCCTCGTGGACAGAATCTGAGAATCCCGTCACATACGCCATCAGCCAGGCCGCGTGCCACGGAACCAGATTGAGGATGACCAGCACCCTGAGCCAGTCGAGATCGTAACGGCGTCCGGGTTTGCCTGTCGATTCGGCCGCTTGTATGGTTCTGTTTTTCTCTTGAAAGTCACTCACGTGCATCTTCACTGCCTCGTGTTCCTGCCAGTTCTCATCCTCTCAACACGAATCTTCTCGCTGCAAACTCTTGTACTTTTGCCCTGATGATGTCGGCAGAATATACCGCAGTTCCGGAGTACAGTCGAGAAAAATTGAACGAGCCGAATAATTTCTTAAAGGTACGTCTCGAAAAAAGCTGCACTTTGGTATTGATAACGCCGGGCTTCAAATTCCGAAGATAAGAGCTGGTAACGATCCAGTATGGTATGTGCATTTTTCACACTAGTATCGGTCTTTCTGGTCTATTGTCTATCATTTTCCTGGTTTTACGATAAACCAGTTCAAATCGCCTATTTGGCTAAGGGATAAATTGTGGTTCGGCCGATACAAATATAAATAGATAGTCTTTTTAAGAGCCGCGTAATGAAAGTACATAGATATCAAATCGAAGTGATGTGGTTAATTCTTACCGTATTGGGCAGTTGGGTG
>Ga0307425_1000838_pt1 | contig 19117 bp, 12 predicted proteins | sample SalMarWE160330MG_FD_202152 | JGI IMG/M metagenome (GOLD analysis project Ga0307425, IMG submission 202152) | Salt marsh sediment microbial communities from the Plum Island Ecosystem LTER, Massachusetts, United States - WE1603-30 | ecosystem: Environmental > Aquatic > Marine > Intertidal zone >...
TTACGAACTCCTCATTCTTAGCAAGTGACGGATCGATCATTTTCAATGCAACAACCTTATCAAGATTTATATCAAGAGCCTTTAAAACTACGCCCATTCCACCGCGTCCTATAATTTCCAGGATGCGGTAGCTATCAATTGTTTTACCGATTATAGATGCCATATTTTATGATTTATTTGAGAAATTTAAATTCAACATCACTCTCGATTGCGCGACCAATTGTCTTTCGCTTTTTTTTTATACAATGCATTCTATCTTGTTTTTAATTATCGAATAAAAGAAGCTTTACAGTTGACACAGCTTCGCCACGTGAATCACATACTCCCCACGTTATATTTTCAATTTCCTCCGGAGGTTATATCAATATCCTTGAAAACTCCGAGTTAGACCACATCCTGTAGCTTAGTTTTAGATTATCACTATTTTTGCATCTGGTTATCTATAGTGAATCATCTTATTATTTTGATATAATCGCTTGTTATTATGTAATAGTAATATTAACAACGTTTTAATCGATACTTAATAAAAATCTCCTAAATGTTTAATTAAAATTTGATGAAAGCATTATGGGGTAATGGTATAGATAGTAATCATTATATCTAAGATTATTGGAAGTTAAGACATTCAATTTAATCGCCCTTTAAATTGAAGAATAAAGTTTAAACTAATCCACTAAAAGAGCAAAAATTATTCCGTATCAAAAATGCTAATAGCCAACAAATAGATTTATTTATCATTGTATCTTGAGAATAAAATAATTATTCTGTTTCAGAATAAGAAGATAATCTATGTTTTTAATACAAATAAAAACCTACAGACAGCAATCATCATAGCCGAATTAATATAAGAATCTGGCAACTGCAAACCAATAAGCATAATAACTTCGATCGAATCAGAAAGCGATGAAATACGATAAATATTCTTAACAACTTCTACAGACAGGTATGTATATACAAAGGAGGACAAACTTTGTCAATTAAATCATTGATAGAATATACTTAAGTGAATTCTTTGAAAACTTTTTTTGAAATGCTTGATTTTTAACGTCCAATTAAGCAATTTTTATTTGCGTTTTTTGTAGGGCGGGAAAAAACAGAGATTGATTGTGGGATTCCTACCAAAATATCAGCATACAGAGAAAAGATGAAAAGGGTTTGAGGGCATAGTTTAGTTATGTATTTCTATAACATTCAAGATTAACAGAAACAAATTTTCATTCCTACTGAATAAGTAATTAAAATGAAACTCAACAGAGTCAAGATAGCTAATTTTAGATGCTATAAAGAGGAAACATCTCTTGAACTCAATGATTTAACAGTTATCATTGGGAAAAATGATATTGGTAAGTCTGCTATTTTGGATGCATTAAACCTTTTCTTTGAAGAAGCCAAAATTGATGCTGACGATGGGAATATAAAGGGTGATAAAAAAAATATAAGAATAACTTGTGAATTTGAAAACTTCCCTGATGAAATAATAATTGATGCTACTTCTCCTACAAACCTTAAAGATGAATACTTACTAAATGAAAATAATAAACTAGAAATAGTAAAGGTCTATAATGGAGAACTGAAATCTCCCAAGATCAGTGGCGTATTCGCGAGAGCAGTTCACCCCGGTAAAGAAAAGTTTAATGACCTATTACAATTAAAAAATACAGAATTAAAAAAACGAGCGGATGATTTAGGGATTGAGTTAGCTGAAGTTGATTTAAGAACAAATACCCAAATAAGAAAAAAGATCTGGTTCTCAGTAGATGATTTAGAACTAGACGTGCGAGAAGTTCCTTTGGAAAAAGAGACTGCTAAGGAAGTTTGGTCTCAACTTCAAAAATATTTACCAACTTATGCATTGTTTAAAAGTGATCGACAAAGCACTGATCAAGACAGCGAAGCGCAGGATCCATTAAAATCAGCAGTAGATGAAGCTATAAAAAATCAGATAGAGGAGTTAAATAAAATTTCTGAAAAAGTGGAAAGAGAAGTAACTAAAATCGCACAAAAAACCGTTCAGAAGATCAAAGAAATGAATGAGAACTTGGCAAATGAGTTGAAACCGCACTTCGAAACTCCGAAATGGTCGAGCGTATTTAAAATAAAATTAACGGGCGATGAAGAAATACCCATCAATAAAAGAGGTAGTGGAATAAGAAGACTTATTTTATTGAATTTTTTTAGAGCCAAAGCAGAAGTTAAAGCGAAAGAAAAAAATAGTCCAGGAATTATATATGCAATAGAAGAACCGGAGACAAGTCAACATCCAAATAATCAAAGAATGCTGATGAGAGCATTCGAAGAACTCACTTCTTCTTATAATACACAGATAATACTAACCTCACATAATCCTACATTTGCTAAACTAACCAATCTCAAAAATCTTAGATATATAGAAACTGCTGATGATGGTAGTCGTAGGATAATAGCAAATGATGAAGACGTTTATAAAAAAATATGCACCTCAATTGGAATTCTACCTGAAAATGATGTAAAGCTTTTTGTTGGTATTGAGGGCATTCATGATTATAATTTTTTAGTTAGCTATTCAAAAATGTTAAAAGATCATGGAGAAGATTTTCCCGATTTAGAATTATTAGAAAACAAAAATGAAATTATTTTCTTTCCAATGGGTGGAGGCAATCTTATTTATTGGGTCTCACGTCTTAAAGGTTTAAGCCGTCCCGAATTTTATATTACTGATAGAGATAATCAACCGCCTGCCCAACCTAAATATCAAACATTTATTGATGAAATTAATGCGAGAGGAGATAATTGCACAGCTATCTGTACTAATAAAAAAGAAATGGAAAACTACATTCATCCTTTAGCAATTAGGTCAGTACGACCAGAGATTGATATTACTTTTAGTGATTTTGATGATGTTCCAGAGATTATTGCTAAAATAATTCACGAAAATAGTGAGAGTACAATTCTTTGGGATGATTTAAAGAAGGAAAGAAAAGATGAAAAAATATCAAACGCTAAAAGGTGGCTAAATACTCAAGCTATTGAAAATATGACACCGGAACTCTTAACTAATATCGATCACGGCAATGAAGTGCGGGGATGGTTAAATAAAATTAAAGAATATTGTAATTAAAATTTATGAAAGGATTTAAAATGAGACTAAAGAATCTTTTGCTGCTTGGTCTAATACTTCTTTTTGTAACAAGTTGTGAAAAGAAGGAAGAGGAAATTAAAATTGTAGAAGACAGTGTGAACTGAAAATTATACGACAGCATCCAATTAGGACCATCCCAACTCACTATTCCTATTTCAAGGAAATAATTATTCCCTTCACGCGGATATTTTACATTTTTTTATGATCATCAATTAGTTAAATAGATTTTTTATTTTTCTTATTAATATGTAGATTTAATCTTAATAATAATAATAACTTGTAAAAAGGATGATTTTGTATGAAAAATTCGCTTTACCTTCTAATTGTTTTCTTTTCAATTATATACTTTGATAGTTCTTATGCCGACCGAAGATTCTTTGGAAGATCATATCTTGCTTATACTCTCCCCGCAGGAGGCTTCGAGTTAGAAGTCTGGAATACCGGACGAATTGGTAAAGATATGGGATACTATTACAGGTTTCAGCCGCGCTTTGAATTTGAGTATGGTGTTACCGACAGATTTTCAACCTCGTTATATTTTAACTTTGATCAAACAACAGCAGAAAATAATTCGTTTGGCTCAAAATCATTTGGTTTTTCATCCACTTCCCTGGAATTGAGATACAGGTTTGCGAATCCCGGAGACTTTTTTGTTGATCCGGGTATTTATTTTGAGTTTGCTTACGGTGGTGATGAGCTGGAATATGAATCGAAATTAATTTTTTCCCGCTGGATTGGTGATTTTATAACCACCTTAAACATTACTTCCGAGATTGAAAGAAATGTTGTAGAAAGTCAGAACGAAACTGTTTTCGAAATAACAGGCGGGGCAATGTATAATTTGTTTTCAGACTTCGCATTAGGTGTTGAATTCAGGAATCATAGAGTATATGAAGATATTTACGGTGAAGAAGAAAGCCAGGCAATCTTTATTGGTCCAACAGTTAATTATCAGGCAGAAAGTTTTTATATAACATTTAATATTGTCGCACAGGTTGCCGGAAGTCCGGTTACAAGAGATAACCTGGATCTGGTACATCATGAGAAATATGAATTCCGTACAATACTTGGACTTGAATTATAATGAAATTTATCCTGCTACTGGTTTTCCCGGTTAGCCTTATTGTATTTTCCTGCAGCCAGGGATACATCATAAACAAGAATGAAGAAACAAAATATCCACAAGGCAGAGATTTATTTGCATCTAAGTGCGGCGGTTGTCATAAATTACCATACCCGTCTCAGTTTAAAGTTTCGCAATGGGACTCAATTTTAGTTCCTATGAAAACTAAAGCAAAACTTACCGATGAGGAAGAGATAATGATTTTGAATTGGCTAAAAGAAAAAAGACCTGACGAAGTTATATCCAAGTACAATTAAAAAATCCCCATTTGTATATATAAACGGGGACTAACATTTAAAAATATGTATTAGCTTATTACTTCAACAAAATCATTTTTTTCGTCTCGGTAAATGATTGACTGCCGGAAAATTCGGTTTGCAGTTTATACAAATATATCCCTGATGAAAAGTTTCCAAAATCAACATTTACGTGGTGATAACCAGCTTCATAAAATTGATCATTAATAACTTCTGCTACCACTTCACCAAGAATATTATATATCACTAAAGATACTTTTCCCTGTCGTGGCATAGAAAACATTATTTGTGTTTCTGCATTAAAAGGATTGGGGAAGTTCTGGTACAAAGCATATTCAAATGGAACTAAGTTATTTTTCTTTTCACTTATATATTCTTCCGTTCCGATAAATAATGCGTATTCTTTCCCGGATGTGTTATTTGGTACTTTTATATTACTCTGTTTTCTTAAATCATAAAGTTTCACAAGACTCTTATCCAGCAGATACACCTCATATCCACTGAAATTTTCCAACCCTTCCGTAGCAAGCTTTAATGTTTTGTCTGATGTATTTTTAATTACAATGTTATAGTCTTGTCCTTCACCTATTCCGGGTCTGAATTCTTTCTGAAGATATTTATACTCTGTTTCAATTTCATCGCTGAATAAACTCATATTAACATCACAGAAAAGTGAAGGAGGGGCGAAGATATCAAGCTTATCAACACCACTTTTAGCATCCTCTGCAATCCCGACACTTATTTCAGATTCGGGTGCTCCATTTAGTGCCAATATAATTTTTAGTTCTTTAGAAACAGTAGAATTTTTCTTAGGGGAAGCATTTTCCGGATTATATGGTATTTCAAGGCTTGTTGAACTGTCATTGTTAAAGAAATAATATCCCTTGTACGGCTCAAAGGAAGATGTATTAACATAATTGCCTGACTCAAAAGAATAAATTGGTTGCAGATTCCCACCATTTACGCTGTTAACACTGTTCCAGCTCAAAACTTTATTAAATGGGTTTGAAATCAAATTCCACCCGGGATGTAGTTGAATAGAAAAAGTGTTGTCTGCTGCTAATTGAACCGGTGATACGGACAGATTTATTTCAATTGAATATCTGCTTATCATCCAGAATGCTATACCCGGTTTAAAATAAAATTCATTATTTCCGCTATATTCAGTTAAAGGTAAATCCCCGGAATCCCAGAATGCCCGCCAATCACCATCTTTCCCCGGGGAACCTGTCATGACACTGCTGACTAACAAATTATTTGCACCCGGTAAACCAATCATTTGATAATTACTTGTAGACTGGGGGTCAGCAAATTTGTAATCATATATTAATGTAATAGTCGATACACTTTGTGTTACTGTAACTGTTCTTGATATACCACCACCAGTTACCGTTATCGTACCAATCCTTTGACTTGCTGTTGTGTTCTCTGAATAAGTGGCTATAAGTGTTCCGTTACTATCTCCGCTTGTTGGATCAACCGTTAACCAGGCTGCATTATCACTTACTGTCCAGTTTGTATTTGACTCCACTGTAAATGTTTTACTTCCTGATCCATATGTTACAAATTGGTTTGATGGTGTTACCGCTAATATTATTGGTCTTGCTGCCTGTGTTACATTAACTTTACTTGTTTTCCCGCCGCCAGTTACGGTTATCGTTCCTGTTCTTTGACTTGTTGTTGTGTTCTCTGAATAAGTAGCTGTAAGTGTTCCGTTATTATTTCCACTTGCCGGGCTAACTGTTAGCCAGGCTGCATTATCACTAACTGTCCAGTTTGTATTTGATTCTACTGTAAATGTTGTACTTCCAGAATCTTTTGTTGCTGACCGGTTTGATGGTGTTACTGTTAAAATTGTTAATGCAGCTTCCTGTGTTACAGTAACTGTTTTTGGAGATCCGCCGCCTGTTACGGTTATTGTTCCCGTTCTTTGACTTGTTGTTGTGTTCTCTGAATAAGTAACAGTGAGTGTTCCGTTATTATTTCCACTTTGCGGATAAACTGATAATAACCAGTCTGTATCATAACTAACTGTCCAGCTTGTATTTGATTCTACTGTAAATGTTGTGCTTCCTGATTCATATGTTACTGACCGGTTTGATGGTGTTACTGTTAATATTGCTGATCCCTCCGCCTGTGTAACGGAAACAGTTTTTGTTTTCCCGCCACCTGTTACAAATATCGTTCCCGTTCTTTGGCTTGCTGTTGTGTTCTCTGAATAAGTAGCTGTAAGTGTTCCGTTATTATCTCCACTATCCGGATTAACAATTAACCAGTTTGCATTATCGCTAACCGTCCAGCTTGTATTTGATTCTACTGAAAATGTTGTGCTTCCTGAATCTTTTGTTACTGACCGGTTTAATGGCGTTACTGTTAATAATGCTGGTCCTGCTGCCTGTGTTACAGTAACTGTTTTTGTTTCCCCGCCGCCTGTTACAGTTATCGTTCCCGTTCTTTGACTTGTTGTTGTATTCTCATCATACTTAGCAGTAAGTATTCCGTTATTATTCCCACTTGCAGGGCTAACTGTCAACCATTCTGTATTATCACTAACTGTCCAGTTTATATTTGACTCGACTGTAAATGTTGTACTTCCTGATTCATATGTTACTGACCGGTTTAATGGCGTCACTGTTAATATTGCTGATCCTGCAGCCTGTGTTACTGTAACCGTTCTTGTTATCCCACCGCCTGTTACGGTTATAGTTCCTGTTCTTTGACTCGTTGTTGTGTTCTCTGAATAAGTAGCCGTAAGTGTTCCGTTATTATTTCCACTTGCCGGGTTAACTGCTAACCACTCTGCATTATCACTTACTATCCAGTTTATATTTGATTCTACTGAAAATGTTGTACTTCCTGAATCATTTGATACTGATTGGTTTGATGGTGTTACTGTTAATATTGCTGATCCTGCTGCCTGTGTTACTGTAACTGTTCTTGTAATCCCGCCGCCTATTATGGTTATCGTTCCTGTTCTTTGACTTGTTGTTGTATTCTCTGAATAATCAGCAGTAAGTGTTCCGTTATTATTTCCATTTGCCGGGTTAACTGTTAACCAGGCTGCATTATCGCTAACTGTCCAGTCTGTATTTGACACCACTGTAAATGTTGTACTTCCTGCTTCAATTGTTACAGATTGGTTTGATGGAGTTACTGTTAAAATCGCTGATGTGCCTGCCTGAGTTACAGTAACCGTTCTTGTTATCCCGCCGCCTGTTACGGTTATAGTTCCTGTTCTTTGACTTGTTGTTGTGTTCTCTGAAAAAGTAGCTGTAAGTGTCCCGTTATTATTTCCACTTGCCGGGCTAACCGTTAACCATCCTGCATTATCACTAACTGTCCAGTTTGTATTTGATTCTACTGAAAATGTTGTATTTCCTGATCCATTTGATACTGACTGGTTTGATGGTGTTACTGTTAAAGTTATCGGTGCGGCTTCCTGTGTTACAGTTACATTTCTTGTAATTCCACCATCTGTCACTGTTATCGTTCCTGTTCTTTGACTTGTAGATGTGTTCTCTGAATAATCAGCAGTAAGTGTTCCGTTATTATTTCCACTTGCCGGGTTAACTGTTAACCATCCTGCATTATCACTAACAGTCCAGTTTGTATTTGATTCTACAGCGAATGTTGTACTTCCTGCTTTATTTGTTACTGGTTGGTTTGATGGTGTTACTGTTAATATTGCTGGTCCTGCTGCTTGTGTTACTGTAACTGTTCTTGTAATCCCGCCGCCTGTTATAGTTATGGTACCTGTTCTTTGACTTGTTGATGTGTTCTCCGAATAAGTAGCAGTGAGTGTATCGTCATTTAAACCAAATTGAGGAATTATAGTCAACCATTCTGCATCATCTTCCACCATCCAGGTTACATTCGATGTTACAGCAAATGTTGTACTTCCGGCTGCATCTTTAACTGTTCTATCCGGTGGTTCGAGTGTTAATTCTGTATTAAAATTTCTTTCTGCCTGTGTTACTGTAACTGTTCTTGTTATTCCTCCACCACTTATTTCTATAGTCCCATCTCTTGTACTACGCGAAAAGTTCCTATCGAAAGTTGCAATTAGTGTATCATTTCCAAATCCACTTGCCGGACTAACTGTTAACCAGTCTGAATCATCACTAACGTTCCAGTTTATATCCGACGTTACTATAAATTTTGTTTGACCAGATTGGTCCTCTACTATCTGGAGTGATGGGTCGACTGTTAATGTTTGTGCCATTAAATCAATATTTAAAAACAAAAATAAGGCAATAGTCATTTCCAGAAGCAAATAATTTTTCATTTTCTTCCCATCTCTTAAACTGATATTATTAAAAATCATATTTCATTAAGATGTATCTATTCTATTTATTAAGGTCTTCCGGGAGGTTCCGGTAAAGGTTTTTGATCCGGATAAGGTTTTAATAAATATATCGCCGTAGCTACAAGAGTAGCTACTACTGTTCCCAGGGCAAACCATTCTCCAAATGAAAATGATGAGGATTTAACCACCTCGAATTTTTGGGGATTTGATATTCTGCCGTTTAATATCGGATTGTAAACAGTGATTCCATATGTATCATCAATTAACAGATCACTCGCAGAGAACTTTGCCAGTAGTAAAGTGTCACTTATAAAAGTGGTTTCTTTGTCTTTTCCATTAATCATAACCCTGGAGCCATTTACAAAGTTTGAACCCTCCACCGACATTGTAAATCCATCTGCATACTGATCTTCAGATTCCGGAGAAATAATATTGATATAAGGGATTAAAGTGGGCAATATATCGTTTATAAAATTTTGTAATGATGGCGGGTCCTTATCCGGCTGTATTTTATAACCAGGATTCATTGTAAGAAGATTTTTTACGGCATTGTTTGCTTTTTTTCCTGACTGCATTGCAATATAAACTAGGCTCAAAATTCTATATGCTTTCCCTTTTTCAATTACGGAAAGATTTGGCTTCGTCAGGCATTTTTTAATTAACTCAATAGATTCGTTCCATTTTCCTGACTGATATTCTTTTTCGGCATTGATTAATTGTTGAGAGCATTCATCTATTGTTTGTGCATAAATTGAAGCATACTTTAACGGCCACATTTCGAAGTGTGTTAACGGTACAAGCAGTGTTAGTAAAAATGCTAAAGAGAAAATAACTTTAAATTCTTTCATCTTTTTCTCCAAACGGGATCACATAAAATTTAATCAAACGGATTAAACACCTTTCTTTGTCAATTCAATAATCAACAAATTTTCTAATCTAAAATATAAATTATTATTTTTATTACACTTCCACGAATGTTCGATGAAGATTTGGCAATAAATGTTGATTAATGTAATTAACACGAAGTAATTTTTATATCTCAGATTATATGAATTTAAGCCATTCAATTCGATTGCCCTCTGAAAATTGAAGGTTAAAACGCAAATTCTAACCTACAAAAAGCACAAAAATCATTCCTCATTCAAAATAATCGAAGACTAACTTTTAATTATTATTCTCACCTTATTATGAGAATTACAAAACTTTGTTGTTTCAGAATAAGATGATAATGATTCTACTATTTTTGAATTCTTACAATAGATAATAATGAAAATGGGAAAAGATCCCTGATAACTTTCAATATAGGAATTTTCATACTAATGGGGAACACCCAATGCTTTTTAAAGCACTAAGAGAGTAATAATAAAGATAACCTGCTGATTTTTGTAATCAACCGGTCGGTGGTTCAGGGAGCAAGTCTGCAGAAGTTGAATGATCTTGAAACGAAGGTGGATTCACCAACTAAACCAGCCTTTTTATTTTCGCATTCTTTTATTAATTAAAGAAACATTGAATAAAAATGCCCTTGCCGGTTGTAAACCAGTAAGGGCATTTGAATGACATATTAACTTACAGAACTGAGCTTAAAAATTCATCCGGCTTATTTGATTCTCTTAAACTCTATCCTTCTGTTCATTCTTCTGTTTTCGGCAGAATTGTTAGGTACAATCGGGAAATCTTCACCGTAACCTTTTGCAATTAGTCTATCCGGATCTATACCATTTTGTATCAGCCAGAACCTAACTGCATCGGCGCGTCTTTGTGAAAGTTTCAGATTACTGGCTTTACTGCCTACGTCATCTGTGTGTCCGCTTATCTCAACAACAATATCGGGATAAGTCTTTAGAGTTTTAAGTGCACCCTGAAGTACTTTCTCAGATTCAGGTGTAATATTAGCCTTCCCTGTTTCGAAAGTAATTCCTTCAAGTACTATAGGTACATTTATCTTAATAATATCATCTTCTGGATCAAGCGGATTAGTACCACGTTTAACTTCTGTAAAATCATCAACACTTCCGCCGTCTGTATCTTTATTTAAAGGATCGGTTTTGTATACATTTACTTCTTCACCATCATTCAATCCGTCAAAATCAGAATCCGGCTTAAGTGGGTTTGTACCTAAATCAACTTCTTCTCCGTCCTTTAACAGATCACCATCGCTATCGGCTTTTAGCGGATTTGTTTTATATTTGTTGACCTCTTCACCATCCAGCAAATTATCTTTATCGGAATCGGGATTCAGCGGATCGGTTTTATAAGTTAGAACTTCCTTTCCGTCATTAAGATCATCGAGATCGGTATCGGCTTTTACCGGACTGGTACCATACTTATTAACTTCGTCTCCATCATTAAGACCATCGCCATCGGTATCCGGATTAAGAGGATTGGTGAAATACTTCTTCACTTCCGCACCGTCTTTTAAACCATCCCCGTCCGTATCAGGATTATCAGGATCAGTACCGAGCTCTTTTTCTTCTCGTTTCGTTAGACCATCCTTGTCGTTATCAGAAGAACCGGAACCACTAACAAGTGTCAATCCTACACCGAGGTTGTAATAACCATCGTTGCTTCCATCATGGCTTGGAAGGTCTTTATTGCTGTACCCGTTTATTTCATCGCTGAATGTAAATGTGTAACCGCCGGAAATATCTAAAATCAAAGCATCTGATAAACCGATTTCTACACCTGCGCCAACAGGAATTATACCAGTCCAGCCGTCTTCATTGACTGGTTGCGGGGATGGGATAGAAGGTTTCTTAGAGTTCTTAAAATACATTACACCACCGCCCCCGTATGCATAAGGATTCCATACATCCATATCAAACGGACTTATAATAAACCTGAGATCAAACGGGATGATGTAGGTCCACCAGTTTTGATTTTTTGTATCAACACCTGAAAGTCTTCCGAATCCTCCGGCAACTTCGGTTTCAACAACGTTAGTAATTAATTCGAACCTTATATAAGCCCTGCCGAGGAAGGAAAATTTAAATTCAGCATCGGAAGGTCTAAGGTCCTTATCGAATTCAGTATCGGGAAGAAGTCCGTTCAACTGAAGACCAAATTTTGCCGTATAGTCGTTGAACTGAGCGAGTGTATGCCCGGATGAAACAAATAGCATAAAAACAAGAAATGATAGTATTCGCTTTCTGAAAATATATTTCATATCAACCACCGTTAAATTGTTTGTAAAAAACATTTTTATCTGAATGCAACCAGAACACAACAAATACATTCTTTCAGAAAATACTTAACCCCGGCGAAATCTATTGTTGTAATATAGCCAAAATACGTGCCATTTGTGCAAATAAACATTATAATCAACAAAATGGAAATAATATTTTATCAGGCAACATTTCTTGTCTTTACAAGGTAAGATTATACCAGTTCGTTAAATTTATTTTCAACTAAAACTGACGCATTAACGAAACCGGTAATAGATATTTATTTAATTTCTCACAGGTTTTTCATCTACAGAAATTGCTTCCGGATATTTAAAATTATCACAAGATTGAAAAAATAATTGATCTTTGTTTTTCCTTTTGTTATTTAGTAAAGAAAGGAAACGATTTAAATGATAATCAGAAAGGTCATCTTATCTTTTATTATTTCTGCAAGTTTCGTTACTAATCTTATCGCTTTTACTTTGCCGGATTCAATCCGGACTCTTCCCGAATTCAGAAGAATAAAATGGAACACCTCATTAAACGAAGTTAAAGAAAAGGAAACAGCATACTATCTTCAAACGTTTCATGGTTTCGGAATTGAAGCTCTTTCATATAAAGGAAAAATTGCAGGACTTGATGCAAGAATAGATTATGATTTTAAGAATAAAAAATTCACCGAGGGTTCTTACAGGGTAATTTCAGATGATAATTTTAAGGAAGATTATTCAACGCTTTTTAATTTCCTCGTGAACCTCTACGGCAAACCGGGTCGAAGATCGGGATTTCTTTATACCTCAGATTCTGTATGGATAAAAACAAATGATTACGGAATTTATGCCGGACCATCACTTTACTGGGAATTTAAAGATGGGTTCATTGGTCTCATTTCACAAAAATATAAAGAAGAAATTACTCTGATTGTCTTGTATGCTTATAACGTTACAATAGAGGAATACAATTCTATTAATGCAGTAGAATTGAAAGATTATGAAATAATAAAACATTAGCGATTAGATTTCTATTAATATAAAAATGCCCACGCTGTATAAAATAAACGCGGGCATTAAAATATTATTCTTAAAGACTGCAGGGTTTACCCCTAAGCCTGAAATTACTTACGGTAATGCATAAGAGGTGGATAGGTAAGTAAAGGTTGATCCGCCTCCGCCAATATTATTAAATCCTTGTCTTAATACATCTTCATTAACCGTAGCATCAAGAGAAAAATCTCCAAGCCTGAAACCTACACCGACTGTAAATCCTCTTGTTGTGGGAAGGAAAAAGGTCGTTCCAAATTCGTTTATTCCTGTAGTTCCGTTAACTTGAGCTGTTGCTCTCCCGGTGATCGCTATATAACCCAACCTGGCAACGAACCAATCAGTCATATTCCACTCCATTCCAAGATTCCATATCGGAAAGTTCATCGCTGTATTATCCAAATCCGGTGTAGAGGTAGCAGCATTACCCGGTATTGTTAAAGTATTTGTATTGAAGAGAATTCCACCTGCAAACAGAAAATCATCAACAGTGTAATTCATTCCCAAACCCGCTGCAAAAGAGGTAAAAGAATTAAGGTCTGTCGTTGTGCCGGCAGTTTCAAACGATCCTGTAGCAGTGGCAAAAGCAACTATCGGAACAACAGTAACTTTTGATGAATGCATCCAGAAACCTCTTATATTAACCAAAATAATTGTTTGACTTGCATTTGTTTCAGTTCCCACAGGAGGTGTAAAGCTTGCACTCGGTAAAACAAATGATACACCAGCATCTACTTTAAAACTTCTTGTTAGATTTGCCAATATACCAAGGTTGACACCAATCTGGCTGGCGGTACCTTCTGTAACTGCGCCGGTATCGGGAGTAAAGTCGTTTGAAGTGGATGCATATGCAACTCCTAAACCTACTGAAGTATTTCCGATAGAATAAGTTCCAATCACTTCAACATTATTATCAAGTGGAACAACTGTACCGGATCCCACTATTCCATTAACTGTTGATACAACACCCGGGAAGGGTAGGCCAAGCCCATTGTTTGTTCCGGGATCGAGAAGCGCTATAGAGAAACCGTTAAAATCATTTCTCGTGAGTATACCACCCAGAGTCCAGTTTTTATTCAACCTGAAGTTTGCTGAAATATATTGACCTGATCCTCCTGCAGAAAACGGAGTGCTGGCATTAGAACCCAGATCACCCATCAGGAAATTATCATATTCAGAATTCCATGCAGGATTAATAGTCGTGAAGAACGGATCCGCTACATAAATATTACCACCCATTCCAGTCAGTCTTGCTAAACCACCGGTTTTTTTATAATCTTGTGAAAGCCCGGTAAACGTAAAACCAACGAGTGCAAGAACAATCAATATGTAAAAGGATCTCATAATACCTCCTAATTAAAATGAATGATTTCGAAGCTAATAATTTAATTGTGAAATAACAATCTTTTGAACTAACGGTTAATATTATAATATTAACAATCCTTAACCGGCAAATATGAAGAATAATCATTTAAAAGTATGGATTTCGTTGATTATTGTACATTAGCTTATAAGAAATTACTTGATTCCGATGTAAAAATTGAGGTTTCTGATAAATCTTCGATTTTTGAATCCTTTTTCAATTCAATTTCCTTAAATCTTTCTGCAAATGAACTTCGCAAGAGATACAGGGAAGGCATATATAAAACTATCGATAAAGAACTGGGGCAATATAAGCAGGAAGTAGAGATGCTTCGATCATTAAAGGAAGTTAAATTTTACGAGAATTCTATTTCGGTTTATTCCTCCTTCATTATTTTCTGGATACTTGAAAACAATCTCAAGCTTAATAAAGAAGAAATAAAAGCATTTACTGAAGCAATTTATTCGGGTACAATCGGATACCGGCTGCTGGATCTTCATCAGGATCATAACCTTTTTGGTGGCGAGATAATCATACTCGGTTACAGGTTCATTAATCTGTATGAAGAATTATTAATGAAAATATTTCCCGGAGGTAATACATTTAAAACCATAAAGAAAAATGCGGCAAAATATTGTGAAGTAGAGTATGTGGAAAAATCGAACCGATGGAAACAATGCCCGTTTAACTGGGAAAAAGTTGAGATACTTGGAAACAAAGCTGCCCCGCTTTTCACGATATTCGAATTGATTTTTAAAAGAAAAAAAATGTCGACCACACAGGTAAAGGATCTTTTGGAAGCTTTTAGAGGATTAGCAGTTTGTACTCAATTAAATGATGATCTGAACGATGTGGAGGAGGATTTGTTAAATGGATTTGAAACGTTGATAATGAAAGGTTTTTATGCAAAATACGGAAAGGAGAATATAACGATTGAAACAATATCGGAACATCTTGACCAGGAAACATCTATGCAGTTTTACAACACACAGGTAAGATTATATAATAATGCCCGGAGCATTTTTATGAAGTATAACCAGGATCTTCTTTTATTATTGATGGAATTACAATACTATCAGTTTAATAATAACATTACCATTGAATAAATTATTTTGATTTTTAACAGAGACCTGTTATATTAATCATTAATTAATTAACCTAACGGAGGCAAAACAATGAAAAAGACGAAAGAACTTGCAACAAAAGTTCAGAAGAAGAACAAATCATTGCAAAATAAAATTCAGAAAAAGAAGGGCGACCTGAAATTTAAAATCGGTGATCAGAACCGGCTTAATATTTACTGGTGAGTTTTAAATTTTATAACCTGGACATATTCTTTATATTGTTAAATTCACAAGGTTCTTTTTAATTATTTAAAACAAAGATGCCTGTGCTTTGGAATTTGTGCAGGCATTAAATTATTCCCTATTGATATGATAAGGATAAAAAAAATCTACAGAGCCTTTATTATGAGGTTAATGTAAGTTTTCAACACAAATTTCATCCCCATTCTTTCATAATTTCACTAAAACATTCCAAACCGCTGTAAATAACACCACCGTAACCGTGACCGGGTTTTGTCCATGCACCGGACAGGTAAAGATTTTTTACCGGTGTCGAATGACCAAGCCTGGTATTCCCGCTGTTGTCCAGTGTTTGATCGAATCCGTAAATCGCTCCTTTGTAATTGCCTGTATATCTGATGTTTGTTAATGGAGTACCGATCTCCTTTACTTCAATTGCATTTCTCAAACCTGGCAAAAGTGTTTGCTCAGCTTTATCGATCAGAATGTCAGCCATCTTTTCTTTTTCTTTATTATACTCTTCCTTGTTATCCTTAAAATAATCTTCTTTGTATTTTTCCCAATGATTAAATCCCTGCAGAGTTAGAATGTTAAGTGTATTTTTTCCTTTCGGCGAGTATCCTTTATAAACATTGTCATACAACGTGACTGCATAACCACCGTTTTCTAAATTAGCTTTTTTCATTATTTCATAATCAGCATCAGGATCATAGCTGGTATTATAAAATATTTCAGTATCCGTCACACCGGTTTCTTTAACAAGATCTTTTTTTAGTCCAAGGAAAACCTGGAAACTCGAAAGGCTCACGCTCAGGTTTTCCATTCTTGCTAAATAATCTTTTAGTACACTTTTGTCATCCAACATTTTGTTAAAAGTATCAAATGTGTTTGCATTAGAAATTACAACCTTTGCAATATATTCTTTTCCATCCTTTGTAACGACACCGTAAGCTGCATTATCTTTTGTAAGTATTTTTTCAACCTTGCTCTTGATCATTACTTTTCCGCCGTGCTCTTCAATAAACTTCTCAAAGGCATCACTTATTTTCTGTGATTTCCCTCTTGGATAATATCCTCCATTTTTTAAGTACCCAAAAGTAGGCATAGCATAATAATATGGTGACAGTTTTGATGGCGGTAATCCGTAATATCCCCAGAGTGATGATACTATGGCCTTAAGTTTCGGATTTTTTATTCTTTTGTTTACCAAATCTCCCCACGTATGATTGAAACTTTTAGCAAGGTATGGAAAATCCTTTGCAAAATTGTTCATATCAACTTTACCGCCTGCGGCGGAGTATTTTCTTATATCATTTGTTATTCCCTCCATATCTTCAAAAATTCCTTCAATGCCTGTCTTTTCATCAGGGAATAATTCCATCAGGTTGTTTATATATGCTGTAATATTTTTCTGTGGAACCCTTATATCAAAATCCGGGAATATCATTCTGTAAAGATTTGGGTGTGGTTCAAATTCCACATCTTCTATTTCAGGAAATCCCGGGATGAGATTGTGAATACCGTTTCTCTCTCCAATAGTTGTGGAGTGTAGCGACACATCAAATTCATATCCCCCGGGACGCATAAAAGTAGTTGCATATCCTCCGACTTTATAATGTTGTTCTATTAGCAGTGGTTTAAATCCCTGTCTTGCAAATGCAGCGGCACAACTTAATCCTCCCAAGCCTGAACCTATTATTATTGCATCATATTCGTTCTCATTTAGAAGGTTGCCGAAACCTTTTGGAAAAGCCTGCCAGTCGAGTGATAGAAGAGCAGCCCCGCTTAACACTTTCTTTATAAAATCTCTGCGTTCAATATGGTTTGTTCCCATTTTTTTCTCCTCTGTTTATTTATATCCGAATCGACGTGGAAGAACATTTATAATTGTATGTTAACTTGAAAAATTTAGTCCTGAGAAGCAACGGTTAGTTAATAATTGGCAAGTAATTAATAGTCCTTCTGTCTGGATTATGATTTATACATGTAGAAACTCTAAGTACGGATTTTTTATATAAAAATAAGTAGTGAATGAAAGAACAGGCGAATAATTTTAATTATATTGCAAACAAGTGTATTGTGAAATGATTGTCGTGATTTAAAAATGTAAATATTTATCATAAAATTAACATTGTATTTTATAACACAATTAATAACCGATACAATACTAGTAATGATAAGCCTACCTTAATGAATGAGCTGATTGAAAAAGTTATAGCAGGTGATCATACTGCTTTTGAAATACTTTATAAAACTTACAGTCAAAGATTAATTCATTTTTCCCGGAGATATGTTCTTGATAAACAAACAGCAGAAAACATCATCCAAGATGTGTTTTTGAGGATATGGAAAAACAAAGAGAATCTCGATCCCACAAAAAATGTGCAATCATATCTATTTACAGCAGTAAAAAATGAATCACTTAAGCAGTTGCGACATTTGAGTGTAGAAAAACAGCAGCAAGAAAATGTTTCGAGACTATCGATGGTTGAGTTAACTCCTGATGAAACGATTGATAAAAATGAATTAAGAGAGGAATTAAACAAAGCTATAAACGATTTACCTGAAAAATGTCATGAGATTTTTACTATGAGTCGTTTTGATCAGTTGAAATATTCAGAAATTGCAGATATACTGGGGATATCTATTAAGACAGTCGAAGCGCAAATGGGTAGAGCGTTAAAAAAACTGAGAGAACAACTTGCACATTTGATTTCGATAATTTTATTTCTGATGATTTTATTGAGATAGTTTAATAAAATAATAATTGCTAAACATCAATTAACAAATATTTATTGTAAGGGTTTTATCTCTCTTAAGGATATTATTATTGTAGCACTGAATTCTATTTTAACCGAATTGATAAAATGAATAACAATATTGATTATGAAATATTAGCAAAATTCCTCTCCGGGGAATGCACCGAAGAAGAGAAGAAAAATGTAAAAAACTGGCTTGCAAATAATTCAGACAACCAGGAAATATTTGAATCGGTTAAAAAGCTCTGGATCACTGCCAATGAAAAATCCGATCCATCTGATGTTAATAAACTTTGGGGTGAACTTGCACAAAAAGCGGGGATTCCTCTTCAAGAAGAAAATCAACTTACCTATGAATCTGAGTCTGATCAGAAGAATTGGTTAATAAAATTCTGGTACTCCGGTAACAAAATATTACGTTATGCGGCGGCTATTATTCTTATTGGTTTGATATCATATTCTGTTTATTTGATCATAAAACCGGGTGAGATTGAGCACGATATTACTTATAAATTATTGTCTGTCAATGCAGGAAAACAATCTTCAATTACACTGAGTGATGGAACGATAATAACACTAGATTCCGGCAGCAAACTTTATTATCCCGAAGAATTTTCAGCATCAGCCAGAAAAGTAAAGTTGAATGGTGAAGCTTATTTTGAAGTAACATCCAACATAGAAAT
>Ga0307425_1000841_pt1 | contig 19068 bp, 29 predicted proteins | sample SalMarWE160330MG_FD_202152 | JGI IMG/M metagenome (GOLD analysis project Ga0307425, IMG submission 202152) | Salt marsh sediment microbial communities from the Plum Island Ecosystem LTER, Massachusetts, United States - WE1603-30 | ecosystem: Environmental > Aquatic > Marine > Intertidal zone >...
AGATCTTCGCAATCTCCCTCTCGTAATCGATACGTCTCGCGTATCGTTTGCCAACGCTCGGGCTGACCGACTCTTCGCCGTTCTCGCCTATAGCGTACGCCGGATTCATATAGCGGTGAGAACTTCGCTTTGCGCATTTCGTATAGGTTCAGGCGTACCAGCGCGTCGACCATAATACGAAGTCGTTGCGCGTCCGGTACTACCTGAAATCCTATACGAATTGCCATTGTTTATAAGTCGGCTCGTGTGAGCTTGTTATTGCGCGACCAGACCGAAGAAGGCGCCCGCGAACGTGTTCGGCGCACCGCTCGTATCGGTAACGGTGATCTGGATTTGAACACCCGGTACCGCTGTATCTCCCTTGAGGCCGACGCCGACCGAATTCGCGGCGAAGACTTCCGACGGTATCCCGCCGGCCGCGACGAATTGGCTGACCGTACCGATCTGGATGTTGTCAATCTGAACGCCAGTTGACGGTGTTGCAAGCTTGATCAGCTTGAAGGGGAGTTGCGGATTGACGGTAATAACCGCCGTTGCATTTGCTAGTAACGCGGTCACACCGAGACCAAGCGGGTACAGACGCGCTTGAGACGCGCGCTGTTGTCTCAGTCGCATACGTCCGCGACTTCCGCGAGACCGGGATTGTCTACGTCGCGGTCGTCGACGCCGGCGCCGGCGCCGGCGTCCTACTTCGCCCGAAAGCGCTTGTAGTAGGTCGTCGACTTCGTCCCCGATCAGATCGTCGTCTCCGATCAGATCGTCGTCGTACCCCATGTCGTCGTCGTACTCGTAACCGAGATCGTCGTCATCATCGTAACCGCTTTCGACGATCTCTTCCCCGTATCCCTCTAGTTCATCTTCGTACATTTGTTTTTGCTCCGTTTTGAGAGTGGCGAGAATGGATATTGATTATTTATTTGGGTTATTACGCGTATCGGATTGCCACAGTCGGATACGTCAACCCCGAAAACTTATCGCGGATCTAAAACTCGCCGGATGCTAAAATCTCCTCTCCGTAGCCGGCCGTTGCTGCCGGTGTCGGCGCCGGCGGTGTATACGAAAATAAACTATTAAATCCGTTTTTCGCCGCCTTGTATGCGACTACACCGAGTAAACCGTCGGTGATTCCTTCCAGAATGGACTTGAATTGCTTGTCCTTGATGAACATCGACGCGCCGAATGCGGCGCCGGCGTAGAGAACCGTCGGATCGACTGCGTCGACCGTTGGTAGGGTCATGCCTCGATGCTCGGCAAAGCCGATCGCGAAGGCGCTGCCACCTGCGACGATCGTGTGTTTCTGCGAGTCCCATGCCGCCTTAGCTGCTTGGCGAGCTCTGGCGGCTGACTTGAGTCGTCTTTCTTCGAGTTTTTCTACTTTGCGGATAGCGCTTTTAGCGCCTTTAGTTGCCATTGGAAGATCTCCTTTTGTTGAGTAAATAGAAACCGCCAATAACTAGAGCGGTTATGATTATGGCAGTACCAGAACCCGCAAACAGATTACCGAATAGAGGCGAGCTCGGTTCGAGTGGCCGCACCGCTGGAGGGGGCGCCGCCGCTCCTACGATTCGCCGCTGATAGTCCGCTTCCCACTTCGCAAAAGCGTTCTTGAAGTCGTTGTAACGGTCTTCATTGAAGCCGAATTTTCGCGTGACGCTCGGCGCATTCAGCCACTCGTCTCGCTGAATTTGCCAACGAGACGTATAGCCGCGCCACGCTTCGCGAAATGCTTCATCAACTCGGGGAGCCTTTGACGCGGTTATCTGTTTGTCGAGCGCTTGCACTGCCGTATCAAGAGCTCGGACTTGGGATTCCAGAATCACAAGTAAATTCTATCGAGTCTTGTAACGACAATCTCGTCAAAAAGTTACAGTGAGACGATAGGCATAATAGGCATGAATACCGATTCTGCTTTTGGCACGTGTCTTGCGCTTGGACTTTTAGGCCAAGCTAGAACAAATAATTGCGAAGCAAGTCCTCATTATCGAAGGGCATTGCGATCGCCGAACGGCTTTTGACTCGAATTCGATTCCTTTAAACTTAATTCCCGAGGGTTTAACCCTCCGGGTTAAGCCCGAGGGTGTCCATACATCCGCTGTATACTTACAAACGAGAGCGCAATTCGCGCGAGGCGGAATACTGAACGCCGCTCAAGTAGTTGTACGTGGTTATTCGATTTCAAATGCTGCGCGGCTGTTCAGTCTACACGACGCGTAGCATTATCGAGCCGAGCGCAAAGGAAATCTCGCCGCTGTACACGACAAAATAAGCGGTTTTTACAAATTTCCGCGTGCGTGTGCTCTTTCAAAACGCTTGCAGACTATCGCTAAATTGCCGCGTCAATCCGGGGAGGCGCGCGCTTGAGTCGCAGTTACTTTTTGCGGTTCTGAAGTAGGCGCGAACGTGTCCGAATCAAACTTGACCGCCTCGGGCAACGAAGCGCTTAGCCATGCTACCCACAATCGAGCCCGCTTTTCGGCGTCGACGGGATCGGTAAACTCGGCCGAGACAATCCAATAGCGCGCGAGCGAACAAAACAAACCGCTAGGCGTGCGTTTGCCTAGTTGTTCCTCCGGTCGAATGTCCTCCCACCCTTTGACGTTTTTCGCCAGGTGCTTTTCGGCCGTCTTGGTTTGCCGCGTGTAACACAATCCGGCCCGCTTGAGAGCTGTAAGGTAACCTACATTCCCGTCAGTAACTTCTTTGTCATCGGTTTGATGGTGAGTGCCATTGAATGAACTCGACGAGGGAAGCCGCCCCGTAAACGGATCGCGTAGAGCGGTCAAAATAGCTTTCTGCGGGATTCCCCAAACCAGCCGGTTCCAACCATGGCCGTGTCTGCCCGTGCGCCGTGCGAGGCAGAGTAACAACAATCCCGCAGCAAGGACAAAGCGAGCTCGACACGCGTCGCGACCGTTACCGATGTATGAATACTTCGGCACTCCCTTGGAGTCGTAACAGAGCGCCGCGCGATGACAGATACTTACTCCTATCTTGTGATAGCAAATCTTAGAATAGTATCGCGCCGCCCATCCGGAATGATCGGCTAGTATGTGTCGAGTTTGTTTCCAAAGATGCGCCGGGATTAATGCCGGCTTCGGATTTTCGATACCTTCTGATTTGAGTTTTTTTTCAAGTCTAGCGAGTGCTGTACGATTCGAACGACGATTTCGAATAGCTTCGTTTTGTTTTTGTTTCGCTCGCCTTTGTCGCTTGGTTTGATTATGGAGCTCCTTATCGAATCTCTTTCGAGTTTGTTGATTCGGCAATTCTTTCCGTACGCGTTCGACCTCTTCTTCAACTCCGCGTCGAGATTCGTAAATCGAGAGTAGATCCGTACCCGCGAGATGTCCCGCACGCGAAAGGATATCGCGGATACTGTCGACCACGATAATAGTCGTTAGTAATCCGCGCCGTTATCGAGATCAGCTTTAGGAGGTGTCGGGATCGGTATCCTATCGTCCTGCATGTGTCGAGTCGTCGACTGCGGAGGTTGCGCCGGCGCTTTCGGTCCTGTGACCGTGGTTCGAGTTACGTTGCGCACTACGCCACCGGTTGGATGTTCGAGCGCTTGAATTCTAAAAATGCGTACATTACCGCTGATACCTGTCTGTAGCTTCACGCGTCCCTGGACATCGACGCGCGCTATCCCATTGGGATGGATGTACACTTGCATTCCGGGGGTAGATAGAGTACCGCCCCAGGCCCGTTTCTCAGTATCGGTGATTGTATGCGCTGATACTCTCGGATCGTTTACTGTCTCGTTTAGAGCTTCGCGAGCTGCTTTCTGTATCTGGTCGGCCCGCATTTCCTTATCCGGATCGACGAAAAGCTCCGCTTCCTCTTCGAGCTCGGCCAAAATCGCGGGATCGTTCAAATCGGCGACCGGTTCTTCGGCGACCGGTTCTTCAGAATCTTCGTAGTATTGCGGTTCGGAAACGATTTCTTCCAGCCCATCGAAATCGAAATAGATCAAACCGGGATTTTTCTTGCATAAAACTTCGGCGGATTCGAGCGTGATTTTTTTGTGGTTCGAAGTCGCCCATACATACGGTAGGCCGAGCTTTCGCGCGCAAATCAACGCCGCTCGTCCTACGAGTTGATCGATATTCGTTTGCTCTTCGATCAGATTTGGGATTTGATGCGATGTGACTGTAGCTCCCGGACCGGAAATGCCGCCGGAGCCGGGGGGCGCTTCGGCTAACTTCTGTTGTCTCTCTTCTTCCGAAATGATTACTGCGGATACATTCGGTGGATGTTTGCCGCCTGCGGGTTTTGGCATAGCTAACCCTCCTATTTGATTTTGTACAGTGGTACTGTTAGAGTTACATTGTGAGTAAACGGAAGTCCGATAAAGTAAATACCACGATACTCTTAGATCGCGAGACAAAGCAACTTCTACGACTCGCAGCGGCTATTTTCGACCTGCCGTATCAGACTTACATGAAAAGAGTGGCGATCGCTCATGCCGAAATGACGCTGAATTCGACTCTGCCGACACTCAGCGTCAAAGGACTTGATCGAAAGGTGGTTTTTGATGACAACGGATAATGATGTTAGGGCGATACCAAACGATCCCATATCGAATCTGAAAAGGTGGCTCGATCACAAACCCGAATCAGCCGATACGCTTCGGGTGTACGAGGTCAAACTTGTTCGGCCCGAATTGGTCGTTGAATATTCGGCGTCCGAAGTAGAAAATATCGGTACACACGATATATCCGAATCGATTCTTGATGAATGCGAAATCTGGGCCGATTCGAAAAGCAAAATCATACCGTTTATAATCCAATGGTTTAGCGAGGGGCGAGAGGTTAAATCGCGCCATCTCAAGATTTCCCCGTCGAGCGTTGGTAACGCCGGTATGACCGGATTACCGCAACCGGACGGATCGCTTGAATCTCTCATTGCATCGCTACAAAGCGCGGGCATTCGCAAAGACCAGATCTTGATCAACATGATGGAGTCGGTCGTCGGTTTGTTCCTGCAATTGGTAGAGCACATGCAAGGGCGTATAAACTGGCTTGAAGGCCAGGAAATCGAAGTTCGCCGGCTGAAAAACGATTTGCTTGAGCTAACGGCATCAGGTGACGATGGTACCGATCAACGTCTGCACCAATTTACAAATCTATTTACTAAAGCTATCGAGGCCGCCCAGGTGGTGAAGAATGCCCAGGCCCAGGCCCAGGCCCAGAACCCCCAAAGTAATCGCGGATAACTCGCAATATTTCGCCGCTAAAACCGACGAAGATCGGCGCTGCGTGATAATCCTCATGAATCACTTTACCGTCGATTTTTATCACCGTGTAGCCGCATTTCAGGCAACACACGACTTCCGATCTCGGAAGCGGACGAAAGGTGAAAGTCGCCGAGTGCTGGCATTCCGGAAGTTGTTTAGTCGATATATTCATCACATGTGGTTACTATATCGTGTATAAGACTCGTTTCGTCTCGATTCGTTCGATATTTAGCAAAAGCTTTCATCACGATATTATTCAAATCCGACGATTGCAATCCTAGCGCCACTCCGATAGATGATAGATCTTGCATCTTGACGGCTCGCTGGCCGTTCTCGATTCTCGATATTGATGATTGATGACGCCTTATTTTTTTCGCGAAATCCCTTTGACTGATATTTCGGCGCTTGCGGATATATGCGACCGTTTGGCCAAAATACCAGTTATAACGGTATTTATGATTTCGCTTCGCCATCTTAGCTACGCTCTTTAGCTTCGAGCACTTTTCCAAACTTAATCACTATAGCCAAAAGGGGCGCCGCGAGTACTTCCGGATCTACTCCGAGATCTCGACATGACTTTTCGTAATCGTCTTTTAGTGAATAATTGGTCTCAATCCGACCAAACAGACTGTCGTATACTTTGCGAGTATCGCATTCGGACATACACCAAGCGAGCATCAAGACTATTATTCTATGATCGGGCGGTATCGTTTTCGCCCATTCGATAAGATTCATCTTGTACATCGAATTCATTATTTCGTCGAAACTCATCTATCAATCTCCTTTGCTTTCTTGAATACTTTCTTTAACAGTTTTCTTTTTTTTTCCTCTCGCACTCCGATATCGATGTACATCTGACCGCCGCAATGATGTTCATGTATTCGCTTCGGGCAATAAACTGTCGTTGTCTCTTTAGTAACTGGATTTATTACCTCATTTATACTTGTCTTTGATCCAACGACCTTTGTCTCAAGCATAAACCTTAATTTGTCCGACCATTGGTGATAACACTTCGGGCAAACTCGACCGAAATCGGATTCGGCAACGGCGCGAGCGAAATCGCTCTGTCCGACATAACCCTGCGGTTGCATGTTGTTAGCCTTTCTTTGATTCTTTGAATATTCGCTTTTAGCATAATCGGCGATCGCAACGATCGCAAACAACAGGACAAAAAAACGGCGCCGGGGTAGGCGCCCGGCGCCGGGGTTTCGGTCTCGCGCTACGTACCCATCTCATAGTGCCTTCACCGTCTCGACTAAGGGGGCGATAGAGACGGCCGCCGGCCACGTCCTGGTAGATTAATACGGCGCCGGCCACGAGCTAACAAACCGGCGCCGAGCTCTTGCCGCTCGCGAACGCTCGCCACGCGCTCGCTATGCCCGCACCATTGCAGGCTTGGCCTCGTTTTTTTTAGACGCTTACGCGTCAAAACGAAGTTATATCGCTCGTTCTCGTTCATGGTTGGCATGTATTCGTAGGGTGTGGTCGTTCCAGGCTTGCAGGCCAAGAATAACCCGGACAACTGGGATCGTCACAAATAAATAAACAGTCTCCCTTGTGTCCTTCGCGTAAAATACACTGCCGTCCCTCCTTTATCGTTCCGCAATAGATTATCTCGCTAACGGTCGCGACGCGCTCGCTCTTCGTCTCTGAATAACACGCCGATGGATGAGGTCGCGCGCTTGCAGGCCACGTATAACCAGGACAATTCGGCGATTCACATTTATACCGATGGCCGCCGTCATGCCCTCGCGGTAAGCAACACGGTACACCCTCGAAATATGTCGGACAGCTTCCCGGATCGTCGTCTTCATATGAAGAAATCGTATCGTGTAAGATCTCTAACTCTTTTGCGTTGTTCCACATTTGACGAATTCGTTCTAGCTGTTCGGTACTGACTAACTCGATATCGCGTAACAGTTCGGTACTGGCTACCTCGAATTTCCGTAACCTTTGCGCTCCCTTTTCCCAAAGCGTAAAAAAAACAATCGTATTTGATCTTCGCGTTTCGGCGTCAAAAACTTTTGCCATCCAAACGACGAAACCGTTTGTTATAAGAGTGTTGATCAGTCCCCTACAATCTTCGGGATCGTTTGCGATTAATCTGTGTATGTCCATTTATAGACCCTCCTTACGGTTGTTTTCCAAATCCGAATTTTGAGAGATCGAATTTGAAGTAACCTTCAATTGAATTCACTTCGATATCTAGTCCGTCGCGTAGACACTCTTCGCATATTGAGGCGTCCTTGTATTCGATTAGCTTTGCGCGTTTCGAACGTCCACACGCTTCTATTTTTTGTAATGCGACAATGAGATTATATCGGTATCCGAGATCAATCGACTTTTTGCAGATAACGCAACGCTGGTTCATAATTTCAAACCTGCCCCTGTTCAATCGTCGATAAAGTCGCCAAGCTCGCCATCCGGAGGAAAATCCGGATCGGCGCAAGCTGAACAGAGATTCTCTGAAACCCAATAACAAGGCTGACCGGTCCGCTCGATGCAACCGCTACAATCCTCGTCAGTACACCCGCATATCTGACATTTACGGGGTGGTTTTATTACGTGCCCTTTTCCCGCGCAGTACGGGCAAGTGATCGGCTTTACGATTCCTAACCGAACCGCTAAAGAGCTTAGTAAAGGTAGCTCAAGCCAGCGTGACCACGGTTCGCGATCTTCCGTATCCGCGAGCTTGCCGCAGCCGTCACATACTTCGCATTTTTCGAGCTTGGCCATGGTTATTAACCCGGCCCCTAAGAGAGGCCATCCGACCGACGCCAATCGGCGCGCGGTTGCGGGGGAACCCAGGCGTCTTTAAGTTGTCTAACTACAACAAGTATAATCCTATGGGTATTTTCTTCCTGTTGGCCTATAGGATTTTTACCGACATAAAGCCAACAGAATTCCGCGATACCGAAACCGCCTCTTTGCGCAAGTCGTTCTAAGCTCTGATCTGTTCCGAAAAATCGGGCATAGGTTTCATAAGCTTTTTCGGCTTCTGACCATGGCACCGTTCCATCGTTCTGTATGGGGAATCTTCTTTCTTTTTCTTCCATTGTCTTAAACCCTCCTTAGTTAGTTGAGCTCGCCGATTCAGCTCGAACATAAGAACAAGCTCGGACGACGAGCAACCCGGAGATTCACCTTGCCATAGGCCCGGTTTTCTTAACCGGAAAACCGGAAAAAGACGCGCGGTTACAATGCGTTTGGGGGGTTGCCTCGAGCCGCGAAAGACCATGTTCCCCATAATCCCGCTTGCGCGGTCTTTTACAAACCTTGTAGTAGGGCCTCCGATTCGCTCGCGCGCCGTCATGACCCTTACTCGCCGAGCGCACGAGCTTGTCATCGGCCCTCGAAAGCAATCGTAGGGACTCGGCCTTTTGCGCGCAAAGACGAGCGCGAAGCTCAAATAATCCAAAAATGGAATTATCCCGGTCACCGTAACGATTCCGTCCGTAATTGGGCAGTCTAACCGGTCTCGGTCATTATGTCCAGGATTGAAATAATCCTGGACATTAAAGCGTCAAATTCGGTATTCTCAAAAGGAGGTTTCTACCGATGAAGAGTAACCGAAAATGTAAGCAATGCGGTTTTGAGGTCGACCCTGTCAGCGGCTTATGTGCGTATTGTGAGACGGAGGAAGTTCGCGCACTTGGCAGAAAAAAACGACAAGAGGTAAAGGAAAAGCTCGAACGCGAACTTTTACAAACACTTACCGGACCGCCTACGCTTGACGAGCTGCTCGCCGCCGCCCAGGTCTGCGAACGGCTCGCTTTACATATCGATAGTACCTCGGGAGATTCGCGAGCTTTGATACTTCGTCGCGCAATCGAAATCTTAAAGATAGCGATAGATTTTTCCTAAACAAATGAAGGAGGGTTACAAATGATCGAAGCATGTGACGTGTGCAAAGGAACAGGAATCGGTAGAACCGAAGACCGTGGTACGTTTCCTTGTGGTTGTGGAGATGGCCCCAATATCAACAACGACGCCGACAACCGAACAAGAGAAATAATACTCGGTGAGCGTGACGCTATAGTGTCGTTCTTACGGCGCGTAGGTCATGAAGAGCTCGCAAATCAAATCAAGAATGAAGAACATTGGAAATAAAAGAGGCGATCAAAATGAAAGGCATATCGATCAAACAACCTTGGGCGGGATTCATCGCTCTTGGTCTCAAGACGATTGAAACCCGTACTTGGTCAAACGAATATCGAGGACCGCTCTTAATCTGCGCGTCGATGAAGTTCGACGATCAAGCGTTCAATAACTCCGACCCGCCTATGTGTTTCTGGCAAGGTTTTGCGCTGGCGATTGTCGAGCTTGTCGACATCCACCCTATGACGCGACTCGACGAAGAGAAAGCCATGTGTGTGCGATACCCGCGAGCTAATTCCTTTGTGCTCGATAACCTATACAAATTCGATGAGCCTATGAAAGCGAAAGGCGCTCTGTACCTATGGGACGTAGACGATACTCGTGTACAAGGTTGGACCGCCGAGATCGAAAAGTCTTATCGGGAAAGGTTCAATGTCAAAAACAAAAAAAAACATGCGTAAACGAAAAACCGAAATCTGGATCGTGCGCTTCCGCTTGTGGAAGGTACATCCTTCACTCGTCTGTCGGATAAAGGGGGATCTGCGTGTCGACGCGGTAAATGCGAAAAATGCATTTTTGAAAGCGCATATAGAACTTAGAGACGAATTCCCAAAATGGGACGATGAAGAATTTTTGATGCGTCGTGCAAACGACGTAACCGATAAATGGATCAAACTAACCAAAGGAGGGTTATCAAATGCCGAAAGTAGAAAAACTAAAACCGTGGATCGTGAAATCGAGCCACATAGAGGAAACCGTAAACGGGCCACTCTGCGAAGCACTAAGGACAGCGACAGAAATAGCGCTGATTGAGTCCGCTTGGCCGAAGAAAGGCCGCATAGTCAACTCTGTCGCGATATCGCGTGACGATATCCGATTCACTCTCACGCTCGAAACCCCCGATAAGCCGAAAGTCTAACGATGTCTCGATATCAGGTTGAGGAACGTATCGAGGGTGAACGCGGTTGCGGGTTTCGAAAACTAGGAGGTCTGTACCTCGTAGGGGATGGACCGCCGGAAAAATGTTGTCAACTGCCGTTTGAGCTTCACGTATGCCCTACCTGTGGAAAGGGCATCAAACCTACTCGCGGGTGGACGTGGATCATTCCGCGAGCGCTATTCAAACAATATCGGTTAGATGACGGTCCTTGCGATAAAGATCCGTTTTGTCCTCTACCGCGTATTGTCGATAGCATGAGTGTGACGTTTTCCGGTCTGCTTTGGATCGGAGAGAAGTACTACAAGACCGATCGGGTGTTTGTTGACGAAGCTACGATAATGGGAATGTCGCGACGGATCGCGCAAGTACCGCGAGATTTCGAGCTCGGGCAGACTTGGATTTTCCTCGCTCACCGAAAAACCCAATTCGAACCGCCGGCAGGCATTCACACCAAAATCGATCTCGAGGACTTCCGCCGGCCGGCGATATTCGCCTTCTTCAGACCTTCTCGGATCGAATACGTAATCGATCCGGATAACGATACGCCGGCGAAGCTCGAAAAGCTCGCGCAACGCGGGATCACGCTTGTAGAGGTTCGCAAACGTCAAACGGAGATCGATTATGTCGCACGCTCATAAATGCTGTGTCTGTGGAAAGATATACGCTTGTTACGGTACGCGCTGCATTGATGAGCGTGACACTCCCTGCGAGACATGCTCACTCGAAACCCAAAAGGATAAAGCCTTTAGCATGGTCACCAAGCGTTTACTCATCTGTATTCAAAACGGTCGCGACTGTAACGCTTGCGATCAAGACTGTGCTCTGAACGAACACCGAGAGAGGATCAAACGTCATGCCGAATGAACTGCGCGTCATACTCACCGTTTGTGTATTGGTCTTGATCGCGAAACTATGCGGTTGCACTTCGGACGTTGACGAGGACCTTGACGGCGCCGCCGGCGAGCTCGGCGAAGCATTCCAGGAATCTTCGAGGACGCCGGCGCCGGCGACGGCGCCGATCGACGCCCAGGGCGAGCCCGAGCCCGTTCGCCTGCACGTCGACTGCTACGGCCTCGGCTCGGCCGAGGGAATTAGTAAGGTGTCGGTGGCATATGAGGACTGCAACGACAAGACGGCGATACTCGCAGCGAGTCGAATCGCTTTGCTCGCGAAGCTTCTGATCGAAGTTTGGGCAGAATGGGAGTATCCCGAGCTCGGCCGATTGCGCGAGCATCTAAACAAGTTCCAAGTCGTATCGGTTCATTACGAAAGCGCTATTGATTTGGTACCAGAATTCGCCCGTCTGAAGTTTCCGGACCTGTACGCTCAAGATCCCGAGCTCGCGCTTGCAAAGCTCGGCGCCGGCGACGCCTTTTGTAAGCCGCACGGAGATCCGCGCTATGATATCGGCGACGAGTACGCGTTTTTTTTCGTAGTCGGTTCGACCATTCTAACCGAGGGATGGGCAGACATCGTTTTACACGAGATCGGTCACGCTGCGTTATATGCCGTGTATCGAGACGCCGATCCGAACCATGAAAGAGATGATTTTTGGATCAACCATTCGGACGTAACCGTTATGTCCGAAGTACTCGATAGATACTACAACACATATTAGAGGAGGGTTATCAATGGCAAAGAAATCAAAACTAGGTCGATCAACGCTTTTAGAAAAGCGGATCGAACAAGCACTACAAGCCGATCCGATGCGCCGTTTCGTCTATGGTCTTATCGGTTCGATTGTACATCTAAAAAAATTCGGTTTGGTAAAGCCGAAACCTCGCCGCGTCTCGGCCGTCGATTGCGAAGGTTGTCGCGCTTTTATTTTGGCTGACTCTCGCTCAGTCATGCCGTCAAGGTGCCCGATCTGCGGTAGACCTGCCGGCGAAGCGGTCCGCGAATTCTGGCTTGCAAATCAACGCCGAGATCCGCCGGCAGCCGGCGCTCATATGCCGGGATACCGAAAGGCGAAAAAAGCATAATGGCTCGCCGTATGCCATTTCAAAAACCGGGGAGGTCGCGTCAATGCTATGCGACACCTCCCGAGTTTATACGGGCGGTAGAGGCCCGTTTCGGCGTTCTAGATTTCGATCTCGCCGCCACTGAGAAGAACGCTAAAGCCGAGCGTTTTTTTACGAAGCAACAAAACGCTCTAAAGCGTCAATGGATTTGTAAGTCTTGGCCGCCGATTATCTGCGACAAAGACGGTTATTTGCGTTCGCCTAAGTGGCGTTTTTGGCTCAATCCGCCCTATGCGCATCTATCCCCGTGGTTCAAAAAATGCGTCGACGAACAGAACCGACTCACAACAGGATGCTTTATCGTGCTCGTACCCGCGAGCGTTGGATCGGATTGGTTTCGTAAATACGTATGGAACAACGCGAGCGTATATTTTCTCGACGGTCGGATCTGCTTCATTCGAAATGAACCTTATCCTAAAGACTTAATGCTCTGCATTTACCGAAACCGACGCCGAAAGACGACGGTCAATATTTGGGAATGGAAACGGAATAGATTCTATACACAAGAGGTGAATCAATGAAAACCATAATGGCAATGTATACAGGCAACGAACCGCAGATCGGAAAATCGAATCAGCCGTTTTACTTCGGCGAAGTGCCGATCGTTCAATCGCCGATCCAGACGGTGAAACAGGCGATCGAACTCGCGAGAGAACCGATTCTACACAATTACATTATTCAAACGTCGGGCGGTTTCTTTGTTACGCCACAATTCGCCGTTGGCATTATGCCCGGCACGTCGTTTATGATCGTTGCGATCAAGGATGAAGTAGCCGATACGCTACTAGCGGGTGTCGACGGCTACATGGTCAAACAGATTGATTACGTTACGTATCAGCGTGTTTTGGTTCAAGCGTCGCGAGAAGCCGACATCAAGGCAAGCAGTTTTGTCGACGCGATCGAAAACGCTTACCTGCGATTCTTTGCTATCGATATCGAAGATCTAAATTCAGTACACGATAGAATTCAAATCGTCGCGCAGACGCCGGAAACAATGTTTGATCAATACGATTGCGGTTTGTCTCTATCAATTAATCGTATGTTACCGGCGTTCAGCCTCGAACGCATTCTTGCCGCCGTCGCGTACTTTCAAGAAATCGCGAAGGAACTGAAGGTCTATGAATATTCAATTACCGTTTTTCTGCATACGCAAGATGACGATGGAGAACAAACCAAAGCGACGCTTTACCATGAAGAGAAAACGAGAACGCCAACAGATGAAGCTATCGATTGAAGAGAAACGCTTACGGGGTTCGCCTCGATGGATGCTTGTGTTCAAACCGTCCAACAGGGTACAACCCATTGTTAAAGTCGGTACGCTCGACGCTGTCTATGAACAGTTCACAAGGTTACGTGAACAGTTCTCCGAATTTTTGTACGCGGCGATTTACTCACCGAGTAGCCACCTTCATCGCAGTTGGGGAAAGCAGAAGCCGCAGTTATGACCGCTTCGCTCGCACGAATACTTGACGATCGGCTGAGTCTGGCAAGCTCCGAGCTCGGCGAGCTCGCGAGAGAGATTCTGTCCGCTCGACGATCAAAGTCAACCGTCGAGACCTATCGGCGCGAGTGGTCTCGATTTGTCGAATGGTCGTCGACGAACGGCGCAACAAGCTATCCCGTTCCCGCTGAAGTACTCGTCGCTTATTTGACTTGGCTTTGCTCGGAGGGATACGGCCGATCGACGATTCGCAAGACCCTAACCGTTATTGCACTCGCGCACGACGAGAGAGATAACCCTTGCGGTGATCGGCTCGTGCGCGAGCTTGTGAAGGGCATTTTACGCCGGGATAAGCGACCGACCAAAAAGGCTCGGCCGCTATCGTTGCCAGAGCTGATCGCAATTTGTGAGCAGCTTACCGATCATAGCGCTATGTCGCTTACTGACTCTCGAAAGCGAAAACGCCTTTCTTCTTGGATTTATGAACGCGACCGAGCGTTGCTCTCAGTTGGTTGGACGGCTGCTCTTAGAGCCTCCGAGCTCGTTGCTCTGAATTGGGGCGATATCGTTGACGTCGAATCCGGTTTAGAGCTGCGGATACGCGAATCGAAAACCAACAAAACCGGCGACGCGGAAATTATCGCTTTGCCGCTGCTCGCCGAGCAATACCAGATCATTTGTCCGGTCCGCAATCTACGCGCGATCCGGCCGTCTTTTGTGGTGGCTGATGACTGCCCCGTTTTCTGTAGTGGTGTCTCGGACAATTCGCGAACTGTTCGCGAACTATTCACGCGATTAAATCAGCGATCGGTTTCTCGCATTATCGAACGCTCGGCCGAGCTCGCGCGACTAGAGGCGCATTACTCTACACATTGTCTACGGAGAGGATTCGCGACGTTTGCCGCCTCGAAGGGACTTAGCGAGCTCCAAATCATGCGTCACGGTAGATGGAAGTCTTCAGCCGTTGCCGCCGGATATGTCGAACGCTCGAAGCTGTGGAGCGATAACCCTCTATCGATACTACTCGGCGACGAATAGAGCGTACACATAGCCGCCCTTTCCGTTATCGAGTACGATCCCCTTGATTCCCATTTTGATCAGTTGCGCAAATATCGGTTGATTGCAGCGTTTCGCCGATTCGAGCTCTACGATTATTTCCCGTATGTGCTTGCCTCTAATTGCAAGGTAGGCGTTTTCGTGAAGATCGCGATTTTTGTAGAGTAGTTCTATACCGTCGATAGTTTCGTCGATGAATGGTTGAGTATGTCCTGAATAATCCGTCATTTGCTTGAATCGTGAATGAACGCGGCAAGAACCCAACACAGCAGACCAAGCACACCCAATAGAAAAAAACCCCAATGTTCCAAAAACAACGACATCTAGAACGGTACGTTTTTTTCGGCTTCGGTAAGAAACTTTTCGGCCGCCTTGAGTTCTTCAAGCTCGCGCTGACACTTCGTCAGATCAGTCCAACAACCGTTACCGTTTTGATCCGGCTGCCGTTCCCGAAACATTCTCTCGGCCTCTTTAGCGTATTGGATTTCCTTTTTGGCGCTCAGTTCGTCAAGCGCCTCCGGATGATCGTGCACGTACTGTAAAAACGCTTCGGTACGCGACTGGTATTTGCTGCCTTTGATTTTGCCTCGAAGTTTTTTGAAGAGGTCGATCAGGTCTTTGTCGCCTTCGAGATTGTGAATTACCGCCGAATCGCTTTCGCTCCGTTGTTCGGCCGCCTTTCGCCCTCCCGCCCGGCCGCGTTCGCTCTTTAGGTATGACGCTTGTGTCCGGAGCTTATCAATCTCTTTGCGCTCTGCTTCCAACGCTTCGATAGCTTTCGAAATCTGCTCGACGCCTTTAGTGTCAACGACCTTACAAGAGTTACAAACGTTCTTCGCTTTGGCTTTCGCTTTTTTGATGTGCTGTTCGAGCTTACGTCTCGCTTGAATTGCAAGTTTCCTCTGCTTACGTATTGCCGCCCGACAATCCGCCTTGCACGTTCGTAGTCGCGCCGCACGGGCCTTTTTTGCCGAACCAATCGCCGCTTTGAGTTTAGGAATAACATCGCGCCGGCGCTCCCGAATCTCTCTCTTGAGCTGTTTTCGCTGTTGCACTACCGACATATGAGCATTGTACAATTGACGCCGAAAAATACAAGCTCGGCGGCTTAAAAGCACTTCGCTCGCGAGACCGGGGGGAACGCGAGCGAAGAAGGAGGGTTTTACCGATTTCAAAGGAAATCGAAACCAATTCCAGCTTAGAACGACCTTTCCCCAAAAGTCAACGGCGCCGGCGCTTGTACCACCAAATCAAGAGGCCCCATGGCAGAAGGAACAATCCGGTTAAAGCCTTGCTTGTCGTCGTGCCAAACCGGATCATGGGTGGCCTTTTGGACCCAGTAAAGAACCAATTTACCCCTTGTTTTTGCCCCTCCTTTATTGGCACGTGGATCAGGCCGCGCTTTTCGGCGAACGCTTTCGCCTTCTGTAGCGCGATCGCTTCGGTGTCTGAAGGCTCGGCGAACGACATAGTAAAATGAGTCGCCGCCGGCGCCGGCGAGCTCGACCGACCGTAGAGGATCTTATCGGCGAGCTTTACAAATACGGGTTTTATGTTCGCGATCGGCGTCGACGAGTAGACCATTCTTTGCTGTGCTCGCTTGACAATGTTTTCGGCCGCCGCGGTATCGTTCTTCTTTTTCGCCGCGGCTAGCGCTTTCCAGGTCAGATCGCCGCCGGGAAACCAGCGAGGGTTAACCGGTTGGCAATAGGCACGAAGAAAATCCGTTAGCGTCGCGTATTTCGCCCCCTGAGAGCTCAACAAGGCGAACCGCTGTAAAAGTACATGCCCGACCGTTTCCGCTGGCGCTCCCTCCCGCCATAAGCAGCGGATGAACCACGCTCGATCGGTAGGCGTTACGGCGTACGAGTATTGCTTCCCGTCGGACCAGCTTAGCAAAGGCCAGGCCGGCGTTATCGCCGTCGGCATAAAGGGACGTCTGCCAGCCGTCGATCTATCGTTTCGTCGATTTGCTTGTCGAGCTTTCGAGGAAGATTAGTAACTTGAGTCGTAAGCGTATTTAGTTGCGTTTTTACAGCTCGAATTTCGGCGAGCTGCAATTTGACGTTTTGAACATCCGCGTAGACAGACCAGGCACCACCGATCAACGATAGCAAAAGTCCCGCGATCACAAACTGCAATATTGGAGCGATAAACCTCACGATTTACCTTATGTCGACGCGGGAATTAGAGAATAAGTTTTTACCGCCCCGCTATCGATCGCGTTTTGTAGTTGGGCCGAGCTCATCTCGACTTGTTGGTTATTCTTCCGCAGCCATACCCGCCAGCGCTTATTTGGGGGAATGACCGTTTTGCTCGACATTTGAAGCAAAGCCGCCTCCGCTTCTTTTCCTTTTGCTTCGGCCATTTTATTGATGAGAAACAAACCGCCCAATAGCGATCCGATTATCAATAAAGGATTAATTGGTTTTTTTGCCATGTCTCACCCGTGTGAATCTCTTTTTCATCCGAGCTCGGTTATTTCTTCAATGATAAAAGCTCTACCGCTTTTCGCTGTGCTCTAGTTGCAAGCTCGGTCATCTGTTTCGCGCCGTAGCTGTATGAGCGTTTGATTCTCAAGTCCTTCGATGCTTTGGCTTTCTGCGCCATCTCTTCGGCGCTTCGTAACGCCTTTTTTGCTACGGCGTTGAACTCGTCGATCTTTCGCGCGAAAGCTGATTTATTCGTTGTGGACTTTCGACGCTTAGCCGGCTTTTTCGCCGGCTTTTTCGCCGCCTTCTTACGAACCGCCTTTTTCTTTGTCTTCTTTGTTTTCATTGGAAACCTCTATTTCTCTTGTCGCCTGCCCCATGCCTTTCGAGGTAAGTATTGGTCGAGTTGTCCGTCTTTCCAATACTGATTGAATTGTTTCAGAACCGCGTCGATTCCTCTGTTGATCTTTTCGGCAGGAAATACGACCGATAAACGCGGTTTGATCTTATGATCTCGACGATACTTTTTAGCCGCTTCGATAACGAGAGGTTTTAGCTTGCGCCGAGCTCCCTCGACTGTGTATTTGCCCGTTCCCTTTTGTTTCGCGAGCTGACCGAAAAGCTCGTGCTTGCGCTTGTGAAGTCCCCAATCGTAATGAATCATGTCGAATAGGACACACCGAGGATTACCTATCGCGACCCAGGGACGAGCGACTACCACCTTGATTGGTTTCTTGTCGTGCTTTCCGAGCGCTATCGTGCGAAACGATCCTGGGCGAAATTGCTCGGGATCTCGTTGCCGTAGTCGGATGTATTCTTCGGTGACATCGGCTGTCGTTGCTCGAAAGCGGTGCTTACGCGCCCAGGCCGCAGCGTCGCGACGGTTCCAGAACGGACGCGGAAATAGTAGCGTTTGAATTTGCGTAGTTTTTGATTCTATCATGGGTAATAAACGAGGCCTTGAGAGTTCAGTGTGAGATCGTTCCAAAATGTTCCGGGGACATATGTAGCCCATGCTCTCAACGTTACACCATCGTCCTCGGATATGTCTCCGACAACCCCGCTAAAGAGGCAATTTCCACGGTTCTCGATCTTCCCGCCGTTTTTCGCTCTCAGCGCTATACCGCCGAAGTTTCCCGCCGACTGGTAGATTTGTACATGGCCGAATATGCCCTGCGATAGTATGCCGTCTATCGTCCAACCATTACCAAATTCGACATGCCCAAGATGTAAAACGGCATTATAACAGTCGACAGCGGCGATCAAGAACGCAGCAAACGCCCCAGGTTTTACTTTGAAGTCTTTATGCGGTTGCCCGGCGGATCCGGCCGCGAGTATTTCGACATACGCACCTCGAAACGTGACCGGTGTTCCGACTTGAATCCCCCCGCTTCTCCCTCCAACTAAATACAACGAAGGCTCGAATCTGGCTTGGTTACTCGTATTTTGGTTTGCTCTGATAATCAGCTGTTCGTAACAGACCAAAAATCCACATAGGCCGTTACCGGTCGTCGCAACCCCCAAATATTGCGGCGCTGAAAATCCAACGCCGGACCATGATGTTTCCGTCAGCGCTAGATCCGGAGCCCAGCGGAGCATAGAAGGAACCCGCACCCACGGGAACGTACTTCCTTTTTCTTGATCGACTCCGCATACAATTCCGGATTCCGAAAATATTTTCGTATATATCTGATTTATTGAACACACCCCGAAAAATGATATGCCAACGTCGCGAACAGAAATGTCCTCTACATTCGTCATTTCTATAAGTAAATTAATTAAGACGATTTGATGACGTTCTCCAGTCAGTTCGGAACTCGCGCTCTGTCCTGTCCCGTTCGCGA
>Ga0307425_1000842_pt1 | contig 19066 bp, 16 predicted proteins | sample SalMarWE160330MG_FD_202152 | JGI IMG/M metagenome (GOLD analysis project Ga0307425, IMG submission 202152) | Salt marsh sediment microbial communities from the Plum Island Ecosystem LTER, Massachusetts, United States - WE1603-30 | ecosystem: Environmental > Aquatic > Marine > Intertidal zone >...
TAATTATCTTCACTCCTTTACCGGCAGCCTCTGTTTATGAGTGGTCTATTTTGGTGATTCAGCTTACAGTCATTTTCATGATGATAGTGTATATCTTGATGAAAGAAAAACCCAAGGTTAATAAATATCTCGCTGAGAGCGTGAAATGGCCTAAATATTTATTTTCAGGTTTTTTTATTTTCCTTATTTTCCATATCATTCCGCTCCCAATCTCCCTCATCAAAATAATATCTCCCAGTTCCTATTCTTTCAGAGAAAATTTCTCGGTTGAACTGTCAAAACAAAATTTTATGAGTCTTTCTTTGATCCCATCACAAACTATGAAAGCAGGACTTGAAATATTAGTCTATGTTCTACTTGGATTTCTCATTATTAGGACAGTAACAGGGAGCCAGATTAAGAAGATATATTACACTTTGATTTGCATGGGCATTTTTCAAGCATTTTATGGGATGTTCGAGCTTTATAATAAAAATCCTAGGATACTGTTTTATAAGAAAATACATAGTTTAGATTCAGTAACGGGGACGTTTGTCAATAGAAACCATTTTTCAGGTTATTTAGAGATGATCCTTCCCTTAGCAATTGGATTGATTCTTGCCCGAATCGATGTTTTCTCTATGTCGGGATCAAGTTGGAGAGAAAAACTGATCCGTTTATCAGAAAAAAGTTTGGCAACTAATCTGATGATAATTTTGGGAATCTTCAGCATGTCATTAGCCATTCTTTTTTCGAAATCTCGGTCTGGAGTTTTTCTTCTTATGTTAATCTTTTTTTTATTCTTCGGATTATCTAATTTATATTATAGAAAGGTGAAAGGGCAGAGATTAAAAATTCTTAATGCTCTTAAAATCATATTCTTGGTATTGATTTTATTCTCTTTATACATAGGCATAGGCTCCACTCTCGAGAGATTTGACGTCAATGATATCATCAGGGAACAGAGACCTGTTTTTTGGGCGAATACATTCGGAATATTTCAAGATTATCCTCTTTTCGGAACCGGGCTGGGAACTTTTTCTTCTATATATCCTGGGCTTGAATCAGAGGGAAGTCCCCTTAATATTTATCATGCCCATAATGATTATCTTGAATATCTATCAGAATTAGGTGTTATAGGGATGGGCATGCTGATTGGTGGAGTCTTCATAATTATTGTGAATTCTTTTCTTTTCTGGAGAATGAGAAGGCACCGTGAGGTGAAAGGACTTGCTCTTGGAGGAATAATTGCCATCGTTTCCATTTTGTTTCACAGCATCACAGATTTTAATTTGCATATTCCTTCCAATATGCTGCTTTTTTCTGTTGTAATATCTTTAACTTTGGTGATGGCCACATATCAATATAAAAAGCCTGATGATAAAGAAGATATCTCAGATTTGAAATACCGAGTATCAAAAATAATTGCCAAAAAAGAAAAGCGAAATAGTGGCTAATATGAAGAGACTAATATTGGTCGTATTTTTTGTCGCGTTGGCTGTGCTGAATTTCGCCATCTATTGGAATATTCATCTTTATTATATGGCTACTGCATCTACTGATATCGAAGAAAAGATTGGAATTTTAGAAGATGCCAATCGATATTTTCCATGGAATGATCTGGTTTATTATGAACTGGGGAAAGCTTATTACGCATTAGGTATTCAGAATTTCAATAGTGGTAAAATGGATGTTTCTTTATTTCAACTATCCGTTTCAAAATATCATCGGTCTATTTTACTTAATCCTGCCTCTCAGTATTGTCATTTTAATCTTGCTCAATCTCTCTTTTACTTAGATGTGGGATCTCTATCCCTAAATGTGAGAGCTGGTGAGGAATTAAAAAAAGCTGTTCTGCTTGTGGATCATAATAGCGAGATCTTTTTTGAGGTGGGCAAACTTTTTCTGGGTCGTTGGGACGAGCTTTCGGAAGAGGATAAAGTTTTTGCCTGCGATACATTGAGAAAAATACTGGAAAGCTTAAATAAGGAAAAGATACGTAGTATTTTTCATGCCTGGGATATAAATATCGGAGACTATGAGATTTTGGAGAAATTTCTGCCTCGCAATTTAGCTGTTTACAATAGATTAGCGGAATTTCTAGGAGAGAGGTCGATCTATTTAGAAAAGAGACAAGAACTTTTAAGCGAGGGAGAATTGTTAGAGATTGAAGAAGCGCAGAGAGATTTACAGAGAGGGGAGGAGGAGTTTTACCATTTTAATCTTGAGGAAGCTACGCAGTATTTTAAACATTGCTTAAGAAGATTGGAAAGAATTAATTTTTATCAAGATCTGACTCAGCAATATCTGATTGATTTCGCGGATTATTTTCAACTAAAAAAATCCGCTTATTTAAACCTTGCCAAATGTGCCATTGAGAAATCAAGAAATCTCTCTGAAGCAAAACAATACTTGGAAATTTATCTCGATCAAGAGGAAAATGTCCAAGCGATCAATGACTTAGAATCGTTTCTCGTTGAACAAGGAATTTTTAATAAAAAAGTTGGAGTTGAATTTGATGACCTTGATAAACTTGCTTTGCATATTCATCTTTTATACAAGCAAAATCGATATGGTGAAATAATCAGAATAGGGCGACTTATTCAAACGTACTATGTTGTAATCCCAGAGGGTGTTAAAAGTGAATTTGTTAAGATCCTACAAATTGTTGGCGATGCATTTCATAAAACGGATAATCTCTATGATGCAACTGAATATTATAAGAGAGCTCTAGAAATTGATCCAGAAAATCTAGGGTCTCTCCAAAGACTGAAAATTAACAATGAACGGCTAAATAATATGACAGTGGTTCAGAAGATTTCGCAAGATATAGAGAAGATTCTTTACCCAAAAAATATGATTTATAAGACCAGTTTGATCGAAAAAGGGCACCGTTCATCGCGAAGAATGCTATTTGACGGAAGAGAAATTATTATGAGGTTGTATTTTGAAAACAACCTGCGAGATGCCCCTCCTTTAGTCACTATTCTTTTTAATGGACATGTTGTATGGGAAGATTATTTAAAAAATAATGTTCTCTCTTTACAATTAGAAACAAAGAATGGAACTAATATTTTACAGGTTGTCGCGGTCAATAAAGATCTGTTCCATAACAGAATGCAGTATGAATTTCTCGATAACACTTAGTTATAAGGAAAGTAGGAAAATAATTGTGGCTCATTTCCATCATCTATGCAGATGATAGCCATAAAGCTAAAATCACCCCTTGATTCATCTTGGTAGGTTATTCTCTTCAGGGAAGTTTATGACATAATAGAAGGGTGCGGGATAGATATGAAAGCCCTGTTTCTGAAAAGACCTTTTGATACTCTTCTCTCCTTATTCGGTCTAATCATATCTCTCCCTCTTTGGGTGATCATTCCGTTTATCATCTGGCTTGAAGATAGAGGACCTGTTTTCTATCGCCAAGACCGTGTGGGGGAAAATACCCAGTTATTTTCTGCGCTTAAATTTCGTTCGATGATAAAAGGCGCCGAGGAAGAGGAAGGGCCTGTACAGGCTAAAGAGGATGACCCGAGAGTGACGAAGGTGGGGAAAATTCTGAGAGCGACTGCCATGGATGAACTTCCGCAGCTCATCAATATCTTCAAGGGAGACATGAGTTTTGTAGGGCCTCGAGCGCTAAGGCCTGAAGAAAAAGAGAATAAAACGACTTCTGAAGCTAAATTTCTATGGGAATTTCCAGGATATGAGGAAAGGCATTCTGTAAGGCCAGGGCTAACAGGTGTGGCGCAGATCTATCTTCCCACCGATGCCCCACGCAGAAAGAAATTTCGGCTGGATTTGTTCTATATCGAGAAAAAGAGCTTCTGGTGGGATTTAAAGCTGATATTTCTATCCTTCTGGATCACTTTCAGAGGGAAATGGGAGTCTAGACAACCCAAAATCTGAAATTTTATTATAGGTACGCCGGATATGCTGTGTCTTGAATAGAGACATGTCAGCTGAACGGCTGATGAAAGTTGGGTTTGACTGGGATTTTGGAAGTTGTTTATAATTGTAGGGCAGGTTAATTATTGAAAGTTCAAGCTAAGGAGAAAATATTGAGAATTAAGCTCATTATACTATCTGCAGTTTTTGCAATTCTTGTCTCTCCATACCTAATAGCCCAGGAAGCGACAACAAAAGACTACATAATAGGGCCAAAGGATCTTCTTGAGATCTTTGTCTATAATTTGCCAGAGTTGAATAACTTTCCTACACGCGTTTCGGAGGATGGATTTATCACCCTGCCGCTTTTGGGAGAACTGAAAGCGGATGGGCTGTCGAAAACCGAACTCGAAAAAAAATTGAGAGAACTCCTTGAAAAAGATGTTATGCATGACCCACAGGTCATCGTATTCATACGTGAATATCAAAGCAAAATTGTGTATGTAGATGGTGCAGTTGGCACATCGGGGACTTTTGAGTTGATTGGTCCACAAACACTTATGCAGGTGATCACCCGAGCAGGTGGACTTTCATCTGATGCAGGGGATAAGATATTTATCTTCCGGACTCATCCTGATGGAACTCGATCAACCCTTTCTATTTCGATCGACGATCTGTACATGAAAGGGGATGCTGATCAGGATATTCCTCTCAGAGCAGGAGACAGCATCCACGTTCCCATTGATAAAACTGTTATTATATACGTGAGGGGACAGGTGAGGAATCCAGGAGCTATTGAGGTCAAGTCCTCCAACATTCCCACTCTCTCTCAAGCGATAGCTGCTGCAGGTGGTTTCGCAGAAAGGGCTTCCAAAGGGAGTGTCCAGATTCAAACAAAGGATGAAAATGGAAAGCCGATAATAGTGAAAGTGAATGTCAAAGACATTGAAAAAGGGAAGATCGAAGACATTCAGCTTAAGGAAAATGATGTTGTGTATGTCCCTGAGACCTTTTTTTAGCGAAAAGCAATAATTATCACTGCCTCGATTCTTTGAGATCCTTTTCCCGGACAAGCCAATAAAATGATTGATATACATAGCCATATTTTAAGTGGTTTGGATGATGGGGCTCAGAGTCTGGAAGAATCCATCGAGATGGCCAAAATTGCGGCTGAAGATGGAATAACGAAAATCGTTGCGACACCTCATATGTTCCGGAATAATTTCGATGGGAAAAACATTGAAGAGATAAATAAAGCAAGGCGGGAACTCGAGGCGAGTCTCCAGGAGAATGACATTGAGATCGAGTTGTTCATCGGGGCAGAAGTTCACATCTCGCATAATTTGATCGATGAGATCAAAAAAAACCGGACCAACATGGTGATAAACAGCAGTCAGTATTTACTCGTTGAATTTCCAATGAGTCATATATTCTCTGGGATAAGAGAGCTCTTTTTCGAACTTATGAGCGAAGGGATCATTCCCATCATTGCCCATCCAGAAAGGAATAGAGTTTTCATGGAGAGTCCATCCTTCCTTTTTGAAATGCTAAGAATGGGAGTCCTCACTCAAGCGAACAGCGGGAGTTTTTTAGGTTTTTATGGCAGAAGAGTCGCAGAAGCTGCAAATCGGTTCCTATCATGGAATTTTATCCATTTTGTAGGTTCAGATTCTCACAATGAAAGGTCAATGGCTCCACGACTGTCTGAGGCAGTGTACGCCTTAGAAAAAAAGATAGGGCAAGATTCCGCACGCACACTTGTTTTGGACAACCCTCAAGCTGTGTTGGATGGGCAAGAAATGGTATATCATCCAGAGCCAGAGAATCCTGAAAAGGACTCGAAATCTTTTAAGATTAATCTTCCAATCTTCAACAGAAAGAGAAAATGAGGCTGTTGTATGTGATAAAGCCATGGCGAAGTTGTGATGTATTGCTGAGACATTTTTGGTCAGAAGCAATATTTTGCCTGTTTTGTTGAAAATTTCACTTGTTTTTAATAAAAAAATGTAGTAAATTGAGCTTGATTTTTCAATTTTTACTTGACATTGGAAAAGGAAAAGAGTATTTTATATTCGAGAACGGAGGGTTCCATGAAAAAAGCGCCAATTTTTTGGAGTACAACACTAAGAATTGGACTAGTTTTTCTTGTCTGTTTTTCCATTCAAGCCTATGGGGCGGAAGTTTCTAGAGGCAACATCCTGGGATTCATCTTTTCAGAAGATGGCACGACTCCTGTAGCCGGAGCTGTGGTTAAAGCAAGAAATATCTCCACAGGCAATATTTATGAAAGCAATGCTTCTGACCTCAATGGGGTTTTCAAGATTCAAGGGATCGAAAGCGGCATCTACGTGTATGGTGTGCAAACTGAAGCGGGCGAATTTAATTCGGACGGCATGATCGGTATCAAAGTCGGTGATGACACCACGGCTAAAATGGCGATTGCCATTACTCCATTTGAAAAGAAGATCAAAGAAGATATCGAAGCAGGATTGGAAGCAAACACCATCGAGGGTGAAACTTTAGTCGGTCGGATCATTGATTATAATCCTGAAAGTGGATTAGCTGAAGTGTATATTTTGCAGGGCGTGCTGGCACAAAAGGAAAAAATTCATGCAGTTGGAGTAGAAACAGATTTTTATCAGAAAGTGAATGATCTATCCGTTGACGAAAATAAGGTGAAAAGTGCTGCTGTAGGAGAAACGGCTAATATCAAGCTGGAGAATAGTGCATCCACAGGTGACTTTCTTTATGTGGTCGCTGAAAGAGGTTTTGCTCTTCTTGCTGTCGTTCCTGTTGGCGTGGCGGCTTTGGTAGGCGCAAGCGCTGCCGTGAAGAAGGTAGACAATTCTAGTGTAATGGATCAGGAAACAGCTGCGTCCCCTTATAAAAATAAGTAAACGAAGGTAAGCTCAAAGGACAATCTCTCTGTCTCGAATATGAGGCAGAAAGATTGTCCTTTTTTTATTTTTTGCCCGAGAACGTTCGGGCATTTTTTTTGCCTTCCCTGTTGGTTAATAATCAGGTAGAATGAGATACTGGATTCATGGACATTGAGGGCTGAACTTTATAAATTTAAACCGAATATTTCCATTCGGATGAAAAAGTAATGATGCGAAAGAAAATATTTGTGCCTGTCATTATTTTGATTGGTTTTATCGGTCTGTCTTTTGGCTTTTCAACGGATGATTCCCCAGAGGATAATTACTCACTCAAAGAGGTGGAGAACGTTCTCGGGCTCATCGCACACATTCAGAAGGAACAGTTGGAACCTCATCAGGGGGGATTGAGGGAAGTGGCCGTGACAGAAAGCGAGCTCAACTCGTATATTGCGTACCGGATCGAGGTGGAACAATCGGATATCATGAAGGAGCTCCGCCTTAAATTATTCACAAAGAACAAGATCGAGGGAAAGATTTACATCGATCTGAGGGGGCAGGAGCTCTCGGATCTTCTCAAGCCGGAGGCAGAAAATAGTCGGGTGAGGTTGAATCTGAAGTCTCTTTACCTGGAAGATCAACTCATCCAACCCAAGATCCTCGATGCGGTGATATACTTCGGTTCCAAGATTCAGGGTACGGAACCGTTCAGTATGAATGATTGGATTGAGCTGCCTTATGGGATAAAGGACGTTAAGACTGAGGAAGGCCGAGCGATTTTTTATTATTAGGCTCATTCCCGTGTAGGGTTTGCGCTCTATAGCGACCTTAAGAATTTAAGAATAGGTAAAAAGTGATTCGAGTGATCGGCGGCCGGTACAAAGGCAAAAAGCTGAAAAGAGTGCCAAGCCTGGAAGTCCGGCCCATGCCGGATAAACTCAAGGAATCCTTGTTCAGTGTCATTCAGTCTGATGTGAAGAATAGTGTGTGTCTCGATGGGTTTGCAGGGACAGGCTCTGTGGGGATCGAGGCGTTGAGCAGGGGCGCCCAGGTCGTTGTCTTCATCGATGAGTTTTATCCGGCGATCAAGGTCATAAAGTCGAATCTGGCCAACTGTAAGGCGGAAGATAAGGCCAGAGTCATTCACAAAGAGTTCAACCGGGCTGTCATTCAACTGGCCAAAGAAGAGGCGAAATTTGATCTGATCTTTCTGGACCCCCCTTACAGGTTGTTGGATGAAAGAAATCCGCTAAAGGTGATAAGGAAACGAGAGATCCTTAAGGAGGATGGAACGATCATCCTGAGGCACCATTTCAAGACCAAGTTTATGGGGAAATTCTTTAAGGTCCTGCGGCGGATCGAAATAGGCGATGATGTGATCGTGTTTTTTAAAAGTAAATAACGACGCCGAAATCGCCGTTGAGGAACAGGTCCTGGTCCCAATATTCCCAGTCTGTTGTGTTATAGGTAATACCCAAAGCCGCGTTTATCCCCAGAACTCCAGCCCGGAACTCGACCCCGCCGAGAAGGGAAGGCCCATACAGTGTTTTTTGGATGTTCTCGTAGCGGTAGTCGCCGTACCATATCTCGGAAACAACCTGGACGGCTTCAACACTGATCCCTCCATATTGAAGATCTATATAAGGTTGCAGCTTGGGAATTCCCATGGGGAGATAATATTTGATTCCCACACTGTAAAGCACCTCGTTCTTGAGCCAGTCATATTGCGAATAGTAGGCCTTGGCAGGGTAATATCCTGCGCCGGCATGGAGAGAGAGACCGGATGTCGTGTTGAATTGCAAGAATCCCCCCAATCCACCCAGGGAGACGCCGTAGCCACAACCCATCGTCAATAGACTCCGTTTGGGGGACGGAGCGGCCTGCCCGATGATGTCTTTAGGCGGGACCACCTGTTCAGGGGATTTCACAACCTGAGGCTCCTCTTCAGCCTCTCCTTTGATCTCCTCCACTTTCTCCTCTTCGACCTTTACTGGCAACGGAGGAGGTGCCTCTTCTTTCTGGGGTTCGATGACCTCTTCTTCAGTCTCCGGTTCCGCGCCCTTTATCTCAAAAGGCTCTTCCTCCATTGGTTTTTCTGCCGCAGTATCGGCCTTAGCCTTTACATCTCTGGATGGGGGAGGAGGCATTACTCTTTGGATCACAGCGAATGCCCGCAGTTCTTCTGTTTCTATAGCTTCGGGCTCTAGGACAGATCTGTGTTCAGGCAGATCCATGTCCACAGGCGTGATCGTTGTTTTGATCTCCGGTTTTGGAAAGACTTCATCCCTTTTGAACTCTTCTTGCTTCTCCATCTTTGCCAGGGGAGGGGTTACTACTTGTGCTTGAGGAACTTCCTCCAAAATCTCCTCCTTTGCCTCTTCCTCTTTTTTGGGGCGCTCCTCTTCGACCGGTGGGATCTTTTTGACTGGCTCTTCTGATGGTTCCTCGGGTTTTATCTCTTTGTCCTTCTTTACCTCAGCTTTTTTCGGAGCGAAGGCCTCCTTTAGTGAGGGGAGTTCTCCTGGTTCCTTCTCCGTGACTTCTTCAGGTTGTGGCGCAGCCTCTTCGGGCTTTTTCACTGTCGCGGGGGCTTCTTCTGGAGTTATTTCGCCCAGGGCGATCATGGATGCCTTGATAAAACCCGTAGCCTTACCTTTATACCTCTTCGAGTAAAATGTCACGTAAAGCCACTGGGTTTCTTCCTTCGGCAGGGTGAACAATGTGAGGACAGCGCCTTTTCTGACAGACTCGATCGCATAACTTTTGTCACTAGCCTCTGCATAGATCGTCGCTTTGTCAGCGATAACAGTGGCCTTATTTTCTTGAGCGTATAGCAGCGGGCTGAAAAATAGCGGAATATAAATAAGCACTATGAGGATAATTTTTCTCAACTTTATAACCTTTAGGAATAATTTACGGCAGATTTAAAAAAAGGTCAACCTTCTTCTTTTGTAGGGGTTGTTTTCCAAACGGTCCTCTGTTTTTTCTGTCCATTATTTTTGAGTTGAATTGGGATAGAAATTCAACTAGAATGGACACTTCATATTGGGAACGTCCGTTATGAAAAAAAAGCCTGTCCAATCCAGAGAGAGCATTCTAGACGATTCTGCGTCTCTTCTTGAATCAGAGGACGTCTTTGCCGATCTGTACGAAAAAAAGGGGAGCGATCTCTTCCTCGGAAAATACACTATGAGTGCGATTCAGGCTGTGCTCGAGAAAAAGAGTTTTATCAAAGACGCCAAAAAAAAGAAATTGTGGCCGGTCGTTTTTGCCCTGGATTCCTCAGAATTTCCCCCTCTTCAGAGGTTCCAGATTTTTTATAGAGAAAAAAAGCACCAAAATCTCGTGGTTGATCTGAAGATCAAGGACACTATTTTTCGCCCGACGAACAGATTGGCTGAGGCTACCTTTTATTCTGCGTTCAAGCTTCTCTCCCTCGAATGGCTGACTCTTCAGAATCCGCTCCTTCAGTTTTCTCCGACGAGGCCGCCTCTCCCGGGCCAGATCTATCCCGGTTTGAAGCTGGGCAGGAAGGTTTTGGACATCTTTGCTTACCTGGCTTGGATCAACAACAATGATGGGATCCTCGCCTTCCCGTGTTATCTCCACAATGCGCTGCTTTTTATGCGGGCCTTCCGATTTCTCAGGCCGGAAAAACAGGGCGAGGTTTTGACCATCCGGAGGCAATTCAGAGACGTTCCCTTCTACAAGTTGGCCTGGGTGGTCTATCTCGGATGTTTGAAGTACGCCGACGGTCAAGTTTATGAATGGGAGGCCGAGGAGCAGATCTATCCAATGAACAAGAGACTGAAGCATTACTTTGATTCCAGGGAATACAAAGACAGAGTGAAACAAACTGTCTTCTCCCAGAAGTATACTGTCGACTGGGTTCTTTTCGATAAGAAGATGAAGAAAAAGTCTGAGAAAAAAGGGGAGAGCAACTCGTTAAAAAGAGAGGAATAAGAATTGGCGCTAAAGATCAAGGGGTCTCCCTTCCTTCCCGTTTACGGATATGCTCTTCTGCTCTTGGGCTTGATGTCCATTCCACCAATGAGTCTGGTCAAATTACAGCGGAAGAGCGATCTGTTTGCTGTTATTTTTTCAGATTATACGTTCCATTTCTTGGGTTTTGGGCTTTTGGCTTGGCTTCTGTGTAGAGGATTTCGAGGAGTAAAGAAGAAGCGTGTGCCATTTATAATGGTTGGTTTGATGTCGGTGGCATATGGATTCTTTATTGAAGTGTGCCAAATTTATATTCCGTACAGGACATTTGGGTATGATGACCTCGCCGCAGATGCCGTGGGGGTAATGGCTGGCCTCATTCTGTTCTGTATGATCCGCAGAGGACACAAAGCCTAATTCTTCCGGTCCACTTCCCACTTTACGCCTCACGGATATATTTGATATAATTACCCTCTAGATAAGGAGTGTAGGACAATGAAGAAAGATATTCATCCTGAATATGTCGAGGCGACGGTGACATGCGCATGTGGCAACACTTTTACCACCCGCTCCACAAAAAAGGAGATCCGAGTCGAGATTTGTTCACAGTGTCACCCGTTCTTTACGGGCAAACAGAAGTTCGTCGACAGCGCCGGACGTGTGGAAAAGTTCAAGAAGAAATATGGCGATAAAAAGAAATAACCGAAATGTACCGAAAACTGGAAAATACCGAGGAGAAATTCCGCAAACTCACTGCCTCTCTGTCTGATCCCGCCCTGGCTTCCAACCCTCAGAAGTTAAAAAAGATCTCCAAAGAGCGTGCCGAGTTGGAGCCTATCGTCAAAAAATATGAAGCATTTAAAAAGATCCAAAAGGAAATCAAAGATTTGAGGGAGATTCTTGACGATCCTCAAACAGACCCAGAGCTTAAAGACTTGGCAGGACAGGAGTTAGAGGAGCTGGAACAGAAAGAAGAGAAGGTCGAGGAAGAGCTCAAGGTTCTCCTCCTGCCCGCAGATCCCAATGACGCCAAAGATGTCCTCTTGGAAATAAGGGCGGGGGCCGGAGGGGATGAGGCCTCACTCTTCGCTCAGGATCTTTTCCGGATGTATTCCCGTTTGGCAGAGAACAAAGGCTGGAAGATCGAAGTCCTCAGCACGAGTCAATCTCCCATTAAAGGGATCAAGGAGATCATTGTGAACATCCGCGGAGATCGTGTGTATTCCCGTTTGAAGTTTGAAAGCGGTGTTCACAGAGTGCAGCGCGTCCCCCAGACAGAAGCGAGTGGCCGGATCCATACCTCCACTGTGACAGTTGCCGTTTTGCCCGAGGCAGACGAGGTGGATATCGCCCTGGACCCCAAGGATTTGAGGATCGAGGCTTTTGGAGCCTCGGGTCCGGGAGGCCAGAACGTCAACCGCAACTATACCGCGATCCGGGTGACTCACGAGCCTTCCGGAATGGTGGTGTCCTGTCAGGATGAGAAATCCCAGCACCGCAACAAAGAGAAAGCGCTTCGGATACTGCGGTCGAGGTTACTGGACATCGCACAGAGCGAGCAGCAGGCGCAGATATCCCAGAACAGGAAATCCCAGGTGGGGACGGGGAAGCGGAGCGAGAAAATCAGGACCTACAATTTCCCTCAATCAAGGGTCACGGACCACCGCTTGGGCCTCACCCTTCATCAATTGGAGAATGTGCTCAATGGCGATATCGATGAGTTCATAGATGCGCTGATGATTAAGCATCAATCGGATTTGATGACGCAAGTGTCCGGATCACCTGACCTGGATCAGGCGGAAGTCACCCAATAAGCAATCCCGATCGATCGAGTTCCTGATGAAAAGCATCCATGAGTTATACCGGATAGGGAAGGATTTTCTCAAAGACCACACAGAGGCAGGGCTTGAGGCTGAAGTCTTGCTCTGTAAGAGTGCATCCTTATCGGAGGAGGCATTCTATTCCGATGGAGACCGCAAGCTCACAAGGAAAGAAGAGCGGTTGTTTCTGCGTCTGTTATCGAAAAGGCGGTCGGGTGTTCCCCTTTCCTATCTGACCCATGACAAGGAGTTCTGGTCGTTGCCATTTGCGGTTTATCCTGGGGTGTTGATCCCTCGGCCTGAGACTGAGCTCATCGTTGAAAAAGTCATAGAGCTGTCGTCCAAAAGGAAAAAATCATCCGCCAAAATGAATAAAACCACTGAGATTTTTGCGGATATCGGGACAGGCAGCGGGAATATTGCAATATCAGTGGCAAAAGAATTGCCGGAAGCAGAAATCATCGCTTCCGACACTTCTCGGAAAGCCCTCAGGGTGGCCCGATTGAATGCCCAGAATCTGAGGGTTCGCAATGTGATTTTTGCTCAAGGGAGCCTTTTTGTGCCATTGGATAGATTCAAGCTCCAGGGGAAATGTGATTTTATTGTGTCCAACCCTCCCTATATTGCCCGGAAGGATTGGGAGACACTGCAACCAGAGATCAGAGATTTTGAACCGAAGAGAGCGCTTGTTGCGGGTAAGACCGGGTTGGAGATCATCCGGAAATTGGTTAAGGGAGCATCCAAATATTTAAAGCGTGGCGGATATCTTGTGTTCGAGATCGGATATGATCAGAAGGAGGAAGTGCTCCGCCTCTTTAGCGATAAATGGAGCAGTGTCCGTTGTTATAACGATTTGTGTGGGGTGCCGCGGGTTTTTGTCGCCCACATGTAGGGACCGTTTCCCATGCGGACCGTCAAAATGAATGGTAAGTTGGGGGAACTGTCCCTACAATCATGTTTCATTATATTCGATGAATTTTTCCATGTGGGGCAGGAGCTTCGTCGTTTCGTAGCGGATCTTCTCCCAGCTGTCCAGGTCCACTGAAGAGAATGCGTCCACCACCTCGGGATCGAACTGGTTCCCCGAATTGTCCTGGATCTCCTTTTTTGCTGTCTTGAAGCTTCTCTCCTTTCGGTAGGGCCTGTGCGATGTGATGGCATCCAGGGCATCGGCCAGAGCAAAAATTCTTGCCTCCGTCGGGATCTTGTCCTTCTTCAATCCCTTGGGATAGCCTTTGCCATCATATCTTTCATGATGGTAGAGGATGATATTCCCCACTTCCTCAACCATCTTGATCTCTTTGATCAATCCATATCCCAGTGCCGGGTGAAGCTTGATCTTTTCCCATTCCTTGGCAGTGAGAGGCTGGACTTTCTTGAGGATCGAATCTGGGATTGCGATCTTCCCCACGTCATGGAGCAGCGATCCCTTCCTGATGTTATCCAGCTTCGTGTCGTCTCTGAATCCCATGATATGTGCCAGGAGCTGTGTGTAGCGGGCGACAGTCTTCGAATGGCCGTATGTCTCCACATCTCTCAGGTCCATGGCTGTCATCAGGTTCTCGAGGGTTGAGTCATAGATCTCCTCCAAATCCATGGCACGTTTCAGATATTTTTGCTGTTCTTCGCGAAGTTTTCTGTACTTCATCAGGCGTGACTCGCTTTTCCTCACCAGCTCATGCTTGTGGAACTCACTCTTTATGGCGGAATAAATCGAAGCGATATTGTCCGGGCTAGCCACATGGTCCACTGTCCCCTTATGAATGAGGGGAAGCACTGTGTCGGTCTCTCCAAATTTTGCCAGAAGGACGATGCTGATATTCGGATCCAGGGATTTGATGCTCCGGAGCGAGTGAAAGACATTGCCGTCCAGAGCCGTCGGACTGATCAGTGCCAGCGAAAACATATGCGTGTTGGACAACTGGTTGATGATCTCAGATAAGGACCTGGCTTCCTCAAGCTGGATGTCCAGTCCGGTTAAAAAATGAGAGAGAAATTTCCGCCTTTTGGCGTTTCTGTCGAGGATTAAAACTCTCTTTGTATCCTTCATCACATCCATCCTAAAGTTTTAGACAAATCGTATTTGACCGGAGATGATATTTCCAAACTCCTTGGCATTGTGAATTAGATATTCTTTATACAATATTGGCGCACAAAACTCAAATTTTTGTCACAAAACCACTTCTGAATCCGGGAACAATCATATCCGAGAGTCCCAATCGATGATCGCCTACCGAAATGTAGGGACCGTTCCCACCGATCAAAAGAGGATTTGTGGTCACCCCTTAAGGTGATAGATTAAGAGAGAAATTCCCCCTCGAATTCGTCCTAAAAGGCGATTGTCCTCAAATCCCATGTTTGACACTATATTACTGCTATGAAAACTTATAGAGGAATCCCTGCATTGACAGGTTTTTGCATTGGGTGTAACATGGCTTGCACCTCTAAGGAGAGCCAAAATGGTCAAGGATAACAACTTTATCAAAGAGTCGTCCTCAATTATAGAAGAGATCGAAACCCAACTGCAGGATGTCTTGTCCAAAAAGAAACAACTGGTCGAACAGGAGCTCCAAGAAAAGATCAAGGCCGAACAGGAGGAGGCCCAGAAGAAAATCAGTGAGATCGAGAGCGAGCTGAAGGGAAACCAGGAGGCTTTGGTCAACTACAAGAACGTTCTCTCTCAATTTGAGGGTGATAAAGAGCAACTCAAAGGCGAGATCAAACAGCACCTTGAAACGGCCATTCAGCTGCAAACGGAGATCGAGGAGAAGACGGGCCAGTCTCTGAATGAATTGAGGGCTGTGAGTGAACTGACCAAGAAGCTCGACGAGATCAACTCTGAGGCTGCGGGCAAGGTGAATGCCCTCAAATCAGAGCTTGAGGAAAAGTACGGGATCATTGCCCATGTTCCTGAGAGCAACGGCCGCGATGAGGTGGATTTTGACCTGGAGAATGAACTCAGCAAACTGCAAAAAATAAAAGAGCTTTTGGGGGATACTGGGGTTGGGGAAAGAGCCAGAGAAGAACCAAAAAAGGAGGCTGAATCAGCCGCGGAAGAAGAGGCTGTCAAAGAGGCCACATCCGAAGAAGCCACTGAGGGCGGCGAGGCAGGTGAAGAGCAGGAAACCCAGCCGGCAGACGAAGAGCAACCGGAATCCGATGAAGTCTCAACCGCCGAGGGAGAAGTTCCCGAAGAAGAGGAGGAATCTGCCGGCGGTGAGGCTGTTCTTGATGTTGAGAAAGCTTTGGACGAGAGCCGAAAATCTGAGCCTATCGAGGACGATGGTGAGCTTGTCTACTTCGAGAAAAACGACAAACAGGTCTTGGATGCCCAGAACCTTCTCTCTACGTTGGCCACAAGCCTGGAAGGGGCAAGAAAACTCTATAACAAACTCACAGAGGCGGAATCTCCGAAGGATCAGTTTTTTATCAAACAAGAGATTATCCGGCATCAGGATCTCCTGCGCAAGATCATGTTGAGCAACATCCGGATGAGCGAAAAAGAAAATTGTTCACTGCCCAAGCACACTGAAGATGTCTTAAACTCAGAAGCACTGAAGGTAATACTCGAAAAGGTCAGCATGGAAAACTGGAGCAACAAAGAGGATTTTCACTCGTTCGAAAACTACTTCACTAAACTGTCCGATGATTTCAACAAGAAGCTCACTCCTCCAGAAAAATACCTGGATTCGATTCTCAAAGAACTCGAGATCAAATAAGACCTGATGAGACCTGGCGGTTGTGTCAGCGGATCCTTTCCACTGTCAAAGAAGCAAAGTAATCTTGCAGGATTTGTCTGTCGACGATGGAGAGATCTCCGAATTTAATGCCCGAATGATAGTAGGGGAGATTTCCGCTCTCCTTTCTGGAATAGATCACCTGGCCCAAACACTGAAGAGCCTTATTTCCGAGAAGGAGCGTGATATCGAAGAGTTCATGATGGGGAAGCGCGGCTTCGGTGCTCACCTTCGCTCCACTCAGGCTGAGGTTGATGGTCTTTGACACTTTTGGGGTGGTGTCTTTTTTATAGATAAGGATCGTCGAGGTGTAATGCCTGTGATATTTTCGACGCTCCTGGGCATAGATCTCGGTGTAGGGCATGATGATGTCTTTGACCTTGGTGTCATCGGGACTTCTCTTGTAATACACACAGATCTTATTTTTCTCTGGCTCAGCGTTTTTCTCTCCGCCGGGCTCCATGGACGCTGTTTTTTTCCCTTTTGCTTCGGCCATAGCGAGGTCGGCCTCATGGGCGATCTCCTTGATATCCTCCTTGTCGATCAAGTGTGAGGAGTCGAATCGGGCCCGGGTGAAATTCGTGATCCCAAAGCTCATGGTCAGGTTTTTTCTGGGCTGAAACTCCTGGAATTCGAAATAGTGCTTTTCGACGTTCTTCCGGATGCGCTCTGTGATGATGAGCGCCTCTTCCCGTGAGCTGATGTTCGAGAGGAAAAACAGGAATTCCTCACCGCCGTAGCGGCAGAGGAGGTCTTCCTCCCTGATCGAGCTCTCCAATATCACAGCCAACTCTCTAAGGAGATTGTTGCCGGCTTCGTGGCCGTTCTTGTCATTGTAGTTCTTGAACCAGTCCACATCTCCCATCACCACGGCATACGAGACATCTTCCTGTTGCCTTTTGCTCTCGGATTTGAGCTTTTGGATGACCTTATCGATAAAGGGATCGGGACGGAGCAGTCCAGTCAGGGGATCATACTGAATGAGGTTGAGCTTGGTGATGGCAATGGAGATGTGCTCGGATATTTTTTGCAGGATCTCCTGATCATCCAGAGTAAAGTGTCTGTTCTTATCGTTATTCCGGGCGATCTTGTTGTAGACCTCAAGCGCGCCGATGATGTCCTTAGCATGTTTTATGGGAACACACAGGATGCTCCTTAGAGGAAAGTTGAGCTGCTCTCTGTAGCGCTTCGAGAATCCCTTCTCAGAAATGAGCTCTGAGGATTTTATGGGACGGCCGTTGAGAACCGTATAGGCAGCGAAATCCATGGAATCAATGAGCACGTTGTGTTCAGAGATCTCCGGGTGAGAGAGAATGTGATCGTCCCAGACTAAAGGTTTGAGGAATTTTCCCAGTGTCTCGTTCTCGTCGAGGATATAGATGGATATGCTCTGCGCGCTGACCAATTCTTTGATGTCGTGGGCGATGTCGACAAAATTGGTCACATCGTTGGCAATGTAAAGTTGCTTGAGGATGTCGTAGATTTTGGTCTTCTCTTTCAAAAACCATTTATATTTGGCTTCGACGGCAAGACGTTTTTCCAGTTCTATAACGATACTGTCGTTGATGAAGTGTTTGAGCTCTTTGATCTGGGAAAAGGCCTCCTGCATCTCGATATCGCCTAGCTCGCCGGCGTGGCGGAGATTCTGCATCTCGACTTTTAGTCTGGAATGTTCGAGAGCAGTCTTTAAGGCCCGCAAGAAATCCTTGTGGCTTGTGCGTTGATAGGGTGAGAGGATATGGTCTGTGTACCGGTTAGAGGGCCAGTCGCTGGCGATGCTTTCAAGTTTATCTTCGCTGTCGCCTGTGATGACGATACTGGTCATGTGCTTGAACAGGCCCTTGAGGAGAGAATAATGGGCAAGAGACTGGTCCACGACGAGGACATTGAAGTTGATCGATTCGAGGTGGGAGATCGCCTGAGGGATATCGGAAGCTCTTTTGACAACTCCAAAGGCGCTGCAAAACTCGCTGAGGAGCTCTGTTTCTTTGGCGTTGTTGTTGAGCACAAGGATATTGATCTTAGGCGGATTTTTTTGGTTATTGATAGATTCAGTTGTACGAAATCTGTTTAAGAACTTCAAACCTCGGCCTTAACCCTCAAATATTTTAAACCTAAAACGGGGATTTATCTCCTAACTGAGCCCAATTCTCAATTTATCTATTTTCTCATTTAAAGTCAATCGTTTTTTCAAAAATATCCATTTTTCAGGTAGGGTCAGGCCCCCGAACTGACCGCACTGTACGCGATTCGCTTCTTGCAATATGGGAACCCTTCCCCGAACGGGTCACCACGAAAACGATGTAGGGTTAGCTCGGGGAGCCGACCGCACATTGCAGGAGAAGGGGTGGGTGTGGTATAAAAAGCAATATGGTCAGAGTAAGGTTTGCACCAAGTCCGACGGGCCATCTGCACATCGGAGCAGCGAGGACGGCACTCTTTAACTGGCTTTTTGCCCGTCACAACAAGGGGAAATTCATTCTGAGGATCGAAGACACCGACGTCACGCGTTCATCGGAAGAGATGAGCGAAGCCATTCTTATCTCTCTGGCCTGGTTAGGCATGGACTGGGACGAAGGCCCCATCTACCAGTCCAGGAGATTGGACCTCTACAGAGAAAAGGCAGAAGAGCTTGTGGAGAAAGGCCTTGCCTATCACTGTTTCTGTTCGCCCGAAGAGATCGAGATGCGAAAAAAAGAAGGCTTGGCCGTAGGCAAGTTCTGGGAGTATGACAGGCGCTGTCTGGGTCTTCCTTCCGAGGAGAAATCACGATTCATCTCCCAGGGCCGGACGGGCGCCATCCGGTTTTTGGTGCCGGAGA
>Ga0307425_1000844_pt1 | contig 19050 bp, 18 predicted proteins | sample SalMarWE160330MG_FD_202152 | JGI IMG/M metagenome (GOLD analysis project Ga0307425, IMG submission 202152) | Salt marsh sediment microbial communities from the Plum Island Ecosystem LTER, Massachusetts, United States - WE1603-30 | ecosystem: Environmental > Aquatic > Marine > Intertidal zone >...
GCCAGAGAGATCGTAAAACGATAACCTAAACGATATCTATCTCTGACGGGACGATGGATAAAACACTAATCAGATTCAGAAATTAAGGGAGGGATCAGTTATTTGTAACTTTTTAGAGATCATTTACGACAATACTATTAATAGGGACGTTTTCGACTAATCATGGGAAGAGCATAAAAGGGCTCAATAGTTCACCGATGCATATATAAGAATAAAAAGAAGTATAAAATGAAATCAAAAAAAATGATAGGATTACAAATTACGAAACGAGGTGCATTATGATATCCATTAAATCTTTACTGTTGGGATTGACCGCCTATCTTCCCCTTTCTCTTGCAAGTAACGTCTTTGCTCAGCAACGAGGCAACTATTGTCCCTGGGGCATTAGTCCTGGCATGATGGGTGGATGGGGGATGGGATGGTTCGGTATGATCTTTATGCTCGTATTCTCGGTCTTGTTGTTAGTGGGCCTTGTCTTTCTCATCAAATGGCTGATCCAAGCCACAAAGGGCGAGAAGGATGTCCCAAGCGGGAGTTCCAAAGCTATTGATACTCTTAAAGAACGCTATGCCAGGGGAGAAATAAACAAAGAAGAATTTGAAAAGATAAAGCGCGACCTGCAATCCTAAGCTAACGAAAGATAAAAATCATCAGGTTAATATTTTATTAATGGGAATCGAAAATATGAGCGATGAAATTGCTATCCCTTTTAAAACCGATTCTGGAAGTTTCACAAATGAGGTAGCTTTGGAAAGATAAATCAAATTATTACCAACGAAAAACACTCTTGGATTTCACATGCTGTCATGCTATTTTGAATTTTTGATACCTGAGCTTTCTCTCAACGACGAAGTTGTGTGTTCTGCAATGTACCACAGATTTTTAATCTGTTTTGAGACCTGTGATAACTCCAACAAAGATGTAACGAGTCTCGATTGCATGTTACTGCAATTTATTTGCAATCCCAAAAGTCATTTCAGAAGTTGTGATATCAAACTATCAGGATCATAATTCAAACATAAATCACCGGAACATCAAACTGAGACTTTATCATTCTTGAAGTTTCAATCCCGACAACCTAATCCATTGACAATTTATGGTATTATTCCGAAAAACTAAGTTAGCAGAATTTTTAATTTTTTAGTCTAAACATTTTTATAAAAATGCCTATAAATCATATGTTTGGTTATACAAATCACTATTCAGAGAAAAAAATATAATTAGAAGGGTGAATAAAAATGGCAAATTGCGAATTGATCGAGAAATGTGTGTTTTTCAATGACAAAATGGGGAATATGCCGGGAACAGCAGAAATGTTCAAAATAAAATACTGCAAAGAAGATAATTCGTATTGTGCTCGGCATATGGTTGTTAAGGCTGTGGGAAGAGAAAAGGTTCCGCCAAATCTATTTCCAAATCAGACAGATGAAGCGAAAAGGCTTATTTCAGCAAGCCAATAAACTTATTTAATATTCCATCCAGCAGTTCTGTGAAAACAGACTATTTGAATGAGAATGAGACACGAAAAAAAGCAGGGCCATTTCTGACCCTGCCCCAAATCATAATGAACATACAGACGAATTAGATCTCTGTTAGCTCATTTTACAAGTTTTTTAAACTCTCAATCTGACATTCGTTGTCAAACTGAATCGCAATACCGTGAGTAGTGGAACGCACCATGCTTCCTGTGTAGCCCTTCAAACTCTTCATGTCCTTAAGTTCTTTAATGCGTTCAATCGGAATGATGAAATTCAGTAGAAACTGTGTTCCTTCCGGAAAAGACATTAGTGTAGTAATGAATGTTCCCGAAGCAGATATGTCTTTGGAATAAAGATCTATAACCTTTTTTCTGCCTGTCGTCATAGCTTTAAGTCTTACAGGAAGTGGAAAAGAAAACCTTTCATATTGACGCCTCTCTTTCATTGGAAACCCCTTTCTTAGCTAAAAGAAGTCTCTTCTAAAGTGATGAATGACGTTACGGTAAGTGAGGCCTAATATCAAGTTGTCCAACCGCCTCCCAAGAAAGGAGTTTCCAGAACTGAGTACACTTCAGACATCGATATAAGAGTGTTGAACAACCTACGCCATCTATTTTTCGCTCTTCAAAAAACAGATGCTTGTGATTTTTAATCATTTCACTTATGTATGGCAGGGGGTCGGTAGGACCATGTGTGTGATTCCATTTTTTTACACGGCTTTCAAATTGTCCGCAAGGTTCGCAAATATTCACAATCGACCTCTTTTGATAATGAGTTATTTGCAATCATAAAAATAGGAGTTCTTTTCTGATCATAGGATTAAAAAACAATGAATCAAAAAAATTTATTTAAAATAATCGACAGTGTTTATATACTCTTCACAACCATTAGCTATGGTTTTTTCTTCACCACCAATTATTTTAAGTTTCCTTCGGGATTCCTTGTTTTCAATATTTCTCAGCTTGAAAAAAAGACAGTAACCAATATCTTTCTTATGTGAAGTAGGGTTGCTAACAAAGAAACCACATTTTTTGCAACTTCGAGCCATATTACCCCATTCAATTTTTGTTCTTTTTCTCACCATAAAAACTAATAGGTGATTTTGGGCTAATAGACGTTTATGAGAAAGGGCAGTTTCAGGCAAAACCACCCCTTCTCATATAATGAGGAGGCATAGGCAGGAGTTGCCAAATTTAAATGGGCAAGCTTTCCCCCCAGTTAATTCCATATAATAGATTATTCCAAGAAGTCAATACACCAAATTATACTATATAATACGGATAATATATACCGATTAAGACCCTTCGATCTTGAGGCGGGCGGGTAATGGGCTCGTTGTTGCAGTTTAATAGATTGACACAAGGTGAGATCTGAGGTTTGTTTTCCTGTTTTATAATCCAAACTTTTTTCGGATATTTTTTCTGTGATTGTAAATTGTCTGGGGTGATAAACCCATAAGCTCTGCTATCTCTTTGGAATTGCTGCCATATCGTATTAGATTTGCCACCTCGATTTCTGTAGGTGTCAGATTTAAATATTTCTGAGACATTTTTCGAGTAAACGGTGAGATAATTTCGTTAAGATTGTACTCTATAATGCTCAAAATAGCTTTCTGTTGATCATCCAATTTCTTTTTTTTGATTTTTTCAAAATATGGCGCTACCAGTTCTTGTACATTTGTCAATACATTATTTGCTATTTCTTTTTTATCTTCCTGCCTTTTCTCCAACAAAATGTTCAGTGCGATATTTGCTTCCTCAAGGCTTCTTGTCTTGTTTTCCAACTCTCTGGTTCGATCCTCTACCCGATATTCAAGTTCATCATGAGCTTTCCGTAACGCTTCCTCGGTCTGCTTATGTTCGGTGACACGTCCCAATCGCTCAGCAATTGCATTAATCAGACTTCTTTCTTCTTTTAGGAAAGGTCCTTCGTCGCTTTCCGGCTTTTCTTCTAAATAACAGATTTCCAAAATGCCGATCCGCTTACCATGCACAACGATGTTGCTGGTCTGCTTCCAGACGGTTTCTTTGAAGTTCTTTGTTTTGTATTCTTGACCTTCTTTAATGATTCGTGCGCAAGTAATTTCCGGGTACTGCCATGAGGGAGGAATTAGACCAACGATCTCCTGAAGCATTTCCTCAAACGCAATATCGGGCATTTCTCTAATTTTAGAGATACCATAGAGGCAATTTAATTCCTTGATACGCTCGTTAAGATCATGAGTTTGCTTCCTCAGCAATTCCTCGGTTCGCTTGCGTTTAGTGATGTCGTGTGCTATGCCTACTGTTCCTAAAACTTTTCCTGATTCATCAAATATTGGAGATTTTATCGTTTCAAGCCAAATCTTATTCTTTTGAGAATCTGTTATCTTCTCTTCAATAATCATTCGTCTTTTGCTTTTTATTACATTCTGATCATCTTCCCGGAACTTCTTCGCTTCTTCCTTTCCAAAGCAAACTTCACAGGTATGATTGATCAGAGATTCTGGGTTCATTCCTACGACCGAAACAAATTCGCTGTTAACTGCGATAAAACGAGACTCAGTGTCTTTGAGCCAAGCCATGGAAGGGACATTGTTCATGAAAGAATTTAGCTCTGCAATTTTTAGTTTTAGTTCCGCCTCTGCATGCTGGCGATTTATTATTTCCTGTTGCAGGTTTTCGTTTATCAAAACCAATTCAGCGGTACGCTCCTCGACTCGTTGCTCCAGTTCATCGTGAGCCGTTCGCAATGTCCTTTCTGCTCGTTTCTGGACTGTAATGTCACGGAGTATGACGATGTTTCCGGCAGGTTTCTCGTTTCGGTCAAAAATAAGTGAGCTGCTTAATTGAATGTCTAAGAGTCTACCATCTTTGGTTAAACACCGAGTTTCGAATAATTGGATCTTCAACCCTTGAAGCATACGGTTTATAGTTTCTTTTGTTTCTGGCCGATTTTCTTCTGGAACAAAATCTATACGATTATTTCGCAATTCATCCAGCGACCAGCCGAAAGTTTGTTCGAAGGCAGGATTGACATAAATCGTTTTTCCTTCAATGCCATATAAAACAATAGGATCAGGCGATACTTCTAATAACAATCGATATCGCTCTTCACTCTCCCGAAGCATATCCTCAGCCCGCTTGCGATCTGAAATGTCATGAATCATTGCCACTACACCAACGATATTTCCACTGAGGTCAACATGAGGACTATATAATCCAGTTACCCAACCAAATTTGCCAGTATCTGAGACATGATAAGGTGTGTCGTCAGATTGGACGGTTTTTCCTGCCAATGCCCGCTCTAAAAGCTTATCTATACCCTCTTCATAAAGGTGAGGAAATAAGTCAAACGCGATTTTTCCAAGAACATTTTCAGCTCGCATTCCAGTTAACTTCTCCATAAACTTGTTCCACAATTTGTACCGAAATTTTTTGTCATAAACTATGACCCCTTCACTTACACTCGAAACCAAGGTGTCAAGAAATCCAGCAGATGCCTGTAAAGCTTCATGAGAATGTTTGCGCTCAAAGGCTTTTCGCTCTAACTCCTCGATCTTTAGTTCCAATTCTTCATAGGTTGGTTTAGCGACCATTAGTTTATCCTCCAATCGCTTTTAAATCAAAAAAGGCTCATAACTTGGTATCGTTGAATACCCTATATGAACCTTAATGCCTCGCATAGAGACTTGCCCCCTGATAATTATCATCGTTTATGCTGACTTATCATTTTTTAAGTGTATTATACATTGGGCAGCAATCAATTTACAAGAAGGTATTATTTTGATGATAAGTATGAACAAAAAGCATAATTATAGGATCTGGTTTCCTTAGGTAAAATCGTGTCTGTATCTTCAATCGCAGAATAATGAAGGTTTCGAACCGAAATCGGATGTTGTAATTTCTATCCACGAGGTGAAATCTGCTAAATTGACACATATCAAATTCGAACTGTTAATATCAAGCCAAGATCGTTTTTAAGATATCCATTTGTTACATCACGTTTGGTATCTTTTGAGATAATTGAGAGTATCTCACGAAAATCGGACTTGTCAAAACCAGTGTTTCCTTTGTACAATATTAACAATAATAATTGTGGTTTTTTTCTAACTAAATTGGAAAAGAACCAAGATTTTATACCTGCTAAAGAAAAATGGTTGATACCATTTTCTTTAGCAGGTATAAAATAAGAAAGAAGTTAAATGTTTTCCCTTGCTATAGAAATAAGAAACAAGAAACATTTATAATCTTCAGCGTTAAAGGACTTTAGATACAAAAGGAGGACGTTATGCCGACATATGAATTTATTTGCGAAAAATGTAAAAAGCCCTTTACCCTGATCATGAAAATTTCAGAGTATGAAAAGAAAAAGTTTCAATGTCCGAAATGCAAAAGCCGAAAGGTGAGACAGCAGATTACTTCTTTTCAAACGATTACCTCCAGCAAAAGTTGACACCTGAATCTTGCATGAAAATTGATGAGAATTTTTATGTTGTTTGAACATAACGGGTTCGCGCAAAATTCAGGTAACACCAAAGCACAAACTTTCAGGCCATTCTGTATCTCAGATTTGTAAACCGCTTTTGCGTCTTATCGTTGTGTACGCCCATGGCGAGTGCTTTTCGCGTGCCGACCATAACCACCAGGTTACGACCCCTTGTTACGGCGGTATAGATCAGGTTACGCTGGAGAAGGATATAATGCTGGGTGAGAACAGGAACCACCACGGCCGGATATTCCGATCCCTGTGATTTGTGTATGGAGACGGCATACGCCAGGACCAATTCATCCAGCTCATAACACGCATAGGGGACCTCCCGGTTGTCAAACATTACCGTAATCTCATCGTCATCCGGTTGTATACGGGCAATCCTGCCGATATCACCGTTGAACACTTCCTTGTCATAGTTGTTTCTTATCTGCATGACTTTATCGTTTACCCTGAAATTACGATTCCCGCGAGTGATTTCCTCCTGAAAAGGATTGAGGCTTTTTTGAAGTTCAGAGTTGAGATTGCCTGCCCCGACCACGCCCTTGTGCATGGGGGTCAACACCTGAATGTCGTCCACCGGATCCAACCCGAAACGTTTGGGGATACGTTCTTTGGTCAATTCAAGGATAATCCCCAGAACTTTTTCAGGATCTTCCTGGTGGATGAAAAAAAAATCGTTACCCGGCACATCGTCTTCAAATTCCGGCAGAATTCCGTTATTGATTTTATGGGCATTGACGATAATCCGGCTTTCTCTGGCCTGCCGAAAGATTTCGTTCAGCTCCACCACAGGAACGGCGTTGGATGCAATAATGTCATTAAGTACGTTACCCGCCCCGACAGACGGCAGCTGGTTGACATCACCCACCAGGATAACGGTGGCAAAGACCGGGACAGCCTTGATTAAATGGTGCATTAGTACGGTGTCGATCATGGAAGCTTCATCTATGATGAGAAGGTCACAGTCGAGCGGCTTCTCCTCGTTTTTTTGAAACCCCCCTTTGGCAAAACTGTACTCCAAAAGACGATGGATGGTCTTGGCCCCATGACCTGTTGTTTCACTCATTCGTTTTGCCGCTCTTCCTGTTGGCGCGGCAAGAAATGTTTTTACCTTGAGCCTTGAAAATATTTTTAAAATCGCATTGATGATGGTGGTTTTACCAGTGCCCGGACCGCCGGTAATGACCATGATCTTATTATCAAGGGCACATCGTATGGCCTTGGCCTGATTTTCCGCCAGGCGGATATCCAGTTGTCCCTGGACCCATTCGAGGGCGTTTTCTGTATTGACGGTTCGGACGGATTTGGGGGTGGTGGACAATATCTTCAATCGCGTTGCGATGCTGGTTTCACAGAGATGAAACTTGGCCAGATAAACACCTTTGTTATTTTCTTTAAATTCTTCGATGTTTTCATTTAAATCTTCAAGAACGATTTTTTTATCCATTGCAAGATCGCCGATGGCTCCGGTCACGATATCTCTATCAACACCCAGTGTCTCCTGGCTTTTCTTCACAAGAGATTCATACGGATAAAAAACATGGCCTTCATCTGAAAGCTGATGGAGAACATAGATAATGCCGGCTTTGACCCTTAAAGGTGAGTTTTTAGGAAACCCGAGTTTTTCAGCAATGCTGTCGGCAATCACAAACCCGATACCGAAAATATCCATTGCCAGACGATAGGGATTTTCGGTGACCACGGCGATGGATCGATTTTTGTACTGCTTAAATATTTTCGTGGCATATCCGGAACCGACTCCGTGGGATTGGAGAAACATCATGACATCACGTATCTCTTTTTGTTCGTCCCATGCATTTTGAATCATGGCGATGCGCTTTTTGCCGATACCCTCAACCATGGCAAGTTTCTCGATGTCATTTTCGATAATATCCAGTGTTTTTTCCCCGAATCTTTTAACAATTCGGTCGGCGATGACCGGTCCAAGCCCCTTGATGAGTCCGGAACCCAGATATTTCTTAATTCCAAAAACCGTTGCCGGAACCGTTGTTTTGTATTCCACTACCTTGAACTGATCTCCGAACTTGGGATGATTGATCCATTCACCTTTCAAGTTCAGAATTTCGCCGGGGGCGGGTGCCATCAAATAGCCCACAACGGTGATTAGATCCCGCTGCCCGTAGACCTTGACCCTGGCAATGGTATAACCGTTTTCTTCATTGGTGTAAGTGATTCTCTCAATTTGTCCTGAAAGCTCTGTCAGCATTTTATTTTGCCCTGAAAAGCCTGGTCCTTTGGATCAGGCTTCTTTACTCTCTTGTTGCACCCAGTCCGGCAACCTTATATCGGATGTCAACGCACGGCTGGGGATGAAACATTTGATGTCGATGACCGGAGAGCCGTCGAGCGCGTCGATTTTTTCTATAAAAATGGTGGTATCCGCTATGGACAGTATTTTACAAATGGATATCGCAATCAGATTGGGTCTTAAGGGTGAATGGGTGGCAAATACGCCACGTAATGGGTTTTGTTTGTCTTTTCTCGGATGCACCTGCATGGTTTTTCTTTTCTCGGGGGTATCATTTTCATGAAACCAGTAGCAGACGGTAATATGAGAGAAATCATCCAATCCCAAAAGCGCATCGCGGTATTCTTCGAAGACTTCAATCCGGGCATTTTCATTCTCTTTTTTGACGACGCCCACCGGAAAAACATCATAACGGTCTTTCATTTTTATTCTCCTTTTTACAATCAATACAATCAGTTTGTAAGGGAGTTTTCAAGACATATCACCGGTCGAATGATAAAATAAACGAAAAAAATTATCATTCCTAATCCGGACGAGCCCCGCAAACGGGACAGGCCTATTGTGGCGAATCGGACTTGTCCGCCGATCTTTGTGGCGGAAATCCCGATTTATCGGGGAATCAAGGATATTTGCCACCAAGGCACAAAGACCCGCCCGCCTCGCCTAAGGCGAAGCCGATGGCGGGCAGGCACGAAGGATTTTATTTTGTTATTCGTTCTTTGTGTCTTGGTGGCGAGAAGAAAAAAGTTTTGTCACAAAAAGCACAAAATTTATAATTAAGAAACTAAATATTTATCAATTTTGTACGCGATCAATGTGGATTGCAAATATCAATGATTGATTTTTTAATCCATTGTTGGTAGATATTTTAACCGAATTCTAAATATTTTACCACAAGCTTAACCCATAATCTGTTTAACTATTTGATGAAGCCGGAAAAAGAGGATTATCCAATGAAATTTTTTATTGTGGAAAAAAACATCGGCGACGATGCCACAAAAGAACAGGCTGAAAAACTGATCGAGATGCTCAAAGTTAGGGGCTGGGATGTTGAATACGGCGCTAAACGTAATGTGGCCACGGATGTCTCTGAATTTGGACAGGAGGAGACACTCCAGTCTAAATTTGCCGATGATTTTATGGACTGTATTGCCCAAATGGAAGAAGAGTAGGCACCTTTGCTCGTTTTGAGCCTTCCTTGAATGATTAAATCGCAAAATTGGTCATAACACATGTTTTATCGCATTGGGAATTTGGTCATCCGCTCTCCTTACAGCATCAGAAAACCCAAAATGGGAGAAGACTGCCTGATTCTGAAGAGCTCCCGTTCATTTCCCCCGGCTCACCCCTCGACAAAAGCAGCGCTGACCATCTTGCATCGATTAGAGATTAAAAAAGACGCCCGAATCCTGGACATCGGCTGCGGCTCGGGAATTTTAGGACTTGCGGCGGCCCTGAAAAACGGCGGGACCGCACTGGGATGCGATATTTGGATGGGGTCCATACGGACTTCCAAGCAAAATTCAGCCTTGAATCAGATGGAAAATCGGTTCCACTTATATCTCGGATCGGCGGATGCTGTATCAGGTCAATTCAACTTGATCCTGGCGAATCTCCAGGCGCCAACGCATATGGAAATGTTTGATCACTATCGTCGTCTTTTGCCCCAAAAAGGAGACTTGCTGGTGGTTTCCGGTTTCGATGACGCCCAAGCTGCGTCTATAGAAAAGGCGCTCATCCAAAGAGGTTTTATCGTTGTAGAACAGGTGAAGGTGTATGGTACAACTGCAGCACTTACCCCAGAAAGTTCTTATATCTGGTTGGGATTTGGGCTTGAAAGAATTTCAAATGATGAATGATATTTCCCAACTTGACAAAAATTATTCCGTGCCGATATAATGCAAGATACCTCAAAGAGCATCCACTGCTTTCAGGCGGTGTTTTTTTGTGGCCGAATCTTTTTTGCCTGTCACCTGTGTTATTTTTAATTTCCTGATTTTCAAGGAGAAGCTGCTGCAAATGGATCGGCGAACATTTCTTAAAATTGCCGGGATGGGGAGTGTCGCCATTACCGCAGGCTGTACTTCTGAAGCCGATAAGACCCTTTTTTCTCTGGTTCATGCGCCGGACGATATGGTGACCGGGAAAGCTGCCTGGTATGCCACAACTTGCAGGGAGTGCCCGGCGGGCTGCGGAATTATCGCCAAAAACAGGGAAGGGCGGATCATCAAAATCGAAGGGAACCCGCTTCATCCCGTCAACAGCGGCAAACTTTGCATGAGGGGTCAATCCGCCCTGCAAAGAATATATCACCCGGACAGAATCAAAACCCCCCTGATAAAAGCCAAAGACACATGGCAGCCGATTTCGTTTTCAAAGGCCCTGGCGCTGTTAAAAGATAAGACTACCGGAGCTGCCAAAAAAGGACCGAATCGAATACGAATGCTGACGGAGATTGAAGGTGAAAGTCTTTTGAAGCTGTTCACCCAATCCCTTGAAAAGTGGCGATCCTCAGGTCCGCTGGTGTTCGAACCCTTTGCATATGAATCCCTAAAATCTGCCAATGAAAAAGTCTTTGGCCTTAACGGGCTGATTTCATACCATCTTCAAGACGCCGATACGCTGGTCTCATTTGGTGCGGATTTTCTGGAAACCTGGCTGTCTCCGGTAGAGTATGCCCAAAAGTTCAAGGATATGCATGCTCTGGAAAACGGGGGAAAAAATTCGTTTTTCCATATCAGCCCATATCAGGCTCTAACCGCCGCCAATGCCGATCTTTGGATGCCGTGTGCTCCCGGTGGCGAAACCGCCATTGTTTTCGCGCTCATAAACGAAGTTCTTCAGCTCGCCCGGGGACAACATCTTCCGGAATCGTTCCGTTCGCTCTTGGCTCGAAAAATTTCTCCGTATACCAAAATGGATGTCACCCGATATTCAGGCATATCTGCCGAGCATTTCCAAATACTTTTGGCCCGGCTCATGGAATCGTCAAGACCGCTGATTCTCGGCACCGGTACCGGCTCACAGGGAGGAGACGATCTCCAGACCAATGTGGCTGTAAATCTTTTAAATCTTATTTTGGATCCAAAATTAACCCTTTTCGATTTTGTTAACCGGCACCGTGTGGAAATTGCCGCGACACGGGCCGAAGTCATCTACTTTTTCAAGGCATTGAAAAAAGAACCCGCGGACCTGTTGCTCATTAATAATACCAATCCTGCTTTTTCCCTGCCGCCCGAAAGCGGTGTCAAAGATGCTTTGAAAGAAAAGTCCCTTTTTGTTGTGAGTTTTACGAACGCTATGGATGAAACGGCTCAGTATGCCGACCTTGTTTTTCCGACGTCCCTGCCCCTTGAAACATGGGGGGAATACGAAGGCAAACTCGGCATCGGCAGCACCCTGCAACCGGCCATGGGAAGACTCACCCCCGCGCCCTCTATCGGGGATGTCTTTCTTGAAACCGCTTTCGATGATGACCCCCTAACTTATAATTTCAAAACCTACCTTTTTAAACACCTGGTTCAAAAAGACGCCATCCGGGATCAAAAAGACCGGATTCAAATTTTCAGACAGGGCGGAACGCATCACCAGAAATCCTCCGGCCGGTGGTATGGAACGGTATCGGATACCGTTGCCGATGTCTTTGACAGCATAAAGACGTCTTTGGATTCGGAGTTGGTGTTCATGGCCGCACCCTCCATCCGATTTTTTGACGGCCGCAGCGCATACATGCCCTGGTTGAGTGAAATTCCGGATCCGTTGACAAAAGTTGCCTGGCACACACCGGTTCTGGTGCATCCGGAAACCATGGCCAAAAACGGACTGTCACAGGGTGATGTTGTCCAAATTAGATCCCAGTCGGGACAACTGGAGGCACCGGTTTACGAAAGCCAAGGGGTTCGTCCCAACGTGCTGTTGATGAGCATAGGACAGGGACACACTGCATTTGGCCGTTATGCCACAGGTATGGGGCTCAATCCGAATGTGCTTCTTTCTTCTGAAATAAAACACCCGTCAAGCGGGCCGGAGTTTTCAGTGCATCCGGTTTCAATTAAAAACACCGGCCGGACCATAAAGCTGGCACACACCGACGGCAGCCGAATTCAGCACGGCCGGAAAATCGCGCTGTCCGTTTCACTGGATGAACTCAAGCACGGAAAATCCCATGAAAAACACGGGTTGACCATGCATGACTTTCCGTTTACCCTTCCGCTGCCCGAAGGCTACGATCCAGAGCGGGATTTTTATCCGGCACATACGCACAAGGACTATCGCTGGTCGATGATTATCGATCTTGATAGATGCATCGGATGCGCTGCCTGTGCCGCGGCGTGTTATGCTGAAAACAATGTCGGGATTACGGGAATTGAGGCGATTCGGAATGGGCGAGAGATGGCATGGTTGCAAATACAGCGTTACCAAAATCCTCAAGCTCCTGAAAAGATTACTTTTCTTCCCATGATGTGTCAGCACTGTGACAATGCGCCGTGCGAATCGGTCTGTCCGGTTTATGCCCCCCATCATTCCAAAGAAGGGATCAACAATCAGATTTACAATCGGTGCATCGGCACCCGATTTTGCAGCCAGAATTGCCCGTATAAAGTACGACGCTTCAATTGGTTCGACTGGCAGTGGCCCACGCCCCTCAATCTTCAACTCAATCCGGAGGTCACTGTTCGCAGCAAAGGGGTCATGGAAAAGTGCTCGTTTTGCGTTCAGCGGATAAAAGTCGCGCATGGGGTCGCCAAGGATGAAGAGCGAATGATCAAAGACGGGGAAGTCGTCCCGGCCTGTGTGCAAACCTGTCCCACCGGCGCCCTGTTGTTCGGGAATCTCATGGACAAAAAGAGCCGGGTTAGGCAGATGGTACAGGATCCAAGAGCGTATCAGGTGATGGGATATCTGAACACCAAGCCGGCGGTGATTTACCTGAAAAAGGTGGTACAAAAGATGTAGAGATTAAAAGTAAGAAAAAAGTGCCTAAAATGATCTAAAGTGCCTATTACAAGTGCCTAAAGTTTGAAGTGATCTAAAGTGCCTAAAGTTTTGGAGTCGCTTTCAGCCGTCGTAGCCAGCCTACTCCGCCGAAGTTGCTACGAAGGCCGGGAAGGCCACTATGGCGAAGTCGGCTCGCTCTCTCCGAGCTGTAGGCTCTACGATCCGGAAGCCGATGGTTTTATATAATTGACAGAATTCCTTAACTTTAGCTCACTTTAGGCACTCTGAACAATCTTTGGTAGGGCTGAAGAATAATTGCCGGACACAGGCAGCTATGTTTCTATAGATGAAGCTAACATGACCGAACTGACATTTGCAAAAATCGACCAGACCGTGCTGGACACCCTGAAACCACCGGATCGCAGCTACTGGGTGACCGTTGGAATCCTTTTTCTGGGGGTGCTGACCGGTGCCGCCTGCTGGATCTATCAGATATTGACAGGTATCGGCGTGGCCGGAATGAACATTCCGGTAGCCTGGGGGACCTATCTCATCAATTTTGTTTTCTGGGTAGGTATCGCACATTCGGGGACCCTGATCTCTGCCATTTTACACCTGCTCAGGGCAGGCTGGCGAAATCCCATTGCCAGGGCCGCTGAAACCATGACGGTTTTCGCAGTCTGTATTGCCGGTCTTTTTCCGTTTATTCATCTGGGCCGCGTCTGGTTGGTGTTTTACATGCTGCCGGTTCCCAACCAGCGGAACCTTTGGCAAAATTTTCAATCACCTTTAATGTTCGATGTCGTGGCCATCAGTACTTACTTTACGGTGAGTTCACTGTTTTGGTACACCGGCATGCTTCCGGATCTCGCCATCGTTCGGGATCGTGCTACGGGAGTACGCAAGAAAATCTTCAAGATTATCTCACTGGGATGGACCGGTGCGCATGAGCAGTGGCGGCACTATGCCCGTGGCTACCTGTTTTTTGCCGCATTGGCGACACCCCTGGTAATATCCGTTCACAGTGTGGTGTCATGGGACTTTGCGCTGGGGATTGCGCCCGGCTGGCATACCACGATTTTCGCACCCTATTTCGTGGCCGGTGCCATCCACTCGGGACTGGCCATGGTGCTGACCCTGATGATTCCTATTCGAAAAATCTTTCATTATGAAAAAATTATCACCACCGGCGTTCTGGAAAATGTGGCCAAGACCATCATTTTTACCGGTTTGATTGTGGGATTTGCCTATGGCACGGAATTTTTCATGGCCTGGTACAGCCGCAATCCAGTTGAAATCGCGATCTTTAAATACCGGCCCACCGGCGACTATGCCGTTGGATTCTGGATCATGGTCATCTGCAACACGATGATCCCTTTGCTCTTCTTTTTCAAGCGTATCCGGACAACGATCCCCTGGCTGTTCGTGATTTCCATTTTTGTCAATATCGGCATGTGGTTTGAGCGTTTTGTCATTATTATCTCCAGCGTGAGCCGCGATTTCATCCCCCATGCCTGGGGGCTGTATTCACCGACCTTTATTGAATTCGGTATCATGCTGGGTGCATTTTGTCTGTTCTTTTTCCTGTACCTTCTTTTTGTCAAACATCTGCCGTCAGTGTCTATGACAGAAATGAAGGAAGTCGTTGATCAAGGAGCAAGCCATGCCGACTGAATACTCTGTGATGGGTTTGTTCACGGACGAAAAACGGGCGGTATCCGCCATTGAGGCCATCAAGGACTCGCCCTGGCAGTTACGTCGCGTAAACAGTCCCATTCCCAGCCATAAAATAGCCGATGCCCTGGAATTGAAAAAGAGCAAGGTCGGTTATTTTACACTGGCCGGCGGAATCACCGGTTTTTTTTCCGGCTTTCTTCTGGCGGCTTTCACGGCTTCCCAATGGCATCTCATTGTCAGCGGAAAACCGGTCATTGCTCTGGTGCCGTTTTTTATCGTAGGCTTTGAGTTTACCATTTTATTTGCGATTTTCGGTAATGTCGTGGGTCTTATCCACCAGATGCAGCTTCCAGAATATAAAGGACTCGAACAGTACGATCCTCGCTGTTCAGGGCATCATTTCGGTGTCACGGCATCGTGTAAAGCGGAAGATCTGGAAGGACTTAAACACTTTTTTCAAAGCAAAGGCGGAGAGGTAAAGGTGATTTTAAATGGGCCTGTTTGAAGACATTAATACCGCCCGGATGTTGCTGGATTTGCCTGAACGTGCGACCATGGAAGATATCAAATCACAATACAGAGAATTGATCCAAAAATGGCATCCGGATCGGTGCAAAGCCGACAAAGAGACTTGCAAAGAAATGACCGTCCGAATCATTGCCGCTTACAGGCTCATCAATACTTACTGTAAAAACTACGAATTTTCATTTTCAAAAGAAGAGGTCAGCAACTATCTTTCGGCAGAGGAATGGTGGTTTGAACGTTTCGGCCGCAGGCCGTTATGGGGCAGTGAGCAAAAAACAAAGTAAATATGTCATCGAACCCTGACAACAAAAGTCCTTTTCAAAAAAAGCCGGTGTTTCTGATTTGTCTGGCGCTGGTGGCCATCGGTTTTGCCGCCTTTGTTTTCGGCCTTACGGGCCGGCATCCTGAAAGGGCCTGGCAGGCGTATCTGATCAATTTTTTGTTATGGTCGGCCATCGCCCAGGGCGGATTGCTGTTTTCCACGGTGATGCATACCGTAAAGGCAAGGTGGAGCGGTCCGTTGTCCAACCTTGCCGAGTCTTTCACCGCCTTTTTTCCGGTTTCCTTCGGTCTTTTTTTAATTCTCTTTTTAGGTAAAAATCATATTTTTCCCTGGCTGCATCAGGATCTTCACGGTAAAGAGATTTGGTTGAACGTGCCGTTTCTGTTTACCAGAGATGTTGTGGGGCTTCTTGTTCTGTATGGATTGGGATTTGCCTATCTCTACCATGCCTTGTGGCTGAAGCTGGATCGATCCGTGTCCCACGGCCGAATTCGGAAATACCTTTATAGCAGGTGGGATCGAAGCATTTCAGATGTGCATCGCTGTCGGGATCGAATGACGATTTTCGGGATTCTTTATATGCTCGCATTTGCACTGATCCTGTCTTTGATCGGATACGACCTGGTGATGAGTCTGGATCCTCACTGGTATTCCACGCTGTTTGGCGCCTATACCTTTGTCAAGGCCTTTTATATCGGTCTGGGCGGTATTATTATCCTGGCCTCCATACTGCATCTCAATCCGGCCATTGAGTTCAAGCTGAACCCGTCGGACTTCCATGATATCGGCAAACTCTTTTTTGCCTTTTGTTTGGTTTGGGGGGACTTTTTCTATGTTCAACTGGTGGTGATATGGTACGGCAATATTCCCGAAGAAACCGCCTACCTTATTGAACGAACCATGACAGCGCCCTGGAATTCTCTGGCCTGGTTTGTTTTTATCATCTGTTTTATTATTCCGTTCATCATTCTGCTAAACAAAAAGATCAAAACAAAACCACAATTTATGAGTATTCTTTGTACGGTTGTTATTATGGGGATTTGTCTGGAGCATTTTCTGCTCATTGGGCCGGTCTTAAATCCCCATGTATCCGCACTTCCCCTGGGACTGACCGACGGGCTGATATTTTTGGGATTTTTCGGCCTGATGTCCCTTGCCGTTATCTTTTTCCTGAACCTGTTTCCCGAACTTGTCCGAGTTGTCGATGGGGAGGCGACGTGATGGAAATCCTTATCACCACCTTCACACTGACAACCATCCTGGTCCTGGCAGTGATTATCGGCACCAAAGGCAGACCCATGGTGTTCATTGCCGCTTTGGGAAAAGAGATAGCCATATTGGCAAAGAATAAGGTGGCGCTGTTCTGGACCGGCCTCGTTATTTTTCTGGTGCTCGGCTTTTTGTATTTTTTTTATGCTTCACCGGCAACCCGAATCAGGCCCGAACAACCTATCCCTTTCAGTCATCGTGTTCATGCGGGTGTCAAGGCGATTCAGTGTCAATTTTGTCACCCTTATGTGGGCCGGTCGATATTTCCGGGAATACCGCCGGTTGAAAAATGTCTCTACTGTCATAATTACATCATTGCCAATTTCCCGTGGATCCAAAAGGAACATCATTATTTTAACACGAATACACCGACACCTTGGAAAAAAGTCTTCTACATACCGGAACATGTTTTTTTCAGACACGTACGGCACATCAAAAAGAACATTGAGTGTCAACAATGCCATGGACAGGTTCAGACCATGGATCGGATTCCGGCAAAAAGATTCAAAATGGGGTTCTGTGTGGATTGTCACAAACAAAAAGAGGCCAATTTAGGATGCTGGCTGGCATGCCATAATTAAAGGAGAAGCAATTGACCGGCAAATCACAACCGTCATCGCAAAATTATTTGACCGCAAAAGGCTTTTGCCTGACCTCGGCGTTCTGGTTTGTTGTTGCTACCTCCATGGGACTTCTCGGCGCTACTGAGCTCATTGCACCCGATCTCACCGAAAACATCAGCTGGCTTGTATTCGGGAGAATTCGACCCATCCATGTGAACCTGGTGCTTTTCGGATTCGTTACCCCGGGCCTGTTGTCCGCGGCATTCTATTATGTACCCAGATTGCTCAAGACCGAGCTCTATAGCGAAAAACTGGGTTTTGTCACCGTCCTGGCCTGGAACGTTACCCTGGTTTTTGCTGTGGTGAGTCTGGCTTTAGGATATTCTCAAGGACGTGAATATGCCGAAATGATCTGGCCCGTTGACATTTTGGTCGTTTTGGCGTTTGCGCTGGTGTTTGTCAATTTCATGATGACCGTTTCCCGAAGAAAGGAACCGATCCTATATGTCTCCATCTGGTACGCGTGTGCCGCCGTGGTGCTGACGGCCGTTACGTTTGCCCTTGGAAATGTTATCTGGCGGCCCAACAGCGGTTCTTTGGTGGGTATCCCGGATGCAATTCTTCTCTGGTTTTACGGTCACAATGTTTTCGGCCTTCTTTTGACGCCCCTGTCCGCCGGCGTGGCCTATTATGTGATACCCAAGGCCTGCCGGGCGCCCCTTTACAGCCACACCCTCTCGCTGTTCGGTTTCTGGTCGCTGCTGGTGGTTTATACCCACATCGGGACTCATCACCTGCTCCAGGTGCCGGTTCCCACATGGCTCAAAGTCATTTCCATCGTGGACAGTGTGGCCATGGTCATACCGGTCATGGCGTTTCTCATTAACATCTGGTACACGGCAAAAGGAAAATTAGGGGAAATCCATGCGGATATCGGCGCCAAATTTGTCTTCACCGGCACCATTATGTATTTCTTTGTAAGTATTCAGGGCTCCATGATGGCTCTGCCGGATGTGCAGCGGGTGACACATTTCAACAACTGGGTCGTCGCCCATGCCCATGTCGGTGTTTTGGGGTTCGCCGGAATGATCGCCCTTGGCGGGCTCTACTATATCCTGCCTCGAATCACCGGTAAACCATTGTACAGCAGATTTCTGGCTGATTTTCAGTACTGGCTCATTCTCATCGGTGTCATCGGTTTCACCGTGGTACTGACCATCGTGGGCCTGATTCAAGGCAATGCCTGGCTCAACGGCGAAATCGTTTACCGAATTCTGCCGGAAATACATATTTACTACATCACCCGGGCCTCTTTGGGGCTCATGATTTTCAGTTCCGCGATATTAGGTTTGTACAACATTTTAAGATCGATATTTTTTAACCCCGGAGACATCTCATGAAAATGACCCCAAAAGCGGTTGTTATCGGCAGTCTTTTGATTCTGGGTGTCATTGTGTGTGTGGTGGTGATTCTGCCGTATGCCACGCGTATCGAGGCGCCCTCGGACATCTTTCGTGAACGAACCGCTCACGAAGCCGAAGGGAGGCGTATCTACATTGCCAACGGTTGTGTGTA
>Ga0307425_1000845_pt1 | contig 19046 bp, 19 predicted proteins | sample SalMarWE160330MG_FD_202152 | JGI IMG/M metagenome (GOLD analysis project Ga0307425, IMG submission 202152) | Salt marsh sediment microbial communities from the Plum Island Ecosystem LTER, Massachusetts, United States - WE1603-30 | ecosystem: Environmental > Aquatic > Marine > Intertidal zone >...
GGTCGCCTTTCTTGGTGTCATTATGGTAGAAGAGCTTGAAGCCGGTATATTCTACCGGCTCGGCGACGATGTAATCCCGGTACGAATCCCGCTTCAGCCAGGGGGCGCCCCAGCCGTCCATGTTCATGACGATCTGGACCTCGGGGCGGAGCACGATTTTTTTGGCATTGGTGACCATGTTGCGGGTAAAGCGGTGGACGATGAACACCTTGGGCGGGAGACGGTACTTTTTCACCAGTTCCTGCAGGTAGCCGGAGGCATAGTTGATGTCCGCCGCGTCATAGGTGCCGATCTTGGTCCCCGGCTTCCTGCCGCTCTTGTTCATGTTGAACTCCGGGTCCATCCCCAGGTGCACGTCCGGATTCTTCAGCAGCCACTCGAAGCGCGGCAGAATGGTGCGGATGTCGGAATGGCCGGTCTGGATGTCGATGAAGAGCAGGGCGTTGGCCTCTTTGGCCCAGCCGTACACCTGGTTGACGACTTTGTCCGGCATGATCATCCGGTACTTGCCGGCCTTACCCGGCTTCCCCTGGGCCACCACCGCGATCAGGTGCAGGGCGGGCTGTACCGGCAATGACGGATCCGCCTTCTCCCATCTGGCCACTTCCCCTTTCAGCCGCCGCAGCATTTCGTCCTTGGGATGCTCGCCCAGCGCCCCCATCCGCTTGGAAAGCGGGTTGCCGTAGTAGGCGACGATCCGCTTCCCCGGCAAAATCGAACCAGGCAGCGGCGGCGGGAGTTTCACCGGCCAGCCGCGCCGTTTGGCATACTCGGGGTCCTCGCCGGCGTTGTACTTGACCTTGGGCCCCGTAACTTTGGGGAGTGACGCCTCTTTTATTTCAGCCGGCGGCGCCACGGTCTCGGCGGCGGGGGGAGCCGATGGCGGGGTGGTCGAGGCCACCGGAGGTTTGGTGGCGACGGGAGCCGACGGCGCCGGAGCCGGGGCAGCCGGGGCGGCTGGAGCGGCTGGAGCGGCGGAGACGGCGGGTTCGGGCGGCGCGGTGGTGGCCGCCTCCGGGTCGCTGGACCTGGCGTCCGTGCAGCCTGCCAGGGCAAGCGCCAAGGCGAGGGCGATGGACATCAGGGGGGCAAGTATCCGGGTGGACAATTGAAAACGCCAGTAGGTCACGAAATACTCCTTGAATGGAATCTGCGGCGCGGCCGGGCGCTCGCCAGGCGGACAGGTTAGGGGCCTTTAAATTCACCATGATCAAAAGGTATGCCCAACCCCGGCCTGAGGTGGTTCTCCTGGCACTCCTCCAAGACCTCCAGACTAATATCTTGTTTGATGAAGGCGGTCAAGGCTTAACCATAATATCAGTTAATCAAAAATATCGGGATGCGTTTAATCATACATAAAATTTCTCAGGGAGGCGACAGTCGGGCGAAAACCGCAGGACCGGGGTCCTGGCAGGCAAGATCTGCTCTCTCGTGAGTGTTGCGTTCCAGGAAATACCTTGACAAAAACCCCGCCATTTTCTCCCTCCCCCTTGAGGGGGGAGGGTGGGGGTGGGGGTGATAAAAATCCTTTGGAATAATCCATGCTTATTCTCCCCCTCCCACCGGGGGAGGGAGCAATTATGCGCCTGAGACTTGGTGAAAGTATTGCCGGTACATACCCCCAGCCGCGCTTGACTCATGGAGGTGTAGAGATGACCAGCTTATTTATTTTTGCAATATTGGCGACAAATTCACCGGTTGGCCAAGGAGGGGGAAACGCCAGGGGAGTCCCGGGATCAGGTCTCCAAAAATTAAGAATTTACCCGCAATATCAACGGCTTTTTTCCGGATGAGGCCGGTGTGGCTTGAGGCGCCGTCCCCCTGGGCCCCGGCCTCAGCGGGGCCCAGAATGCCGGTCCCGGCCGGGGAAGGCCCTGGGACCGGGAGCCCATGACCCCGGCCTCTGGCAGAATAGCCTTTACACCCATGTCCAAGCCTAATATAATTCAAAAAAAATCATTCGATTTGGCATGAAAAATATCAAGACAAGGGGGCCGAACGGCTGGCGCCGCTTTCGGTGGCTCTGGCTGCTGGGAGTAACGGTGATCCTGGGAGTGGGCGCCTGGGGGCTCTGGGGCCAGCGGCCGCCGCCGCCCAAGCCCGCCGCCTCGGTTAAGAACCCCCGGATGGAGGGCCTCTCCCTCACCGAGATTCAGGAAGGCGATAAGCGGTGGGTCTTGGAGGCCAAGAAGGCGGATTTTCATCCGGACGGGATGACGATCAGTATCAGCGGCGTCCGGGTTGAATTTTTCGGCCCCAACGAAGAATTTCGGGTCAAGGCCGATGAGGGGCTGTTCCATACCAAGACCCGGGTTTTGACCCTGAAGGGGCGGGTGGAAATGCAGCGCGGCGACTTGCTGATCCAAACCAGCGAGGCCACCTATATACCCGCCGAGCGGGTCTTGCTCGCTCCCGAGAAGGTGGTAATCAGCGAACCGCGCCTCAAGGTAGAGGGCAAGGGATTGCGGGTGGAGCTGGCCGCCAAGAAGTTGATTATGGCCCAACACCATCTCACCGAAGTGAAGGTCCAGGATTGGAGGGTCAAGCAGTGAGGTATGGCCGGTTTTTAGCCCTTGCCGGGCTCCTGGTCCTGTTCTGGGCCGGGTTGCCCCCGGCTTACGGGGCCGCCGCCAAGAAGCCGGCCCCGGGCGAGGAAGTCCCGCTGCGCATCATCGCCGCCCGTTTGGAAGCGGATCAGAAGGAAGGGATTATTATCTTCAGCGGCCGGGTGAAGGCGGAGTATGGCGACTCCACCTTGTACGCCGACCAGCTGCGGGTCTATTTTCAGAGCCAACCGGCGTCTTCGCAAAGGGCCGCCAAGCCGTCCCCGGAAAAGGCGGGGCAGTCGCCTCTGGGGGATTTGGGGGCCGAGAAGATTGACCGGATTGTGGCCCGGGGGAACGTGCGTTTCGTGCAGGAGGACCGGGTGGCCACCGGCCATGAGGCCATTTATTACAAAGACCGGGATGAGGTGGTGCTCCGGGGCAACCCCCAGGTATGGCGGGCCGAAAATACCCTGAAAGGTGAGCGGATCATCTTCAATCTCAAGACCAACAAGGTGTTGGTGGAAAGTTCGCCCCGGCGCCGGGTGGAAGCCCTGCTTTACTCCAAGGGGACTTCAGAGGGCAAAGCCAGCCTGCCTTTCGGCCCCAAAGCCCGTAAGGGCCGCCAGCCTTAGGATATGCACCGTCTGACCCTGCAATCTTTGACCAAAAGCTATGACGGCCGCAAGGTGGTGGACGACGTCTCTCTGGAAGTCAAGAGCGGCGAGGTGGTGGGACTCCTGGGGCCCAATGGGGCCGGTAAGACCAGCACCTTTTTTATGGTGTTGGGGCTGCTGGAACCGGACAGCGGCAAGGTCTACCTGGACGGGGAGGACCTTTCCCTTTTGCCCATTTATCGGCGGGCCCGTTTAGGCTTGCAATACCTGCCCCAGGAGCCGTCGGTGTTCCGGAAGCTCACGGTGGCCGAGAATATCATGGCCATCCTGGAAACCCTGGAGCCCAACCTTCAGGTGCGCCTGGAGCGCCTGGAGAAGCTGCTGGCCGAGTTGCGGATTTCCCACCTGGCCCACCAGAAGGCTTCGGCCCTCTCCGGGGGCGAGCGACGCCGGGTGGAGATCACCCGGGCCCTGGTCACCGCCCCTCACTTTATCATCCTGGATGAGCCGTTTGCCGGCATCGACCCCCTGGCGGTGACCGATATCCAAAATATTATCCGGGACTTGAAGGACCGGAACCTGGGGGTGCTCGTCTCGGATCACAATGTCCGGGAAGCCCTGGGAGTCTGTGACCGGGCGTATATCCTCAACGAGGGCGTTATCCTGGAGGAAGGCCCGCCGGAAAAGCTGGTCCAAAGTGAGTTGGCCAAAAAAATTTACTTGGGAGAGACCTTTAAGTTATAATAGTTTATGGAACCCGCAACTGGTCGGGGTTCGGATAACCGCGAATCTTCCGGATAAGGCGATTAGATGGCCTTAGAAATCAGACAAAGCTTAAAGCTCACCCAATCCCTCATCATGACCCAGAAATTGCAGCAAGCCATCAAGCTGCTGCAACTTTCCCGGATGGAGCTGGTGGGCGAAATAACCCAGGCCCTGGAGACCAATCCGATCCTGGAAGATGACCAGTTTGAAGAAGAACAGGTAGCGGGAGAGGAAGAGTCAGGGCTGGGAAATTATAACAATGGCAATGAGTCGCCGGCGGCGGAGGGCAAAACCGACGGCGAGGCCAAATCCAGACTGGAAGAATGGGATTGGGACAGCTTCCTGAAGGATCGGCTCATGCCGGCCCCCATGGGCGAATACGAAGAACGGGAGGCCCTGCCCTTTGAGTCCATGAATGCCCAAAAGACCACCTTGAAATCCCACCTGGTCTGGCAGCTCCGGATGGCCGAACTGGATGAGGAAGGCGATAACATCGGGGTCATGATCATCGGCAACCTGGATAAAGACGGCTATCTCCGGTCCACGGTGGAGGAGATCGCCGGCGAGATGAGGGTCGACCCGCCCCGGGTGGAGCAGGTCCTGGAGATCATCCAGGGCTTCGACCCTCCAGGGGTGGCCGCCCGGAACCTGAAAGAATGCCTGCAGTTGCAGCTCAAGCCCCTGGGCATCCAGGATCCCCTGGTGCTGGATATTATCGACCGCCACCTGGGCAATTTGGGAAACAAAAACTACCAGGCCATCGCCCGGGACCTGAAGGCGCCCATCGAGAAGGTAGTGGAGGCCGGCGATCTCATCGCCAACCTGGAGCCCAAGCCCGGTCGGCGTTTCGACACTGAAGAGGCGGACTACATCAACCCCGACGTCCACGTGGAAAAGGTGGGGAGCGACTATGTGATCCGTCTGAACGAAGACGGCCTGCCCAAGTTGCGGGTTAACTCCTTTTACCTGGAGGCCATGCGAGGCCCCGATAAACTTCCGGACTCGGTCAAGAGTTATATTCAAAAGCACCTGGATAATGCTCTGTGGTTTATTCGCAGCATCCACCAGCGGCAGAAGACCCTGTACAAAGTGACCGAAAGCATCGTGCGATTCCAGCGGGAGTTTCTGGACCATGGCCTGTCCCACCTGAAGCCCCTGACCCTGCGCCAGGTGGCGGAAGATGTCCAGATGCATGAATCCACCATCAGCCGGGTAACCACCAACAAGTATGTCTACACCCCCCAGGGCGTCTTTGACCTCAAGTTCTTTTTCAACAGCGCCATCAACATGTCATTGGGGGAACAGATCGCCTCGGAGAGCGTCAAGGAAAAGATCCGTCAGATCGTCCAGTCCGAGAACTCCGAGAACCCCTTGAGCGATCAAGAGATTGCCGACATCCTGCACCGCCAGGATGTGATCATTGCCCGACGTACCGTGGCCAAATATCGAGGCATGCTGGGGGTGCTCCCCTCCAGTAAACGCAAGAAACCCGGGTACCGACGTAAGAGCCAGCCAGAAAATCACGCCCCTTGATGTCCCGGCTTTTCTGCGAGTCCAAACCCTTTGGGAGGCAATAATGCAAATTTCCGTAACTTTCAGACAGATTGAACCCTCTGAGGCCTTGAAGAAATATGTGACCGACCGTTTAAATAAATTCAAGCGGTATGTGGACGGCCCGGTGGAAGCCCACGTCGTCTTGGGGCTGGAAAAATTTCGCCATCTGGCGGATGTTACTATTAACAGTAATGGCCGAATCATTAAAGGAAAAGAAGAGAACACCGATATGTACGCGGCTATCGATCTGGTGATGGACAAGATCGATATGCAGTTAAAAAAGTCTCGGGACAAGTTGCGGGTTGCCAAGGGTGACCGCAGCCGAGCCGCGGCCCCCTTCCCGGCCGAGCCGGAGGAGGCCCCGGCCTTACCGCCCATGCGGCGCAGACGGATAGAGGTGCCGGCCCTGCTCTTGACCGACGCGGTGGAACTGATGCAAAGCGGAAATGATGACCTGCTGGTCTTCACCAATGTGGCCAGCGGCAGTTTGAACATCTTATACCGACGCCAGGACGGCAACTATGTCCTGGCCGAACCCGACCTGGGATAGAGGTATTAGGGAACGGTATGAAAATTATCGACCTCCTGGCCCCAAATTGCATTTTGCCCAATTTGCAGGCCACTAATAAAAAGGCAGTGCTGGAGGAACTGGCCGAGTCCCTGACGCCCGAGTCCGGTGGCCTGTCGCTCCAAACCGTGATGGAAGTGCTGCTGGACCGGGAGCGCCTCGGCAGCACCGGCATCGGCGATAACATCGCCATACCCCACGGCAAGCTTCCTCAGCTCTCCCGGCTGATGCTGTGCTTTGGCCGCAGTCTTCAAGGGGTTGACTTCGACTCCATGGATGGCAAGCCTTCGCACCTCTTTTTCATGCTTCTCGCACCGGTTAATTCTGCCGGTCTCCATCTCAAGGCCCTGGCCAAGATTTCCCGGATGCTGATGAGCCAGCCATTTCGGGATAACCTGATGCAGGCCAAGGGGGCCGAGGAGATTTACCGCCTGATTGCCGAACGAGACGCAGAATTTTGAGGTCAGATACGAGTGTTTTCATCTTGCGGCCGCTGGCAAGCGGCCCGATCTCTTGAGATAATCAGATACATCAACGATGGCGCATGAATCAAGTCTGCACCCGGAACCGGACCAGCACCATTTGTCCCCCTTTGCCATTGTAATCCTTACCGGGCTTTCCGGTTCGGGGAAGAGCACGGTGCTGCGCGCCCTGGAAGATATCGGCTATTTTTGCGTCGACAACCTGCCCCTGAGCCTGCTCCCATCTTTCCTGGACATGCAGTCACAGGAGGTGCGGAATAGGCGCAAGATCGCTCTGGTCATGGACGTCCGCACCGAAGGCTTCCTGCAAAATTACGAGCAGGTCTTTCGGCATCTCGAACAACAGGGTTACCGTCTCCACATCATCTTTCTGGAGGCGGATGAAGCCACCTTAATCCGGCGTTTCAGCCAGACCCGGCGCCAGCACCCCCTGGCGGATCATGACACCATCGTCCAGGCCCTGCGCCAGGAGCGTGATTTCCTGGCAGGCTTGCGCCGCCTGGCCCACCGGATCATCGACAGCTCCCATTACAACCCTCATCAACTCCGGGAGTTGATCAAGGATGAATACTCGGAGATGTTGCCCCGCCAGAGGATGTGGCTCCATATCATCTCTTTTGCTTACAAGAAGGGCGTTCCCCCGGAAGCCGACATGGTGCTGGATGTGCGGTTCCTGCCCAACCCTTACTTTGTGGAGGGATTGAAGCCCCTTACCGGAGAAGATCCCGGGGTCCGGCAGTTTGTCCTGGATAATCCGGAAACCCAGGCTTTTCTGGAGCACCTGTTTACCTTGGTAGACTTTTTACTGCCCCGCTACCAGAAAGAGGGCAAGACGCATCTCACCCTGGCCATCGGCTGCACCGGGGGGCAGCACCGTTCGGTGGTCATGGCCGACGTCCTGGGACAACATCTGGGCCGGGGCAATTATCCGTTCACCCTTAGCCATCGCGATATGCCGCGTTCTCCAGGAGAATAATTATGGTCGGAATCTTAATCGTCACTCACCAGGAACTGGCTGAAGCCTTGATGAGCGTCTGGGACCTGATTTTGGGCCGGCAGGAGGGTATTGTGGCCGTGTCCCTGGACCCCAGCGCCCCCCCCGAGGTCTCCCGCCAGCAGATCCAGCGCGGCCTGTCCCAGGTGAATGGCGGCAACGGGGTGATCATCCTCACCGACATGTTGGGGGGGACCCCGTCCAATCTCACCCTGTCCTTTCTGCAAGAAGGCAGGGTGGAGGTCGTCACCGGCGTCAACCTGCCCATGCTCATGAAACTGGCCCACGTCCGGGATCAACAAGACCTGCGGGAGGCCGCCTTGGCCCTGAAGCAATCCGGCCAGAAAGGGATTACCGTGGCCAGCGAGGTCCTCCATAAGAAATGAGCCAGGGGCTTCTCATCCGCCGGGCCGGGCTGGCGGATGTCACAGCCATCTGGGCCATTGAAAAGCTCTCCTTCCCCACCCCCTGGTCCCGGTGGTCCTTCCTGTTGGAATTGGGCCAACGGAACAGTCGCACGCTGGTAGCCAGCCCCCCTGCCCCTCAACCCTGGCAGACCTGGGGCTACCTTATTTTCTGGGTCGTGCTCGAAGAAATGCACATCCTCAACCTGGCGGTGCACCCCGAATACCGGCGCCGGGGCATTGCCCGGCGGTTGCTGGCCGAGGGCCTGGCCCAGGCCCGGACCCTGGGGGCCGAACTCGCCTGGCTGGAGGTAAGACCGTCCAACCTCGCGGCCCGGGCCCTGTATAAGTCCCTCGGATTCAAAGAGGTGGGCCGCCGCCCCCACTACTACGACGATACCAAAGAAGACGCCCTGCTCCTGACCCTGGATTGGGGCAAGGACGAAAAAAATTGAGGGGAGGGCCGGGGTAAGTCAATTCCCCCGTCCTCCCCTCAAAGGCTGTTTTGCAGGACTTCCTGGCCTAGGCCGTGGAACTCTGGCCGCAGCCGCCGAGATGTCCGCCTTATACCATGTTCCCTTCGTAGTGCAACAAATGCCCCGCAGTTGTAGGGGCGGTTCGCGAACCGCCCCTACAGGGTCTGTCGCTTTTCTATGCGAACTTGGTATTTTAGCAAGTTGCCTTCAAACAAGTAATTTTTCGTAGGGGCACGGCATGCCGTGCCCAAGCGCGTGCTTTCGCCTGCGGTTGCATTCCTTTTTACCCGTATGACCGCAACTTGATATTAGCTGGCGGCCGGGGTTTGCTTCAGGTATTTCTCCACCAGCGTCTCCGGGGCTTCCAGCGGCGCCCCGGCGCTTACTTCGATACCCTTTTTGGTCAGCAGCGCCTGGGCCTTTTCCCCCAAGGTGCCGGCAATGACGTGGGTCACTCCCAGCTCATCCAGCCACTCGGGGGTGCCCCCCACGCCATGGGGCGGGCAGGGGATGAGCTCTTTGGGTCCCAGGACGCCGTCTTTCACGGTGAACACGGCAAAATGGGAGGCGTGACCGAATTTTTCCGACAGTTTGCCGTCTTGCACCGGCAGGGCGAACTTCAGGACCCCGGGCTCCCGGGTGGCCAGCGGCGTCAGGGGCAGCGTCTCCAGGATGTGATCCACGATGGGCATCATGGCCTGGAAGAAGGGGCTGTCGGCCTCTTTGACCTCCATGAGCCGGCCCTGATCGGCGGCCTCCACCACCTGGGGGTCAAAGGGCACCGCCCCCAGGAAGGGGACCTTGGCCGCCTGGGCGGTCTTGAAACCGCCGCCGGTCTTGAACAGGGGCAGGTCCTTGCCGCAGTGAGGGCAGAGGTAGCCGCTCATGTTCTCCACCACCCCCACCACCTTCATGTTGATCTTTTCGCAGAAATTGAGGGACTTGCGTACGTCGGCCAGGGAGATCTCCTGGGGGGTGGTGACGATAATGGCCTGGGCGTCGGAAATGGTCTGGGCCACGCTCATGGGCTCATCCCCGGTCCCCGGGGGGGAATCCACCACCAGGTAGTCCAGGTCGCCCCACTGCACTTCGCTGATGAACTGGCGGATGAGCTGGTGCTTCAGGGGCCCCCGCCAGATCACCGCCATGTCCCGGTTGCGCATCAGGACCTCGATGGAGATGACCCGGAGGTTGTCAAAGAGGTCCGGGGGCAGGTCAAACTGGGCATGGCCCAGGTCGATGGGTTCCTTCAGGCCCATCATCCTCAGGACATTGGGGCCGTGCAGATCCACATCCATCAAGCCCACCTTTTTGCCCCGGCGGGCCAGGGCCAGGGCCAGGCAGACGGCCACGCTGCTCTTGCCCACGCCGCCCTTGCCGCTCATCACCACCAGTTTGTGGCGAATCCGCTTCAGGGTCCGGGCCAGTTCCATTTCTTCTTTATCTTTCTCGTTGGCATGATGAGCCGGATCGCACCCCGAACAAGACTTGGGATCTTCGCCGCAGGTTTTGGGATCGGCTCCGTTAGGACATTCAGTCATATCTCAGGCTCCTCGTACTCCTCGTAAGGGTAATCAAACAAAAAAGTCAGAGAGGCATGCATAATATAGCGATTGCCAAAAGTTTTTTCTTATCCCCCCCTCACCCTGACCCTCCCCCCCGCCGGGGGGAGAGGGGATAAGAGGAAGAAACATTTGGCAACCCATATAAATACCCTCTGAATGGCTCTTCTTTTATTTTTTATTGTAACCATCTTCTTGGCAAGATGCAATTCATCCACCAAAGACCATCCTGCCGTTTTCTCATCCCCGCCGGGCCCGGCGCCGGTTCGAGCCGGCCGCGAGGATGAGCGCTCATCCCAGCAAGAAGAAGACAATCTGGCGGTACAGGGGCATGAGGATGACGGTCATGACGCCGGTGTAAAACAGGATCAGGATGAGGATGAACCCCACCGGCTGCAAATAGGCGTAGAGCCGGGCCAGTTCCCGGGGCAGGAAAATGGCCAGGATGTGGGAGCCGTCCAGGGGCGGGATGGGAATCAGGTTGAACAGGGCCAGCAAAATGTTGATGCTGACGCCGATCTGGGCCATCGCCATCAGACCCGGGTTCTGGATCCCCAGACGCAACACCAGGGCAAAGACCGCGGCCAGAACCAGGTTGCTGACGGGCCCGGCGGCGCTCACCGCGAACTCCCCCCAGCGGTAATTGCGGTAGTTGAGGGGGTTGACCGGCACCGGCTTGGCCATGCCGATGATGGGTAAGTTAGCGATATACAACAAGAAAGGCAGCAATATGGTCCCCACCAGGTCGATGTGGGGGACCGGATTCAGGGTGATGCGGCCCAGCATCCGGGCGGTGGGGTCGCCGTTCAAGAGGGCCACGTAGCCGTGAGCCACCTCGTGGACAATAACGGAAAACAGGAGCACCACGGCAATGAGGGCCCCTTGCAGGAGGGAGGGGAGATTCAGGCTGGGCATATCAGGCTGCCCGGATCAAGGCTTCTCCCGCGCCCTTCAGCCGCTCCAGTTCCTGAAGAGAAGACGCCTCGAAATAGAAGCGCACCACCGGTTCGGTGCCGGAAGGCCGGAAACACACCCAACTGCCGTCCGAAAGTACGTACTTATGGCCGTCCAGGGTGATATGCTCCGTCACCGCCAGATCGGCAAAGCGAACCGGAGGGGTCTTAAGGCGCGACAGCAGCCGCTCTTTGACTGCCGGGGTCAGGGAGAAATTGAGGCGGCGGTTATAGACCGGCCCCACCTTGGCAAACAGGTCCTGAATAAGTTCCGGGAGGCCCTTGCCTTTCCGGGCCACCATTTCGGCAATCATGGCCCCGGCCAGGATGCCGTCCTTTTCCGGCAGGTGGTGCTTCATGGAGAAGCCTTCACTCTCCTCGCCCACCATGACCACCTGATCGTTAGTGATATATTCCCCCAGGTACTTGAAGCCCACCTTGGTGACGTACACCGGGCGGTGGTACCGGGCCGCGATCCGATCCAGCAGGTGGGTAGTGGCGACGCTGCGGGCCACGCCCCCGTCCCACCCCCGGGTCTCGATAAGATAATCAAACAGCAACCCCAGGATGGTATTGGCATCCCGATAGTCGCCGGCGGCGTCCATGACCCCGAAGCGGTCGGCGTCGGCATCCACCGCCAGGCCCAGGTGCGCCCCGGTGGCCTTGATCCGGGCCGAGAGATCCTGGAGAAATTCGGCGGACGGCTCCGGCCGGTGCCCCCCGAAGTAGGCGTCCCGATAGCCGTTGAGGAGTTCCACCTCCACCCCCGCTTTCTGCAAAAAGGTGTTGAGGTAATCCCGGCCGGTGCCGAAGAGTACGTCCACCACCACTTTGAGGCCCGACCGTTTCAACACCTCGATGTCCACCAACGTCTTGAGGTGCTCAAAATAGGACGGCTGGGGGTCCAGGTCGTATACCAAGCCCCGTTCCCGGGCTTCAGCTAGGGGCATGGTTTTAACGGCCGCGGGGCTGAGTTTGCCGATGAGGGACTCGATGGCATTGGTCACCGGCGAGGGGGCCGGCCCCCCGGTGGCGGGCGAAAACTTGATACCGTTGTACTCCGGGGGATTGTGGCTGGCGGTGATGTTGATGGCCCCGGCATGTTTCCCTTCCCGGATAGCGAAACTTACCACCGGCGTCGGACAATCCCGGGTAGTGAAATGGCTGGTGATGCCGTTGGCGGCCATCACCTCGGCGGCGGCGGCCGCGAAGGCCTCGGAGCGGAAGCGCGTGTCGTAGCCGATCACCATTCCCTGGGCGGTCAGCCCCTCTTGTTTCAGATAGTCGGCAATAGCCTGACATACCAGACGGGCGTTGGCGAAGGTGAAATCTTCCGCCAGAATTCCCCGCCAACCCGAGGTTCCGAATTTAATGTCGGTCATCCTGGAATATCCCTCACGCTTGATCATCAGCCGGTGGGCATGAGCCGCCAGTTAGCCGCGGTCAGGCTTCCGGCAACTGGATACTGGATACTGGATACTGGATACTAAAACTTACGTTCCCAAATCGTAGGAGGCCAGATATTTTTCCTGCTCCGGAGTGAGGGTGTCGATATCCACTTGCATCGCCGCCAGTTTCAACCGGGCGATTTCTTTATCAATGGCTTCCGGCACCGGGTAGACCTGCTTTTGAAACTTCTGGTGATTTTGGGAGATAAATTCCGCCGACAGGGCCTGGTTGGCGAAGCTCATGTCCATAACCGCCGAGGGGTGTCCTTCGGCGGCCGCCAGGTTGACCAGGCGGCCTTCCGCCAGCACGTAGAGGCATGTGCCGTTTTGTAGGGTAAATTCTTCCACCGCGTCCCGAATCTGGCGCCGGGCGGTGCTGATGCGCTCCAGGCTCGGGATGTCGATTTCCACATTGAAATGCCCGGAATTGGCGAGAATGGCGCCGTCTTTCATGAGGACGAAATGCTCTTCCCGGATGACATTGATATCGCCGGTGAGGGTGCAAAAAATGTCGCCGAGCCTGGCGGCCTTATCCATGGGCAGGACTTCGTAGCCGTCCATCAAGGCTTCCAGGGCCTTGAGGGGGTTGACTTCGGTGATGATCACCCGGGCGCCCAGACCCCGGGCCCGCATGGCCAGGCCCCGGCCGCACCAGCCATACCCGGCCACCACAAAGATGCTGCCGGACATCAGCCGGTTGGTGGCCCGCATGATGCCGTCGATGGTGCTCTGGCCGGTACCGTAACGGTTGTCGAAGAGATATTTGGTCAGGGCGTCATTCACCGCGATGATGGGGTAGCGCAGCACCCCATCTTTGGCCATGGCCTTGAGGCGGATCACCCCGGTGGTGGTTTCCTCGGTGCCGCCTAAGATATCGGCAACCAGGTCCTGGCGTTTGGTGTGGACGGTAAAGACCAGGTCGGCCCCGTCGTCCATGGTCATCTGGGGCTTCACTTCCAGGGCCTGGTAGATGTGGCGATAGTAGGTGTCGCCGTCTTCCCCTTTGATGGCAAAGGTGGGAACGCCTTCGTATTTGGACAGGTAAGCCGCTACGTCGTCCTGGGTGCTCAGGGGGTTGGAGGCGCACAGGTACACCTGAGCCCCGCCAGCTTTCAGGGTGGCGGCCAGGACCGCGGTCTCGGTGGTGACATGCAAACAGGCGGCGATCCTGAGCCCGGACAGGGGTTTTTCCCGCTCGAACCGCTCCCGGATGGCATTCAACACCGGCATTTCCCGCCGGGCCCACTCCACCCGCAAGCGGCCTTTCTCAGCTAAATTAATATCTTTGACGTCGTAATCCATGCGAGTCCTCATTTAACTTGGGCAACTTGCGGCTGGCAGATGCAGACGGGAGAGGGACCCTTCAGCCCGGCCTTTTCCCGCAACACATCTATCTTATTGACGTATTCCCAGGTGAAGTCTGGATCGGTGCGGCCGAAATGGCCGTAAGCCGCGGTCTTCTTGAAGATGGGCCGCTGCAGTTCCAGGTATTGGATCATGGCGGCCGGTTTGAAGATGAAGGTGGCCTTGATGATGTCCAGGAGCTGGTCCTCGGGGATGACTGAAGTGCCGTAAGTATAGACCATGATGGACAGTGGGTCGGGCAGCCCGATGGAGTAGGCCACCTGGACTTCGCAGCGCTTGGCCAGCCCGGCGGCCACCACGTTCTTGGCCACATGGCGGAGCATGTAAGAGGTGGTGCGGTCCACCTTGGTGGGGTCTTTGCCCGAGAACGCCCCGCCGCCGTGATAGCCCCGGCCGCCGTAAGTGTCCACAATGATCTTGCGGCCGGTGATGCCGCAGTCCGCCAGGGGGCCCCCCACCACGAACCGGCCGGTGGTGTTCACCAGGAACCGGGTATCCACCAACAGGTGGGCCGGGATGGTCTTTTTGATCACTTCCTCGATGATGGCTTCTTTCAGATCTTCATATTTGACGTCAGGGTCATGATGGGCTGCAATCACCACGGTGTGCACGCTCTTGGGCATGCCGTTATCATAGCGCACCGTCACCTGGGTCTTGCCATCGGGACGCAAAAAGGCCAGGGTGCCGTCTTTTCTGACCCGGGCCAGGCGTTCCGCCAGACGATGGGCGTACCAGATGGGCATGGGCATCAGGTTTTCGGTGGAGGTGGAGGCATAGCCGAACATCAAGCCCTGATCGCCGGCCCCCTGCTCGGGGGTCAGACCCCGACCCTCCACCCCCAGGGCGATGTCGGGAGACTGCCGGTCCAGGGAGGTGAGGACGGCGCAGGTTGCCCAATCAAAGCCCATAGATGAGTCGTTATAACCGATCTCTTTGATGGTTTCCCGGACGATGAGGGGGAAATCCACCCGGGCGGTGGTGGTGATCTCTCCGGCAATCATGGCTAGGCCGGTGGTCACCAGAGTTTCGCAGGCCACCCGGGCAAATTTGTCTTGGGCGATGATGGCATCTAAAATCGCGTCGGAAATCTGATCCGCCACCTTATCGGGATGTCCCTCGGTTACGGACTCCGAGGTGAAAAGAAATTCGGATTTAGCCATCCTTTAAGGACTCCTTTACAAGAATAATCGCAGCGCGGGGCATCCCCCGCGCCTAACCTAAAAATTTTAACTGGGAATAGAGAAAAAAGCGAGGGGTTTTTCAGCCGAGGAGGTAGTTTTGAGGCGATTGTGGCGGTCCACCAGGACCACCTTGGGTTGGTGCCGCTCAAGCTCCGCCCCCTCGTAGGTGGCGTAGGTAGTGATGATGATCAAATCTCCCGGCGCCCCTTTGCGCGCCGCGGCCCCGTTCAAGCAGATCACCCCGGAATTTTCCTCGCCTGCAATGGCGTAAGTTTCAAATCGTTCGCCATTGGAGATGTTATAGACGTGGACCATCTCGTAGGGCAGGATATCCGCCGCCTCCATCAACTCCGCGGCGATGGTGAGAGACCCCTCATAATGCAGGTTGGCCTGGGTGATGGTGGCTCGGTGGATTTTGGATTTCATCATGACACGGAACATAAGCGGGTCTCCGTCAACAAAGTATTATCAATCAGGCGGGTATTATTGATCCACACCGCCAGCACTAACCGGGCCTCGCCTCGGATGGCCTCCACTGCCTGGAGGGTTTCCGGGTCCACCAGCTCAACGTAGTCGATGCGGCTGTAAGGCGTCCGGGTGATTATCTCCCGAACCTCGTCCACAATCCGCTCCCGGGACTTCTCGCCAGCAGCCACCCGTTCCCGGGCCGCCTGGGTGCCCCGGTAGAGGCACAGGGCCGCAACCCGTTCTTCCGGGTTTAAATAGGTGTTCCGGGAACTCATGGCCATCCCGTCCGACTCCCGGACGATGGGCCGGCCCACGATCTCCGTAGGCACATCCAGGTCCGCGACCATCCTTTTCACGACCACCAGCTGCTGGTAGTCCTTTTCCCCGAACACGGCCGCCTGGGGCTCTACCTGGTGGAGCAGCTTGAGCACCACGGTGGCCACCCCCTTAAAATGCCCCGGCCGCGAGGCGCCGCACAGGCCCCCGGACAGGGCTTCCACCGTAACAAAGGTCTCATACCCCGGGGGATACATGGCCCCGGCCTCGGGGGTGTACAGGCAATCGACCCCGGCCTCCCGGGCCAGGCGCATGTCCCGGTCCAGATCCCGGGGGTAGCGCTGCAAATCTTCCCGGGGCCCGAACTGGGTGGGATTGACAAACAGACTGACCACCAGGCGGTCGCCGATGCTCCGGCCATACTCCATCAGGCTCAGGTGCCCCTCATGGAAAAAGCCCATGGTGGGCACCAACACGACCTTCAGGCCCAGGTCCCGCCACTGACGGGCCCGGCGGTGCATCTCCTGGGGGTCGCTGATTGTCTCCATAAAAAAACCCCAGACCGATTCTCTGGGGGTTTCCACCCTCCGAGTCTCAGTCCGCCTCTGGCCGGATCCAAGCTCTGGGTTAATTAAGTATTTTTACCAGTTTTTTAATGAATTGTCAATTGATTCATACATACACCAACGGCGGGTTGTCATTTTTCCGCGCCGCGATTTCGCCGATCACATATCCCTCCTCATGCAAGGCCTGGAGGCGCAGGAGCACGTCGGCCACATAGTCCTCGCCTACCACCACCGCCAGGCCGATGCCGTTGTTGAAGGTGCGGAGCATTTCGGCTTCGGCAATATTGCCCTGGTCCCCCAGCAGGTGGAAGATAGGAGGCACAGGCCAGGACTGCCGCTGGATGACCGCCTGGCAGGACTTGGGCAGAATGCGGGGCAAGTTGCCGGTTAAGCCGCCGCCGGTAACGTGACAGATGCCGCTCAAGGGGAAATCCCGGAGCAGGTTGAGCACCGTCTCCACGTAAATGCGGGTGGGTTTCAGGAGTTCCTCCCCCAGGGACCCTCCCAATTCGGCAATCTCGTCGTCCACCCGGTACCGGTGGCGCTCAAAGAGCACCTGGCGGACCAGAGAATAACCGTTGGCGTGGAGGCCGCTGGCGGCCAGGCCGATGATCCGGTGACCCACCGCGATATCCGAGCCGTCGATGATTTGATCCCGTTCCACCACCCCCACCACAAAGCCGGCCAGGTCGTATTCGCCGGGCTGGTAGATGCCGGGCATCTCGGCGGTCTCCCCCCCGATCAGGGAGCAGCGGGCCTGGCGGCACCCATTGGTGATGCCTTCCAGGATGGGGGTGGCGATTTCCGGGGACAACTGCCCCATGGCCAGATAATCCAAAAAAAACAACGGGGTGGCCCCATGGACGATGATATCATTGGCGCACATGGCCACCAGGTCGATGCCGATGGTATCATGCCGGTTCATGAGGACGGCGATTTTAATCTTGGTCCCCACTCCATCGGTGGCGGAGACCAACACCGGGTCGCGATAGCGGTCCGCCCCCAGATGAAACAGAGCCCCGAAGGAGCCGATCTCCCCCAGGACCCCGGTGCGGTGGGTGGATTTCACCAGGGTCTTAATACTTTTGATAAAGGCGTCCGCCTTATCAATATCGACCCCGGCATCTTTATAGGTGCTGATGTCGGCCATCCCCTTGGTCTCCCCCTCAAAGGTATGCGGGCCCCGGTATGGAAAAGTTTTTCCTGAAACAGGCGGCGATTACGGGTCGGGTTTCGCCGGGGCGGCGTCTTCTTCATGTGTCCGGCAGGAGCACCCTTCGGAGTCCGACTCCTCTGGTCCCTTGATATACCACTGCCCACATTCCGGGCACTGTTGACCCACGCGGTAATTCCCCCCCTGGATGCAAATCGCCTTGCCGTGCACCAGGGCGTCGGCCACTGCCTGATGGGCCCGGGACAACATCCGGGTCACCGTGGGCCGGGAAACCTGCATCCTCTGGGCCACTTCTTCCTGGGTCATCTCCAGAAAGTCGGCCAGGCGCATGGCCTCCAGTTCGTCCACGGTAATCACTATCTGTTGGAGGGATCTGAGGGGAATGCCCCGGGGCTTAAAAAAAGTCACCCCCGGCTCAATTTCTACCCACCGGCGCTTTTTGGGTCGGCCCATTTTGTCTATCTCAACCTCATATTCTATTGTTAAGGTAATGGGGGAAGCTGTCAAGGAGAAAGCGAAAATCTCCCCCGGAGCATTCCAGCCATTGACGAACCGGGGCAGGCGACATATGCTTAGGGCACACTTCGGCAAACTGAAAAGGAGTTATCCTTGAGCCGGACATACCAGACCCAGGTGGAAGAATGCGTCCGATTCATGGGCCCGCGCCTGGCGGAGATGCCGGAATGGGGGATTATTTTGGGGACCGGGCAGGGTCTCTGGACCGCCCGACTGGAGGGTGGCGGCAGCCTCCCCTACCAGGAGCTGCCCCATTTCCCTCCGGCCACCAGTCCCAGCCATGCCGGCCGCCTCGGTTGGGGCCGCCTGGCCGGGAAGCCGGTCATGCTCTGCCAGGGCCGCTTTCATGCCTATGAAGGCTATGCCCTGCGCCAGGTGACCTTTCCGGTGCGGGTCATGGCGAGCCTGGGAGTAAGGACCCTCATAGTCACCAATGCCGCCGGCGGCCTCAATCCGCTTTTCCGGGCCGGCGACCTGATGCTCATCAGTGACCACCTCAACCTGATGGGGGACAATCCCCTGGTGGGAGAAAATATCGACGCCTGGGGGCCCCGCTTCCCTGATATGAGCCAGGTCTATGACCGGCACTTGCAAGAGGTGACCGTGGCAGTGGCCCGCCGCCTGGGCATCGGCTTACGCCAGGGGGTGTACGTGGCGGTCAAAGGCCCCAGCCTGGAGACCCCGGCCGAAACCCGGTTCCTGCGGCAGATCGGCGCGGATGCAGTGGGCATGTCCACCGTGCCCGAAGTCATCGCGGCAGTGCATGCCGGTCTCCGGGTCCTGGGGATCTCGGTGATCAGCAATCTCAATCTGCCGGATGCCATGGCCCCCATCGCAATTGAGGCCGTCATCGACACGGTGGCCCGGGCAGAACCCCAACTGGTGGAGTTGTTGCTGACAGTGATTAAGGAGACTTCCTGACGATTAACGCGGCTAAGTTTCCTTGGTTTTCGTCCTTTTGGGCTTCTTGGCAGGCTTGGGAACTGCACCCGCCTCCGGGGACGGCGTATTTGATTGGGTGCCGGCGGCTTTGGCCGGCCCTTCAGGGCTCTCCGGGGCCTTTCCCGGCGTAGTTTCTGGCGATGGTTCCGGGGGGGGCGCCGCGGCTGGCCCGATCACATAGACCCGTTGGGC
>Ga0307425_1000846_pt1 | contig 19040 bp, 22 predicted proteins | sample SalMarWE160330MG_FD_202152 | JGI IMG/M metagenome (GOLD analysis project Ga0307425, IMG submission 202152) | Salt marsh sediment microbial communities from the Plum Island Ecosystem LTER, Massachusetts, United States - WE1603-30 | ecosystem: Environmental > Aquatic > Marine > Intertidal zone >...
GGTAACGATGCCAACTAAAAGAATGGCTATCGGACCCCCCTCCGGAGAGCCGGGAAGTAGGTAAACAATCCCTGCTATAAAAACAGCTGCCAGAAATATGACAATAGCCAATTCAATCCCTCCGCGTCTTTCATTACTTGTTGCCATATCTTTTCTCACTTTATGCCTCCATGAATGCTGAGTTTGATTACTTGCTAATTATACTATAGGTCTTTACTTTGGTCAAATGTCCCAACGCCTCCAAAAAAAATCACAGCCAGGGCTGTGCCCACCCCTATAAGCATAAGTACAAAAAACCACATCGATGCCATAGACGCATAGTACTTAGTGTAAGAATGCTGTGTAACCATGCCATAGAGAGCCCTCATCAAATACGAGCCTGCTCCCAACGACATCCCACAACCCACTGCACAGACCGTCAGCAAAAACCTATCCTTCCAATCCCACTTTCTCTCTATTTTGTTCATATCCCTGCTCCTGTAGTTTATATTGGTTTAAGTTATAATCCTTATATGCCAAACGGAAAGAAAATGCAACTCAACCCCCAGCAAAAAAAGGCGGTAGAGCACCAATCCGGACCAATTCTTGTAGTAGCAGGAGCTGGTACAGGAAAGACCAGGGTCATTTCCGAACGCATAAAATTTCTTATAAACAAGCAAGAAATAGGCCCCAAAGAAATTCTAGCTCTCACTTTCACGGAAAAGGCGGCGCAGGAAATGTCGAACCGGGTAGCGGATGTCATGCCTTTAGGTTATGAAGAACCCTGGATCAGCACCTTTCACGCCTTCTCCGACCGCTTGCTGCAACTGGAAGGTTTGGAAATAGGCCTGGACCCGGCTTACAAGATCCTCTCCGGTCCTGATCAATGGCTTCTACTGCGAAAAAACCTCTTTAAGTTCGATCTTAAATATTTCAGGCCCATGGGAAATCCCACCAAGTTCATTTCCGCCATTCTAAAATTTATTTCCCGTTTGCAGGATGAGTACATAAGCCCCGAAGAATTTTCACAGTTCGCTGAAAAAGTTGAAGCTGACACAGAGGAAAAAGAACGCTGGCTGGAATTGGCGCACATCTACACAAAATATCAAGAACTAAAAATGGCTAATTCCAAGCTTGATTTTGGAGACCTCATCAACTGGTCCATAAAACTTTTCGAACAAAGACCCCACGTCCTAAAAAAATATCAGGCGCAGTTCAAACACGTCCTGCTGGACGAGTTCCAAGACACTAACTACGCGCAATATTTATTGGTCAAACGTTTGTGCCCTAAGGACATGGGAGATAGAAGCCTGCTGGTGGTAGGGGATGATTCTCAATCCATTTATAAGTTCAGGGGGGCGGCCGTTTCCAACATTTTGGAGTTCATGAAGGATTTTCCCCAGGCAGAAATGGTGACTTTAACGCAAAATTACCGTTCGACCCAGCAGATCCTAGACCCGGCTTACAGCCTCATTCAAAACAACAACCCGGATACTTTGGAATCCAAGCTTGGTTTATCCAAAAAACTGACGGCTGAGGACAAGACCAAAGGTGAAAAGCCTCAGGCTCTGCAAACCGAAACCATTGAGGACGAGGTGGAGCTGGTCATCTCCAAGATCTATGAAGTCCTGGCCAAAGAGCCCACCTACACCTACAAGGACATTGCCATCCTGGCCCGAGCCAACAGTCATCTGGATGCCTTTGTCATGGCTCTAAGAAAACACGGCTTGCCCTATCAGCTGGTAGGAAATAGGGGCCTTTACGATCAAGATGAAATTAGAGACGTGCTGGCCTTACTTAAGGTTATTGTCAGCCCCAAGGATTCCATCAGTTTATACCGCGTACTAAATATAGATTCTTTTGACATCCCTCAAAATGTCATTACCGGACTTTTATCTCAATCGAAATATCAAAAAAAGGATATCTGGGACCTCATACCCTCCCACAAGAATGAACAGCTACAGAATTTATACCAGCTAATTCTTAAATACCAAGACAAGATAACCAAAGCCCTGCCGGTGCAACTGGTATACGAACTGGTCCACGAGTCAGGCTACCTAAGCATCTATTTGGAAACCGAAACCATTGAGAACAAACTGAGCATAAAAAACCTGGACCTCTTCCTTAACGTGGTCAAAAAATTTGAGATCGAATACAGAGCTGATTTCAAAGAGCTGCCTACACTGGTGAACTTGGTCGATTATATAGAACTGCTCATAGAAGCCGGAGATAATCCCGCCCAGGCTGAGATCGAAGATATAGACACAATAAATTTGCTTACGGTGCATTCGGCCAAAGGTTTGGAGTTTCCGGTGGTATTCATGGTCAATCTGGTCTCTGGCAGATTCCCCACCAGGAACCGCAAGGATGTCATAGGTCTACCTGATGAGCTTATCAAAGAAACCCTTCCCACTGGCGATGAGCACATTCAGGAAGAAAGGCGGCTTTTTTATGTGGGTATGACCAGGGCCGAAAAATACCTTTTTATGACCTTGTCGAAAAACTACGGCGGCGTGAGAGAAAGAAAGCCCTGCGGTTATATTGAGGAAACAGGCACGAAAATTACAGAAGTGCTTCCTGATGACATCAGCACTAAAAAGGCCGGACAAAAAGCTCTGTTTGGAGTGGAGTCCGGTTTCAAGGACCTTATTTTTGCCAAACAGGATTTCACACCTAAATTTCTGAGCTATTCGCAAATGGATGCTTATAGAATTTGTCCGCTGCGATACAAATATACTTACGTTCTCAGTGTCCCGGCCGCCCCCAGCCACAACCTGAGCTTTGGCATCACCATTCACGACACCTTGCGAGATTTTCATGACAAGAAGAGGTTTGGTGACGTTAGCTTGGATGAGCTTTACAAATTATATGAGAACAATTGGCAGCCGCTGGGCTTTATCGACGAAGAACACAGACAGCATCGTTTTGAGGATGGCAGGCAGCTGCTGAAAAAATATTATGAGAGACACAAAGATGAGGATAAAAAACCATTGGAATTGGAAAAGGCTTTCAACTTAAAGATCAACGGCATCAAATTTTACGGGCGCATTGACCGCATAGACGAACTGGACGGTGGTGTGGAAATCATAGATTACAAAACCGGCAACACTAAAACCCAAAAAGAGGTGGATAAGGATGATCAGGTGGCTTTTTACGCTATTGCTGCCAAAGAGGCTCTGGGCCTGGAACCTAAAAAACTTACTTACTATTTTCTAGAAAGCGGGGAAAGAATATCCACCACCAGAACGGACAAGCAGCTGGAAGACAAAAAGAAGGAGGCGGCGGAAATAGTAGAGGAGATCAAAGACGGAAAGTTCGAGGCCACGCCGGGTGCTCATTGCAATTGGTGCGATTATAAAGAACTTTGCCCTTTTGCCTACAAAGGTATTTCCTGAAATTTGGATATGAATTTTAGAAGTGGGCTTTTGAATTTGATATAGGGCGGAGGCAGCCTCAAGATCGTCCCACCAAATTTTTCTTTGAAGTGACTGAAGCCTCCCCAATTTTTGGTAAAGAGGGGAAATCTGGGGTCATCTATGCCCTCCAAATCCATTTGCGTATAGCCTAATTCTTTGAAATAGAGCAAGCAGTCCCATAACAATAAGTAGCCACCCTTACCCTTCCTGCCTACCTCAGATGTGCCTCCCTGCAAAAAGGTCACCATGCCATCCGCGCCTAAAAAGAACTTGGCGCTCACCAGACGGTTCTTGTCATCGTAGACCTCCGACAAAAAAGCCTTATCTTTAAAAACATCCCTCTTTTTTAATAGAGCTCTGAATGGTTCTATGTAGAACTTGCCTCTCTTGCTTGTCTCCTTGGCTACAGCATAAAATTCTTCCAGCTCCTTGTCATCCGGGTTCTGGCGGTGCTTGACAACATTGCCTTCCCTCTTAGCCCTATTGATCGAATATTTACCGCTTTTTGACATGCTGCTCCACATCTCCTCCTCACTTTTGGTCAGGTCCATGATCATGGTGGAAGGAGGACTTAGGGGAAATCTGCTCCGCACATACCCTTTGTCGGTAAGTAGGTTTTCGTCCTGATCCATACCGGCTTCTATTTTTATGAACATGCATTTTCTTTGGCTGCAGATCTTTTCTATCTCATCCAGATCCTTGGTGCTAAGATGGAACGGACGCTGGATCTTACACACAGCTCCCAGAGGGGTTTTCATAATAGCGATCTTAGCGCCGGACTTTATGATCTTAATGTCCCATTTGAGAAGTCTTAAATAGACGGCCCAAAGGTCAGCCTGTCTTAGACTTTGATATTTCATTTAATAAACCCCATTTCCAATAATTTCCATCTTAGGCTGTTCAGTCTGGTGAACACAAAGTGCAGCGGTCTATTGATAACCAGATCATAAGAATCAATATATCTCACATGACGGCCATTGAACTTAGCTTTAAAATTGGTAAAGCCGTGATAATGATCTTTCTCGTCTTCCGGGTCATCGGCTGCCCCCCACATATCGAACACTTCACAGCCTCTTTCCTTGCCGTATCTGATACTTTCCCAACCCAAAGCATTACTGGCAAAGAGATTCTTATGCTCTTCCGAGGACCCACCGTAGGGATAGTACAAAGTTTTTTCATACACGAACAGCATCCAGGCCGCCAAAACCTCGCTCTGATACTTGGCTATGAGGATCTGGCACATATCTTTTGGGTGGAGATGTTCCCAAATTATTTGATAATATCTTTTGGGCCGGACAAAATAGTTTTGCCTTAGGGCCGTTTGTTTTAGCAGTTTGTAAAATTCGTCAAAATCCTCCTCAGACTCAGCCATAGTTATGCTCACGCCTTGTTTGAGAGCATACCTGGTGTTATATCTGTGCTTGGAATGCATGTTCTTAAAAAGCTCTTCTTCCGAGGGTTTAAGATCCAATAAAAAATTGGCCGTGGCAAACTCCGATCTTTTGGATGGTTGGCAGTTCTTTTCTAATATCTTAACGACGGACGCTTCTTCCTCCGAACCCCTGATCACATTAGGCACGTCAAAGGTCAGTCCTAAACAATGGTTTTTTTTCAGAGACTTTTTTAGCATCTCAAAATCCACCATCTTGGGATCGACCCGGGGACAGTAAGCAAAAAATAATTTTGTCTTAGGAATGCGATGCATAGTGTAAAAAATGTCACCCACATTTATGGACTCGTTGCCATATTTTGTTTTGATCTCGGCCCACTCCTTTGATTGCACGATATGCTTATACATGGCTGTAGTATAGAATTTTTAGCCCTTGCTTACAAGATAAATAATGTGCTAATTTATCTTAGTAATGAATACAAAGGAAATTATTATCAGCCTAATTGTACTAATGGTCCTTTTGATGGGTTTCTTCTTTTTGATCAAATTGGCCAAGAATAGAGCGCGTACGAATGAGGCTGCGCAGGAGGTTGACTCGGGGGCGGTACCTACCACCGAGAACTTAAAACCTGCTCAGGAATTAAATCCCGAGGTCACGCCTGACCTGCCTTTCCAAAACACCGATACCGCCCAAGACGAAACCCAGGACACCGGCTTTGAATCCAAGCGCACCCAGCAGGCAAAAAAGCTCAACAAGCCGGCCTTCACCTTAAAAGCCGGTGTTGATTACCAAGCCGTCATCAAGACCTCCATGGGAGACATCAAGGTAGATCTGTTCGAAGAGGATACCCCCAATACCGTGAACAATTTTGTTTATCTGGCTAACACCGCCTTTTACGACGGCTTGCTATTTCACAGGATCATACCTGACTTCATGATCCAGGGTGGTGACCCTTTAGGAAACGGCACCGGAGATCCGGGGTACAAGTTCGATGATGAGATACTGAGCAGGTTCCATTTTGATAAAGGCACTTTGGCCATGGCAAATTCAGGCAAGAACACCAACGGCAGTCAGTTCTTTATTGTCGTTAAGGATGAGGCTCCGTGGCTGGATGGGGACTACACAAAGTTCGGGCAGGTAATTGAGGGCCAGGACATCGCCGATAAGATCTCCATGGTAAAGACCGGTCCAAATGATAGACCTCTGGAAAACGTGTACATTAAAACCGTGCTTATTTTAGAGAATTAGCACCCGCTTTTTGGAAAAGCTCCAGCCACTTTTTAACATCAACGTGCTGCGGGCGAAGTTTTTCGTCAATATCAAGGTCAATAAGATCCTGTTTGGAAAATACTTTATTAAGCATTTTTCTCGGTTTGGAAAACCCATTGTGCAAAAATTCCTCATAGTCCATCATCTTATCTTTGCTTATGGGGGGACTCTCCAGCTCGGTCATGACCACTATGGCACCGTCAACCTTGGGTTCGGGTTCGAAAAAGGACCTGGGCACAACTTTTAGGACTTTCACTTTATAAAAAGTGTGCAGGTAGGTGGAAAGATAGGAAGCCTGAGGTGCGGTAGCGGCTATTTTATTGGCCACTTCTTTTTGCATGACAAGAACGCACTTAGTGATCTTTTGGCTGTGCCTGACAATAGAGTGCAGTATGGGCGATGTGATGTAGTAAGGCAATGAGCCTATAACCTTGAGTTTTTCCGTTTCCGTGTACATGGGCATCCATCTGAGAATGTCAGCTTCGATTATTTCCAAGTCAGCCAAGTGGGAAAATCTTTCCTTAAGACTGCCCACGAATCTTTCGTCTATTTCTATGGCTTTTACTTTGACGGAATATTTCCCCGCCTCTTTTACCAAAACTTCGGTTAAAGCTCCCAGGCCAGCGCCTATTTCCACCACTGCATCTCCCTTCTCCATCTCCAAAGCCTTGACCATACTCTCGGCAATGCCTGATTCGATCAAGAAGTTTTGACCCAGCTCTTTTTTAGGTTTGTACATAATGTTTTTTCAGTATACAGCAAGCGTCAGACTGATTTTTATTGGGGCTCATTATCCATGAGATAAATGTCCGTGTAACCCGTCGTCCAACTTCCTTTGGTGTGATCCTCATAGGCTAGATCTATCTTGTTGCCTTTTATGGCGCCACCCACATCCAGCGCTTGGCACTTACCATAACCGGGTACATAAAAATGGGTGTACATGTCTATAACGGTAGGGTCTACGGCACATACACCTTGCTGCACGGGAGCTCCTAAAGCCGTGGTGCGGCTGCAGCCCAGACAAGTTGAATCATATTTGGTAGCCCAAACCCTCATTTTCCGCCAATATTTTATTTCTCCATACTCCGGCGTATCCATCTTTTTCCACACAATCTTTTTCCCCAGAGCCACAACTTGAGTGACCGGCTCTTCGGTTGAAGTGGAAAGCAAGACCTTATCTATGATGTCATCGATCCAGTAAGTCACCAGATATCTTTTGGTTACCGTGCCGTCCACGCCCGGAGTCTTTATCTCTTCCAGACCGTACTCCACATCGTCGTCGTCCTCATAAGCAGTATCAAAAGGAATGGCCTCGTATTCTTCAGTCTCTTTTTGGTCGAAAGCTGTAGTCGTAACTATTTCCGGCCTGTAGGCCGTGCGCGCCGGCGCTTCATCCGCATCCAGAGTGCTAGCCGCCAAAACTTCTCCACGATTTGTAAACTGCCCTTTAAAAAAGAACGTGGCCGAATATAAAAGCTGTATGAGTATAAATATCCTGTAGAGCATAGTACGCGGTTATTCCCAGCTAAAATTCATTCTATCAAGTTCCAGGTCGTCGAGAAATTCGTCTGTGTCCTTACCTGTTTTATAAGGTTCGGTATAATAACCTATGTTCTCCATTAACTCCTGAGGTATTTCGGTCAAAAAGCGGCTGGGAAGGTTGGCCTGCCGGCTGCCAAAGTACATTCTGTTATTGGCTCTGGTCAAATACACCATCTGCTTGGCCCTGGTCAACGCCACATAACAAAGCCTACGTTCTTCTTCCATCTCCTCCTTTTCCATGATGGAGTTGGCGTGCGGGAACAAGCCTTCTTCCATACCGATAACAAAAATGACCGGAAATTCCAGACCTTTAGAAGCGTGCACGGTCATGAGGGTCACGGATTGGAATTGGTCCGGATTGGCTTTGTTCGAACTTTCTATCAAGGCCACGTTCTCTAAAAAGTCCTCCAGATCTGTGAATTGCTGGGCCACCGATCTTAGCTCTTTTATGTTCTCTACTCTGAACTTGCCTTCATCTGAGCCGTCGTCCAGCCACAATAGATATTTTGTGTCTTCCAACACCAGGTCCATAAGCTCCAAAGTAGAAAGCTCATCTTTTTTCTGCAGCCATTTGGACAACGGAAGTTTGGACATTTTCTCGATATCTTCTATCCGCCAGTTGCTCTCTTTTAATTTATCCTTACCTTTTTGTCCTATCTTTCTGGGAGGGACGTTTATGATCCTTTCCCAAGATATGGAATCCTGAGGATTATGAATTACTCTCAAATAGGCTATGATATCCTTAACTTCTTTCCTGGAGTAAAATCTCAAACCGCCAATGATCTTGTAGGGAATATTGTTCCTGATGAAGTGCTCTTCCAGGTTTCTGGATTGGGCGTTGGTCCTGTAAAGCACGGCCATTTCCTGGTACGAAATTCCCTGGCGCTGCTTTTCCATGATCTTATTGACCACAAATAGGGCCTCCTCCACCTCGGACAGACCGGTAAAGTTGACTATTTTTTCGCCGCTGCCCTTGTCGGTCCAGAGGTCCAGCGGGATATATGTGGAGTTATTTTTGATGATGTTTTTGGCCGCATCCAAAATAGTTTGTGTCGATCTGTAATTTCTCTCCAGATTGTAGACCTTAACCTGAGGGTAATCGTTTTGGAAAAGTAAGATGTTCCTGTAATCGGCACCTCTGAAACCGTAGATGGCCTGGGACATGTCTCCCACCACATATAAATTTTTGTACTTGTCGGCTAAGAGCTTGGTCAACACATATTGGGCATGGTTAGTGTCCTGATACTCATCGACCAAAATATAGCGGAATTGTTCCTGATATTTATCCAGCACCGCCGGTTCTTGTCTAAAAAGGTTAACGGTTTCAAAAAGCAGATCGTCAAAATCCAGCGCGTTATTTTCCCTGAGTCTTTTTTGGTATTCATAATATATACGCGCTACGTTCTTTTGAAAGTAGCCTTGAGCGAAAGTTTCGTAGGTTTTTGCATTGACCAGCTCGGATTTGGCGCTTGAGATCATGGCGTGCACAGCTCGCGGTTTGATCTTTTTTATATCCATGCCCAGATCTACAATGATATGTTTGGTCAAAGTGATCGAATCGTCCTGATCGTAGATGACATAAGAAACAGGAATGCCTAAATAGAATCCGTGTTTTCTTAAGATGCGGGCGCAGATGGAGTGAAAAGTTCCTCCCCAAGCCAGCCGGCTGTCCTTGCCTAAAAGCTGCCTCACCCTGCCTTTAACTTCTCCCGAGGCTTTGTTGGTAAAGGTCACACACAAGATGTTCTCTTGGTCTATGTTTAATTCTTGGATGAGGTAGGCCACTCTGTGCGTGAGAACTCGGGTCTTACCGCTGCCCGGTCCTGCCACGACCAAAGCCGGGCCTTCCTTATGCATCACCGCTTCTATTTGCTGGGGATTTAGTTCTTTGAGGATCTTTGGGTTTTGTTCTGGCACAGAGGTATTTTATCACGCGGGGAAATTCCGTATATGTAAACATTTGCTTAGGTCATATTTTTAATTTATTATCTTTTTGTATGAGATTTGTTATTAAATTACTTATTGCCACGTTGTCCGTCTTTATCAGCGCTTATCTGCTTCCCGGAGTTACTATTGACAGCCTGCAAACCGCCTTTATTGTGGCCGTGGTACTTGGCGTGCTCAATGTATTTGTAAAGCCATTGCTTATACTGCTAACCCTGCCGATAACTTTGCTCACCCTCGGTTTATTCTCTTTTGTCATTAACGTGGGCCTGCTATATTTAGCCGCCTACATAGTGCCCGGCTTTACCATTACTACCGTAATATCCGCTTTGCTGTTCGGGCTTATGGTCTCACTTATCAATTCTTTCCTGAACATGCTGGCAAAATAAATCTGGGCAAACTTGAACCTTGTGGTAATATAACTTCTGTAATAATTTCCTCGGAGATTTATATCATATGCTAACTCTTGTCGATTTTTACGCAGACTGGTGCGGACCTTGTAAGATCATGGAACCCATTTTTGCAGATATAAAAAAGGATTATGAGTGCAAAGTGACCTTCAAAAAGGTGGACGTAGAGGCTGATCCAGCCGCTGCCGCTAAATTCGGGGTTATGGGAATTCCCACCTTCATCATCATGAAAGATGATAAGGAAGTATCCAGAAAAGTCGGGGCCATGCCCAAAGAGAATCTGGTAAGCTGGATCGATTCTAACCTTAAATAATTTAGGAAAAAAGTATACAATAATTTTATGCCTATCAAAGTTGCTATAAACGGGTTCGGAAGGATCGGACGCGCCGCCTACAAGATCATGTCGGACATGGACAACGTGGAAGTAGTGGCCATTAACGATCTGATCGATCACGCCATTTTGCTTCATCTTTTAAAATACGATACCGCTTACGGTAGGTTCGAAAAAGAATGCTCCCTGGAAGGAGATTATCTGGTCACCAACGGTCAGAAAGCCAAATTGGTGAGCGAAAAAGAACCGGCTAAGCTTCCCTGGAAAGAACTGGGAGTGGACGTAGTCTTGGAGTGCACGGGTTTCTTTGTCAAAGACGGAGCTTCCAAGGCACACTTGGAGGCAGGAGCCAAAAGTGTGGTCGTTTCCGCCCCCACCAAAGGTGTGGGAGATATAAAAACCTTCTTAAAAGGTGTCAACGAGGCTAGCTATCAGGGCGAGACCGCCATATCCAACGCTTCCTGCACCACTAACTGTATCGCTCCGGCTATTTCCGTTATCCACGCCGCACTAGGAGTTAAAAAGGCCGGCTTGACCACCATTCACGCCATTACTTCAACCCAAAAGTTGGTGGACAGTCCTGATAAAGATCTGAGAAGAGGCCGAGCTGCCGGCTACAACATGATACCCACCACTACGGGCGCGGCCATAGCCACCACTCAAGCCATTCCTGATCTGGCAGGTAAGTTTGACGGCTTGGCTGTAAGGGTGCCCATATTGGTAGGCTCACTATCTGACATTACCATGCTTGTATCAAGACCAACCACGGTCGAGGAAGTGAACGGCCTCTATGTCAAAGCTAAAGAAAACCCCATGTACAAAGGTATACTGGACGCTACCACCGAGCCTCTTGTTTCCAGCGACATAGTCGGATCCTCGTTCTCATCCATTATTGACCTTTCTATGACCAAGGTCATAGACGGCGATCTGGTCAAAGTGCTGGCCTGGTATGACAACGAATGGGGATACAGTCACCGTTTGGTTGATATGGCCATATTTATAGCCACACAACAGCTGTAATTCTTCGTCCCCATCCTTGTTAACGTGATAAAATAGCTCCACGTATGACCAAAAAGCTCAAAGTGTCTTTTCCCCAAAAATGCATAGGATGCGAGCTTTGCGTGCTGGAAACGCAAAGGCAGCTCAATAAGGTAGGTCTGGAAGGTGCTTTGATCAGGGTTTTCCGTAACAAAAAGGCTGACAAGGAGTTCTTGGAATATTCCATAGATGTTGAGCCTAGGATCAACGATCTTGATATTGAAAGTATAAGGAACATATGCCCCACAGAGGTGTTCGAAATTTTGGAAGATAGCAACGATGAACTCATCCAGTAAAAAGGTCCTGTTCATTGACCTGGAAAGAAACACGTCTGAAGTCAAGACCTTTCCCGATCTCTATAAATACATTGGCGGTATAGGCTTGGGACTCAGATTGTATGAGATCTACGAAGATAAAGACCCTATCATTTTTTCCGTAGGGCCTTTGAACGGCTTTTTTCCTTACGCATCAAAAACATCGGTAGTTTTTAACTCTGAAGGTGTTGTCGAAGATATGTATTTTGGAGGCTATTTATCGACCAGGATAAGATTCTGCGATCTGGATTCCATAGTTTTTTTGTCGAAATCGGCCAAAGACGCGGTCTTGGATATTCAAAACGAGTCAGCCGTTTTCAAAGAGGCTGACGTGGCGCCAAAATCTTTAGGGCTTCCGGGAAAAAGAAGCTTTGTTAGCTTTTTGGACAAAAAGCTGGTATTGGATGACTACTTTACTTTACCGGAAAATATTTTAGAAAAAAAACTGCAGAAAAAAAGGTTATTGGGTTTTTCCGTCACGGGTACCGGCACCTTCACAGTTAAGGATGAGACAAAATACGAAGAACTATATAAGCAGCTGCTGACAAAAACACCCCTACTTACCGTAGAGAAAGGGTTTTTTCCTTCCTGCTCAGGCTGTCCCATGGGCTGTTCCAAGTCTAACGTGGGAGAGATGGGAGGAAACGTGCTGGTACACAGTTTGGTAGCCTGCTCCTTTGCAGAAAATATATATTCGGATGTAGGAACTGTGTTTTCCTGCTTAAATATATTAGGGTATGATTATACGCACGAAGACATTGAAAACCTTCCCGCGTTAGTACAAAATGTTCTAAAGAATTTTAGTTAAAAATGAGATACATTATTGCCAACTGGAAAATGAATATGAACAAAGAGCAGGTAAACTCCTGGTTGAACGAGTTCTCCAAACTTACCTCCGGAAAAGATCTCAAGAGTAAAGTGCTGCTAGCTCCCTCCTTCCCCTATTTGGAAATGGTAAACGATTTTTGCCGAGAAAATGCCTATTTCTGCTGCGCTCAAAATGTGAGCTTGTTCGAAAAAGGAGCTCATACCGGCTATGTGGGTGCTTTCCAGATCAAAGATCTTTGCCCATACAGCATAATCGGACATAGCGAGAGAAATGAGGAAACCGAAGCGGTGATCAAAAAGAGGGATGCTTGTTTGCAAGAAGGCATTACCCCTATTGTTTGTTTTACCCAAAAAGAAGACTGGTCAAAAAAACAGGCTCAGGGAGCGCTTTTAGCCTGGGAGGATCCCAGTAACATTTCTCAGGGTGGTGTTTATAGGGAAAAAGATCCTCAAGAAATTGAGGGTGCTTATAAATACTTTGCCCAAGAGACGGCGGGGTCCTCGATCATTTACGGAGGTTCCGTGCACAGGGGCAACGCCCCCGCACTGGCAAAAATTCCAAACTTGGGTGGCGCGCTCATAGGAAACGCCAGCTTGGACCCCCAACACTTTTTAGATATAATTTCTGCCTTCGCATAAATGGATTACGTAGACCTAAAAATAAAAAAAGAAGATAAAAAGAAAAAAGGTCATCTTTGGGTAAAGCTGTTCTTCATGTTCGTTATTTTAGGTCTTCTCGTAGGCGGGGGCGTGGCCCTGGCAAAAAGGGGCGCTAACTGGTTCGATCCTATTTCCGTAGTGGCCACCGTTTCCGCTTCAAATCTTAAAGAAACCGACGGCAGAACCAACCTGCTATTACTTGGTTCAGATAAAAGGTCTGTGGGCACTATAAACTCGGAACTCACAGATACCTTGCTTTTGGTCTCCATAGGCCGCGTGGAACATGACGTCGTGCTGCTGTCACTTCCCAGGGACCTTTGGGTGGAAGACCCAAACGGCTATAAATCAAAGATAAATGAGGTCTACACCAACAACAAGTTAAACGAAGCAGATAACATCAGCGGCGGTGATGCTATCATGCAGGTAACCGAGGATGTGCTAGGAGTTCCTATCCATTATTACGCTACTATAAATTTTGAGCTTTTTAAAAACGTGATAGATATTTTGGGAGGTATTGAAGTTAACGTGGACAGATCATTCGTCGATTATTACTATCCGGTAGAGGGTAAGGAGAACGCTCCCGAAAATGAGCGCTACGAAACCGTGGCTTTTGATAAAGGACCACAAACCATGGACGGAGACCGCGCCTTAAAATATGTTCGCTCCAGAAAAGGCACCAACGGAGAAAGCACCGACTTTGCCCGCTCAGAAAGACAGCAAAAGGTCATTGCCGCTGTAAAGAACAAGGCGCTTTCTCTTGATACCCTGGTAAATCCCACCAAAATAAAAGAACTTTACGATCTTTATTCGTCACAGGTTGATACCAATATAAATTTTTCTGACGTGCAGAGTTTTTACTTGCTCTCTCAGCAGATAAACTTTGACCGCATAACTTCTGTGGTCCTTGATGACAGAAGCGCAGCCGATGAGGGCGGTCTTTTATACGCCCCCACGGGCAACGAGCTTTACCAGGGAAGGTATGTTCTCATTCCCAAGGCAGGAGATTTCTCCCAGGTACATGCTTATGTACAAAGATATCTGTTCAGCCAAAAATGATATACATTGTTCATGGCGACGACTACGCAAAATCAAGAAGGCTAATTGTCAATCAGCAGAAAAAGGTGTCCATAGGACTTAGAGTAGAAAGGGACGCCCTAGAATTTTCGCCCCGGGAACTTTACGAGACGGCCTGTACGTTTGACATTTTTGGCAACCCTCCTTTTATTGTTCTTAACATCCCCCATACAAAAATGGAAAACGCGGATGACTTCATTAAGGTCATGAAGAAGATCCCACAGGAAACTATGCTCATCGTTTTGTGCAATCGTGAGCTTGGTCGAACAAATGCCTTTTATAAAAATGCTTCTGCCCTAAAAGCTAAGGTTGCTCTAAACAGCAAACCCCAGATCTCCAATATCTTTACTTTTGTCGATAGCGTTTTCTATAAGAACAAGCGTGCAGCCTATGAAGAGCTGGAAAAACTCGCCGAAGAAGGAGCTGATACTTTTTATATTTTATCCATGCTATTGTATGGTCTACGAAACATTGCCCATGCCAAATTCTCTACGGTAGAGTTTGCTAAAAAAAGCAACTTCGTGAGAGAAAAAGCTTTGTCACAGGCAGAGAAGTATACACACAAAGATGTGCGGGAACTGTTCGATTTTATGTATCAGATGGATAAGAAGCTGAAAACCGGCTTAATAAGCCAGGAGCTGGCGTTGGTCTACACACTAGAAAAGATACTAAATACTTAAGTTTTAAATATATGGAAAAGAAAATTTATATAAAAGATGAGAGCTTTGATCCTATTTACCGTGAGGTAAGCCGGGGGTTCTATGCCAAGACCAGAATATTTCCTTCTCTGCTGTTTTTTTCCGGATTATTTGTTTTTGCCACTCAGGTTCTTCTGCCCGTGCTGGTATTTAAGACCCAAGATACGCCTCTGGAGTTCTTGGACAACACAACCATTGTGGGCCGTGTAGCCGGTTTTAGTGATTTCAGGTTCGAAGAATTGAAAACAGACCCAGGTGTATTGGGTGAGAGCGATTACATTGAAAAGGACACTGCCTCCAGTGATAAGGCCAACGTACCAGAAAGTTTTTATCTTAGCATCCCTAAACTCAAAATTGAGGATGCTGTGGTACACACTAATTCTCCCGATCTTAACCCTTCTTCCGCTTTAGGGCATTACCCGGGTACGGCTTTGCCCGGAGAAAACGGCAATGCTTTTATATATGGGCACTCTGTTCTACCGTGGTTTTTCAATCCTAAAAATTACAAAACAATATTCTCTACTTTGAACAGACTAGAGCCGGGAGACGAGTTCTATATTACCTACAATAACCGTACTTACACCTATGCCGTAGAAACTACTAAAGAGGTGCAACCCAACCAGGTTGACCCTTTGGCTGAGGTGAAACCAAAGTTCCTTAACGAGTCCACCGTCGTGCTCATGACGTGCTCGCCTCCGGGAACTAAACTGAGAAGATTGTTGGTAAGCGGGGTGCTGATAGATTAATCCAGTTCGTCCAAAACATCTTTTTCAAAATTATACAAAGCAATATTTCTGGGACCGATGAACATGACATAGGCCGCAAAACCTAAGATCACCAGAGTGAGGATCACGCCCAGCGTTGGCCCTGAGATGCCGGTGTCGGGCACGGTAGATTGGGCAACCTCAGTCGTGTCTTGAGTGTTGTTGGCGGCTACCACGGCCGTCGTGTCAGCTGTATCAGATCCCGCCAGCACCTGTCTTTGAGGTGCAACGTCCATTTTCTGGTTGGCGAGCTGCGCAAAGACGCTGGCTCCTGCCGCTGCTTCAGCTGCCGCCACCGGAGCTCCTCCCGGCTCGGGTGCCGGGACTGCTGATGGTTCCGGTTGAGCTTGAGCCTCCGCCCGGGAATCGGACTCCCCTAAAGTTTGGGTTTTCGTATCTGTACTTTTATTAAAGGGGGCGTTTAAGGTTTGCTGCGAGTTTTTAGGTTGCTGGGTGGTTTCAGCATCTTGTTCGGTATTGATAATGAAATAAATGGCGGAAAAGACAACCAGAGATACTACCAAGGTTAGTAAAAATGTTTTAAATCCTCTTGCGGCTTGCGTTTTAGAATTCATAGGCAGGCTTAAACTCCTGTTTCAGGTATTCAAGATCCAGGTCCTCACCAGAAATCCTTGATAACTCAACATATTTCTCATTCACGTAGTCATCTTCAGAAAACGTCAGGACGCCAGTTCCTAGCCATAATATACCAATTAATACACAAATTAACAATATAATTATAATATTTCTCATATCATCTATCCAAATAGTATACCCTGAGCACAACTTGCAAATATGTGGTATCAACTTCCTTGACATAGTCGAACTTTCTTATGACCGAAAGTCTGTCCATCCCCTCTATTTCTTTGATAAAAGGCTGTATTTGAGAACTCGCTCCCTGCAGCGTCACTCTCACGTCCACATATTCATCCGTTCCATTTAACTTGTTCAACTTTCTGTGCTTTAGGCCGTATTTAGCCGCCGACTCAACAATACCAACAGCAAACTCCTCCACATTAGGTTCGGTCGGAATAGCTGATTCGAGCCTGCTTAAATAAAACCTTGACTCTTCCATCTTAGCTCGCAGTTCTTCGTAGTTCTTTCCTTTGTTCTCCAAGTCCGTAACCAGTTTTGTCAGCTCAGAATAAGTTCTGAATTTTCTCATGGTTATCTTGTATAGAGAGTGAATGCCAAACACATCAAGCACAACCAAAATGAAAACTAATAAAAACGAGTACATGAAACTTTGCATCCTCCTATTCTCTAGAGCTCTCTTGTATGTATTTAGTTGCACCCTCAGTTGCTGGTTCATTTTATGGCTACCTCCAATCCCGCACTGTAGTCCTGGCTGGAAGAAATATATATGACATATTCTATAGTGACGCTTTTCACGTGTTCGCTTTCCAGGATATTCTGGATCAAAATAGCGAAGGTTGTGGCCCTGGGGGCAGAGACTTCCATTTCGTAAATGAGATCGTCCCTGTCATAAGAAAGAGACTCAACATCTACTCCATACGCCAAAGCTTTAGCAATAGGTGTCAAACTTTCCGTTACATCCTGATTTTGTAATTTTGTATCTTGGTACAGCTTTGTAACCTTAGAAACTTCTTTTATCCTTTCTTCCACGTAGGCATACTTATTGTTCGTTTGTAATTGCTCATCCCTTTTTTGTGCATAATTATCAAGCTTATATTGCAAGCTCACATTAACGATGAGGAACAAGGCATAAATTATGGCTGTAACAATGGCCAGGGACTTAGCCGATCTGGCAATCTTGGGAGTAGCCTTCATTATTAAACTTTTGGTTTCGATGGGAGATAAAAGGTTAGGACTAAGATTCCTTGCTTGCGTCAGCTCCTGTTTCTTTTTTTGAGCTTTCTTTCTTAACGGCAGCTTTTCCTTTATTGAGGGCAGTAATTTTGTTGGCATATCTTGATTTTAATCTATTTGCTTTGTTCTTATGTATCACATTGTTCTTGGACGCTTTGTCCAAAACCTTCTGCAATATCATAAGTTCTTTATTAAGTATATCAATATCAACCTTTTTGTTCCCTATGTTATTATCCAAAGACTTTCTAGAATCCTTGATCTTGTTTTTCCAATAACTGTTAAATTGTCTTTTTAGCAAAGAGGCTCTGTGCGCTTTCTTCGCTGATCTAGTGTTTGGCATAGACGTTGCGTATGATAACATATGTTGATTGTTTAGGGAATTACTTTATTAGTCCTAAATTTTTCCCCTTCTTTTGGGTAGAATGTAGTTAGCAAAATGTTTAACAATAGTAAAAGATTCATAATAAAAACTCAGAAAACCATCCTCTCGGCTGCTTTCATCTTAGCTATAGCCAGCGGTTTCAACGCTATTCTCGGCCTGGTCAAAGGCAGGTTATTGGCCACTTATTTCGGCGACTCTACCCAGCTGGCGGTTTTCTATACGGCTGACAGGATCCCTGACCTTCTCTATTCCGTTCTGGTAGTGGGTGCCCTTTCTACTGTCTTTATTCCTGTATTCACCAGTCTTTACAAAAAGGATAAGGATAAGGCCTGGGACACCGCTTCCTCTATGATAAATATCACGGTAGGTTTTTTCCTTGTTCTTTCTCTATTGATATTTTTACTGGCGCCGTTGCTTATGAAAGTTTTATCCGTAGGTAAGTTTGGTCCGGAAGAAATAGCCTTAGGTACCAAGCTGATGAGAATCATGCTCGGGGCTCAATTAATTTTAGTTGTTAGTAGCTTTCTCACCAGCATTTTGCAGTCTTTTAAGTATTTCCTCGTTCCTGCCCTGGCTCCTATCGCCTATAATCTGGGTTTTATTTTTGGCACCGTTTATCTCTCCGGTAAAATAGGGGTTTTCGGTCCGGCGATTGGCGTAGTAATTGGGGCTTTCCTGCACCTATTGATCCAGATCCCCATGATGAGAAGTGTTAAATTAAGATTTTCTCTCATGACTTACAGTTTGTATAAAAATGGGACGAAGGATGTTTTCCGTCTCATGCCGGCTCGAATAGGCAGCGTGCTCATCAACAATCTTATTTCTACCATTAATAACTCCATGGCTATCCTTATCTCTGCTTCTGCTGTGGTACATCTTAAGTTTGCCAACCAATTGCAATTCTTCCCGGTACATATTTTTGGCTTTTCCATTGCTCAAGCCAGCCTACCTACGCTGGCAGAAGAAGGCGACGAGCTTACACTTAATCAATTTAAGAAAACCTTTATTACTTCCCTGCATCAGATGATGTATCTGGTCATACCCGCTAGCGTCATTTTACTAATCTTAAGAGTTCCCGTAGTGAGAATTGTCTACGGCGCTTCATCCTTTCCCTGGGAAGCCACGGTAAAAACTTCCTACGCTTTAGCATTTTTTAGCTTATCTATCTTT
>Ga0307425_1000848_pt1 | contig 19019 bp, 14 predicted proteins | sample SalMarWE160330MG_FD_202152 | JGI IMG/M metagenome (GOLD analysis project Ga0307425, IMG submission 202152) | Salt marsh sediment microbial communities from the Plum Island Ecosystem LTER, Massachusetts, United States - WE1603-30 | ecosystem: Environmental > Aquatic > Marine > Intertidal zone >...
GGCAGGTGCTGCAGGCCATATTTACATGAAAATTATATTCAGGCCATGCCTCAAATCCCTGTAAATATGGCAAGTGGAGCTTTTTCCCGGCCTCTTCAATGGAGACGCCGCGAATCTCGATCTTGTCGCTTTCAAAGCTTCCCAGGCCTTTCTCTCTGGCTGCCTCGAAATATTCAACTTTTTCCAAATCCAGGCCCACAAGGCGACATGCCGTTGCGTCAAGGGCAACCATGTCCTGACTGGCGAGGATTACATCCATTTCTGCGGGCATACCAGAATGCGGACCGAATCCCTCCATAGGCCTGATAAGGTCTGCGATTGTGAGGTCCGGTCTGACAATTTCCCCCAGATCCATCATGGCCGCAGCAAGATTGGTCGTGTGCATGACAAAGTGGTGCATGTCCTGAACGACACCTTTCAGGTTTTTCAACGCGCATGAAAAGACCATACTGACATGAGACTTGAAAATGGGCACATTTATGAGATGATCGGCTTCCAGCAAAAAGCGGGGCAACTCAACCTCCTTTATAGCGGATGTTGGATTTTCGACTTGTTTCTTGATGAGGTCTTTATCGGCCTTGATATCTAGAATTTCATCCACGCCTGCCTCTTCAGCGGCTTTTTTGATGCCGCTGACATCAAGGCATGTCATTGTGTCGCACCCGATGGCCGAGCTCTCCGCAAGGATTATCTTTTTCGGAGAAGCCCTCTTTACCACCTTTATAACCGCTTTCACGACTTCAGGACTGGTGTTTATTGAGCTGTCTGGTGCGCCTTCATGACCGGCATTGGGTTTGACAACAACAGTGGAGCCGGCTCCAATAAAAGAACGAATCCCACCCAGATGATCTACGGCTTCACGGACCATCTTTTCGGGATCTGTACCCTTAGCTATTGATACAATTGATTTTGACATATCGGTTCTCCTTATTTTGCTCTTCTTTTCATTGTTAATTGCGAAACATGGTCTTCAAGGACCGTCAAAGATCCCGCTACGCGGGAGTCAGAGAAATTAGGCTATGTCGTACTAGAAATCAAGAGCATGAAGTGAACTAAAGTTCGAAGTGAACTAAAGTGAACTAAAGTTGTGGCATAAAATTCCTTAACTTTAGGCACTTTAGACATTTTAGATCACTTTAGTCACTCTGGAGATACGCGAGTAAACAAGCCCTCTCTGGGGGCAAGCCAAAACCGGGCCCTCCAGACCCGGATTCTTTACTTCTGATAGCCCTTATGTCAGTCCCTTTCGAGAATGGTTGATATAGCCTGTGTTCAGGCTCTAATTATATGGAATCCAACACTCCATTAATTCTTTTATCGGCCACCGTGAAAGGACTTCGTAGCCGTCCTTTGTGACGAGGATGTTCTCCTCCAGACGGACACCGTCTTTCCCTCCTTTATGACCTGCATAGGTTTCAAGGGCGATGATCATCCCCGCCTTCAGTTCATTGGGCGGAAACCCCATTGCTTTGGCATATGGGCTGATTACCGGTGGGTCGTGAAGTGTAAGACCCAGACCGTGGCCAATTGCATAGGCACCGACCGCCGCCCAGTTATCATATCCCCAATATTCCGGAGATTGCGGCCATTTTTCCAGCACATCGTGATCAGTCGCCCCGTCCTTCAAAACGCTGATGCCGCCGTAGAGCATCTCATAGCATTCCTGGTAGAGGTCTTTCTGTTCCTGGGTTGCCTTGCCGCAACAGAAAGTGCGATACACACATGATTTATAACCCTGGTAGGAATTCCCATCCACATCAATATAAACAAGGTCTCCCGGCCTCAGCGGTTTGTCTGAGAAGGACCACCCATATGGGTTGGTGTTGAAACCGGACATGCAAACCAGGTCCTCGGTGTGATCCGCGCCCTCTTCATAAAGCGCTTTGATGCCGATCCCCACCAGATCACATTCCCGTATTCCTGGACGAATGGCTTCCACAATGGCGGCAAAAGCCGATTCGGAGTTGCCGCAGGTTATGCGCATCAGCTCAACCTCATCTCTAGTTTTAATCATACGGGCCGCATCCATAATGGGCTTGCCGTGCATTGTTTTTATTCCGGCCTTGTCAAAGGCCCGATTTAGGATAAGTCCGCAGACAGTCCCGTCAATGGCCAGTGTTTCTTTTTCCAGGCCATATTCTGCCAGCAATTTCTCTACCGCATCTACAAAAAATAGGACGGCTATATGGTTCTCATCCGCAGCCACAAATTTTAATGTGGAGATCGTGGGGTTCACCCGCCCTTTCATCCATGGCATCCGGCGTTCGGTTTCCTCAGGCGTACCTCCCCCGAACAGGACCGGTGCGCCATTGCGCGGCAGAAACACGCACTGAACTTCCGCCGGACGCATGGGAGTGGTGACATAGTATGACGTAAGATACCGGATATTGGCCTCATCCCAGGTAATGAGAGCGCCTGCACCGGATTTGTCCAATTCCGCCTTGGCCTTCTCCAGCCTTTCTTTACGCAAGCGGTCGTAATTAACCCGCTCTTCATAGTCGACAGCGTATTTTCCCAGTGCCATTTTTCCTCCTTTATGAGTTTTAATATTTTGTGGTAAATGGATTACTTTGTTAACAAACGCTCACCTAATCAGTACAAAAATTAGTTAAATAATCTTTCCATATATGCCTCCAACTTTTCAGGTTTAAAGTATTTTTTTATGGCCTTATCGGTCAATCCGATGCCGCGCAAGGCAAACATAATCGCATCTTGAGCCAGTTCTTCCTTTGTCGTGTCATATTTAAAAGCGGATTTTCCTGTTAGATGACACAGGTTCAGGGCCATAGCAAGATGATGGACAAACCAGATACGATTTAAAAGGGCAACCGGCATTTTAACAATATCACCTGTTTTGACAGCAGCATTAAAACTTGCATAAATTGTGTCGTACCAGTTGGCAAAATTTTTGTTAAATACCGTTTGGGCGTAACTGACATCTTCCAGCATGCTATAGAACAGGAGTCGTTCATGCATTTTCTGTATTTTCCCGCGTCCAGGGATTTCAAATAAGATCATTTTGACAATCAGATACATTAGTAGAACCAGTGTTTCAGTCTTTGGTTCAAGTTGGACTAGTTTTTTGATGGTAAATGAAGATATGGTACTGACATAATTAAGAATTTCTTTATACATCGCCTCTTTGCTGGGGAAGTGCTTGTACAAAAGGGCTTCTGAAACATTCGCGGCCTTTGCAATCTGCCTGATCGATGTTCCGTTGAAACCGTTTTCTGCAAAAAGGGGCCTTGCTGCATTTAAGATAGCGAGCCTTCGTTCAACACCGGACATTCTTGATTTAGAGTGCATAGAGTGCTCCTTTTTGAGAGTTATAAGTAAACGATCACTCACAAAATAACATTAAAAATTTGCCCTGTCAAGTTTTTTTTGGGGAAAATGAGGCTCCTCCGTTTGAAAATTAGTTGACAATCCGCTGCACTGATTTCATATTATTCAATAGGCTATATCAAGACTAAACCGCTTATTGCGAAAACACCTGGGATATGACCTGAAAAGCTTGGAAGAGATGGTAAGGGAGGCATCACGGGATATGCGGGCTAATTTCTTCGAATACCACAACTCACCAATAGGTTTGTTGGAGATCAGTGGGACCCCTCATGGAATCCGTTCCCTCCATTTTGTCGAACGAAGGCGGAACGGATATACTTCCAATGAGCTAGTCGATCAAGCCGTCAGGCAGATCGAAGAGTATTTCGATGGAACACGCCGTGGGTTTGATATGGCCATTGATCCTCAAGGCACTGAGTTTCAGAAGGCGGTATGGAGACAGTTGTTGGAAATTCCCTATGGCCGCACGGCCTCCTATGGAGATGTCGCCCGCGCTATGGGAAACCCCAAAGCAGTACGAGCGGTTGGTGGTGCTAATAGCAGAAACCCTATTGCCATTGTGGTGCCCTGTCATCGCGTTATCGGGAGCGATGGCAGTATGACGGGATACGGCAGCGGAATATGGCGAAAGGAATGGCTTCTGAAACATGAAGGATGGAAGTAAGGAGAAATAAGGGAAAGGGGTGAAATCCAGGCTTGACTCTTGTTTATGCTTGACGAGACATGACAGTATCATTGACGCTATTTTCACACCTAGTTTCTCTAGGATACCTGAGATAGGGAATTATTGCATCGTTCTTGTTGCCGGCGGTCCCATCGTAGGTTATTGATACAACAGGAATGCCGGTATTTCTTTCAATTTCTTTCGCCATCGCCTCGGTAACAAGGGAAGGGCAACAGAATGCCGGGCTCGTTTGGACAAACAAAGACAAGTCCGGATAGCGTCTTGTCAGATAGAATACCTTCAATATATTATCCATTGATTCGCCCGTGTTCTCAATCTTGATATTATACTGGGAGAGGATCCTTTCAGGGCTTTCATTATATTCCGTGCCCAGATTGTCCAGGATACGCCCAAAATATTTGTCATATGTCTTTTCCAGCCTGGTTACCGCGGCCAGTAATGCCTTGGAATACAGGGCCTCGAAGTAGTTTCCCTCAAATAACCACTTTCTAAGGTATGTCCTGGCAATCATCCGGACGTAATCGGTATAAGGAGTTACAATGACTTCACCATTGTTCTCTTCGATGAAATGTATGAGATCCTGATTCATGACCTCGTTGTCCCGCACATACAAATCACCGAATATGGCCACTTTTGGCCTTTGTTCGTGAGATACCTCAATTGCTTCAAAATAGGATACCACCTCTGCCACCGTATCCTCTTTTGAACGCAGGCCTAAAAAGGCATCAGTAAAAATTTTAATGCTTTTCTCAATGGCCCTGTCTGTAGCACCTTTCTCCTTTTCATATGGTCTTATCTTGCAGCCCATCTTCCTGATGAGACCTCCAAACTTGTAGGCAAAATATGCATTAACCGGCAACCTCAAGGAAATGTCAATAAATGATATAGCACCCACATACACGTCCGCTTTTTCCATTCCGTTTCCAAAGGAGTGGATAATGGTCTTAATATGATGGGGGTACAGTCCAATATTGCATCCTAACTTCGAAAGGGGTTGCCACAGCAATGTATTTGATGGATCCAGATCATGTTTCTCCACATAATCCACAAACTCCTGGGCAATGATGTTAATAGGGATACACTGCCCGGTGTTGTGCCGCAAACTCTTGCGGATATTGGTTTCGGACTCCTCCATCACTCTTGCATCGATTCCTTCTCTCTTGAGATTTGAAGCCACCAGTTTCAAGGTGATGTTATCCCAGTTTGGAATTATGAGTGTCTTGTCCCATATTTTTTTCTCTCTTGAAGGAACAAGAGATTTACTGTATCTGGCGTTATTATCTATGGGTCTGGTAGAGTAGTGATTTTTGAAGGAGCGAACTGCCGCCTCTATCCTCGTCTCATAGCCAATGCTTGAGTCGTGCTCATCGAGTTGCAATATGAGATATGGTTTTCCATGGGACTCCATAATCTTCTTGAAATACTCTATAACAAAAGAATCTGGAGAACATTTAAAGGACGTTATCAAAACCGGATAGGCACCTCTGGTTTTAGCCACAACCTGGGCCACCTTTAGAATCTCTGAGGCATAGTACCAGTGTATTTCGTCCAAGAGCTTTTGGATCGGTTTGAGATCTTCTTTGAGATAGGTGACCATGTCCTGGAAAAACACCATGATCCCTAGGGAGGCAAAAATCTCGGGAATACCTTTGTTCATTACCCTTGAGAGAATCGTATAGGGCCTGCCCAAAAACACCACGTGCATGTCATCGGACTTCCGGGATTCCGTGGTGTATTTTTCTTTCAATTTGAGCAAACTGGAGCGCTTGAATTCGCGCGCCTTGTCATAGGCCTTAAAGACATCCAAGAGCCCCAATTGTGATCCTGTAATGGATCTTAACATCCTATATAACTCCAGTTTGGTATGCAAAGAGCTGTATTGGTAGGCGACAAGGGGCCTCAGGAATTTTATTCTCTCTTCCACATCACCCACGGTTGAGGCAAGAGAAGAGGAAAATTGTGTGTAATAGCAATATTGTCGTCTTACCATCTTCTTGTCGGCCTTTCTTTCCAGATAAACCGGCAGAAAGATGTAATCCGATTTATTCAAAAGATATTCTACATGACCGTGCAGGGCCGCCATGGGCGCACAGAATTCAGCCCCTGCTATATGCTTTCCATTTTTTATGGCCTCGGTGAACCCCTCGCTTGTAACTGTCTTAATGCGAAGCTCGGCAAAGAACCTCTTCCACAGGGGCAGGTCCTCAAAGATATGGAGTGCCGCTGGAATACCGACGGTTATTTCCTTCACATATTCTTTGGGGGTATCAATTGAAAAGGCCTTTTTTCTTTCCTTGAGCAGATCAAATCCGGACAGATTATTGTTCACATACTTTTTTATGTCGTATTCTCTCCCACAGAGGAATCCATAAGCGACCTTTTCTCCTTGAACGTCGGCCACGGTTATCTTGCAGTGATTGGTACAAAGTTCACATACTTCGGACTTTACGTTTATCTTCTTCTTGTAAAGGCCTATGCCCCTGAACCTCGTTTTACGGACACCCTGGTCAATAAGAGTGAGCGCAGAGCCTATGGCTCCGGTTAAGTGGCAAAATTTAGAAACATAGATGGGTTTTCCGAGTCGCTGTTCAAAAGCGGCAACAAGGGCCCTGTTCTTGGCCGTGGCGCCCTGGAAAAATATGGTTTCGCCTATGGTGCTTTCAATGGCAACCTTGGTGAGATAATTCTCCCTTATTGAGTGAAGCACGGACGCGAGCACTTCATCCACGGCATATCCCTCATTGAGGTAATGGTTGATGTCCTTTTCCATGAATACGGTACATCTGTCGCTGGCAATGGGGGATGTCTTATTCTCGGCCCTTGAGGAATAATCCCGTAAAGGGCATCCCAATTTCTGGGCCTGTTCTTCAATGAAACTACCGGTCCCGGCGGCACAAACGTTATTCATTACGGAGAAAGTAACCATGCCGTCTTTTAAAGTGGTGAATTTGGAATCCTGCCCCCCGATCTCTATGATCGTGTCTACCTCAGGATTGATTTTGCACGCGGCTGTGGCATGAGCGGTGATCTCATCAATGATGACATCAGCGCCAAGGATTTTCCCCGCGAATTTCCTTCCCGAACCGGTGGTCGCTGCGCCCATAATCCGGAGATCTATTTTTTTCCTATCAGCAATATTTTCAATAGATGAAAAGATTCTCTGTATCGCGGCCACAGGTCTTCCTGCCGTCCTGGTGTAGAGGCCGGCGAGAATTTCAGCGTCCTTATTCAACAGGACGGCCTTTGTACTAGTGGAACCGATATCCACCCCCAGATACGTCTCATATGTCAGTAACGGTTCCAGCGTTTCATAGATATCGACTTCCACGGGATAAAAGGAATGTGAACCGTCTCCGGCATGTTCGTATGTTTCAACTCCGACAAATTCGGGGTAATGGGAAAGCTCAAGTCCAAGAGGAACATGAAAATACTCTTTCTCTGGTACTTTCTGAATGAGGACATCTTTTAGCGTCTTTATATGGAGGTGATTACGCGTCTGCAAGGACTCGTTCAAACCAAGGAAGGCGGCCCCGATTGCCCCGTAGATGCCGGTATCATCCACGATCAGATCCATTCCGGTAATGGACATTATATGATGAACTACGGCCCTGTTCTTTGATACGCCTCCCGTGAATATTATGGGGCTATTCAATCCCTTGTCCATTAACAGTGTATCGACGATGTTGTTTGCCACGCCGTAGCATAGCCCGTCACAGATTTGCTCTATGCTGTATCCCTCCTGCTGGGCGTGAACAAGGTCTGTTTTTGCGAAAACCGCACATCTCGATGCAATCTTGGGCACGGCTCCTCTATTTTGAAGTGCGAGTTCGCCTATTTCGCCCGCACCGCTCAAGTTCAATCTGCGTGCCTGCTGATCGAGAAAACTGCCCGTACCTGCAGCACAGGAGGTATTTGTTTTAAAACTTCGATAATTGCCATCCTCATCAAAGCCTATTAGGCCAAATCTTTCACCCCCAACCACTAAGATGGCCCCAACTTTTTTGTGAAAATGACGGGCGGCGACCATGACTGAAACCCGGTTGTCGTATTGTCCGTTTACCTTTAGAACAGACGGTGTGGAAGAGGTGGCCCCGATCGCGCAGATCCTCGACAAATCAAAGACATGCAAGACCTTTTTAAGATTTTCCGTGATATTTCCGTGATGAAATTCATAAGACGTCTTAATGACCTCTTTAGCGGGATCTATTTCCGCAACAGCAATGGATACGGAGCCGATGTCTATTCCCAGGATACTTGAATTAGCGCGCATGTGCCTGTCTCACCATTACAGAGCTTAGTTTGCCTTTGTCACAATTTCCCCACAGGTAACCTCCGGTTCTGAATGTTGATAACAGACAACCTGTAATCCCGAAGGCACCGAATTTCTTTGAAGAGGTCTTTTGGTAGTTATAACACTTTTGAATCTAAGAGGGTATATTCAAATCTTTGTTCAGTATAGTCCACAGTTTTTTCGTTGAGGGCATTATCAATTAGGGGTTGCCTGAAGAGATTGGGTAAGACTTTAGCCTTTGAAAAAGGGAAGGGTAAGGGGCAATCTTCTTTGCATACCCATAATTTATATGATAATGTATATTAAATTGGATGTGCCCTAATGAAACGCAGGAATATATTACTGGATGATAAGATTGTTGAAGAGTGCTTTGAAGCGACCTGAATAAAAACAAAAAAGGTAGTCGAGAGGATGGGTGTTATGGACAAATTGCCACGACTGAACAAGAAAGTGATATCGGTGACAACACTTGACGATAATGAAGAGGAAAAAGAGTTTTGGCTGCTACGGGGTGCACTGGAAAGAATCGAAGCTATCGAGCTGAACCGAAGGATGGTCTATGGAAAAGATCGAACTACATCCAGACTTCAAAGACTTCTTGAGACTTCTGAACTCTTACGGAGTTGAGTATTTGATTGTCGGGGGTTACGCCGTGGGATACCATGGTTATCCACGCGCCACTGGAGACATGGACATTTGGATTGCGGTCAGCGAATCGAATGCTCAAAAGGCAACTATGGTACTTTTAGATTTTGGCATGCCCGAAGAGGAAGTTTCTAATGAAATGTTCCTTGATAAAGACAAGGTCATTCGTATGGGTATGCCGCCCGTGCGGATAGAGGTCATCACTGGCGCATCCGGGGTGGATTTTTCCGACTGCTACTCGCGCAGAGAGTTGATAGATATCGACGGCATTCCAGTGAACTTCATTTCTCTCGAGGACCTCAAGGCGAATAAAAAGGCGTGCGCCAGGCATAAAGACCTGGAAGACTTGGAACACTTATTATAACCATTCATGGTGAAAATGTACATGTCGTTATGTTATTGAATTGAGATGAACGTCATAGGCTCTCTTAATAACCACATAACACGTCTCACTCTTGTCCAAGAACGGTTTTTGTTGGACGGATTTTGGCGTGTCTAAAAACATCCCTTACCCCACCTTAGGAATCCGTCCGTGTCAAAGGCCTAAAAGTAATTTACTGGGCCATTGAACAGCACCTTGGATTTATACATAACCTAACTTTTTAAAATCCCAGCGGATTCTACGAAATCAGCCACTAACTCTGAAGCCTAAACTGTGAACCATACAACCTGAGCAGTTGCACATTTGAATATATTTTGGACAGCAATGAACGCATTTACTGGATTGTTGAAAATTTCGCTATGTCCGCAAAATTAGTGATAAGCAGGACCGTCTTGTAATTTTTTTGGATTTTACCTTGACACGTGGAGAAATATGCTGTATTTTTATATTGACCGTTACGTCGGTCAATATAAGATCGTGGAGATCAAAATGCCCAAAATCGTCGATAAAAAAGAGAAGGCGCGCGCGATCTCAGATGCCGCCCTCAAGGTGTTTCGCAAGTTTGGATATCCGCGGACCAGGATGGCCGATATCGCGGAAGCCGCAGGAATCGGGAAGGGGACGCTTTACGAATATTTCAGAAATAAGGCCGATATACTTCGATTCGCTTTCGACGAATATTTCGATATATTCAGCCAGGGCGCCCTGGAGGCGATGACTGGTGTAACCGGGCCAACCCAGAAACTCCTCAAATTTGTCGATTTCGCCCTCGGCCACATCGCAGAGTGGGAGGATCACTGCGTCGTGTATGTGGACTATTTTAGTTCGGAAAGGTCCCTCGGAGAGGATCAATTTTCACTTTCATGTTTGTACAAAACCATAAAACAGGTGCTTATGGATCTCATCAAGGAAGGCCAGGCCGCGGGCGAAATCGATCGGTCTTTTGACCCTGTTGCCATGGCAGAACTGTTTGTTTCCATATACGACGGCATCATCTTGCACCGGCTTTTCGAAAATACAGAGACGGACCGGGAATCGTTGCGCAAGGCGGCGCTTGCGCTTGTCAAAAAAGGTCTGCTCAACTAGCGGCCTCGGACTCCTGGTTTTTACTATTGTAAAGGAGCCTTACAGCATGCCATTTCATTGTTAGTTGGGAAACATGCTCCTCATGGACCCGGATTCTTTACTAATGAGGTGACGATATGTTCAGTTATATTTTTATGAAGATTTTGGAAGGCAGGCCGAGGTCCTATGATAAACGAATGGATAAAGCCAGCCGTGGAAAGGTGAGGCTTGCAAAGGAGGCCGTAGCAGGCGAGATCCCCGAGGCTGCCCAAGTGTTAGAAATCGGCTGCGGTACGGGCGAGCTGGCTTCAATGTTGATTGCCCGTGGAGCTACCGTTAACGGTTTTGATGCCAGCCCGGCAATGGTTGAAGTCTCTCTTGAGAGAATAAGGGATGAAGGGCTTAAAGACAGGTTTTCCGTGCAACAAATGGGTGTGGATGGAATGGACGGGCTGCCAGGTTCCTCGTATGACGCAGTTGTTTCAACCCTTGTTTTCAGCGAGCTTTCTGAAGATGAAAGGCGTTTTGCCCTCAAACATTCCAATCGGGTACTTAAGCCCGGCGGAAAATTAGTAATTGGTGATGAGGTTGTGCCACGGACATTGATGCGGAGATTGCTTCACACCCTGGTGAGAATGCCGATGCTGGCGGCCACCTATTTGGTCTCACAAAGTTCCACTCATCCTATAGGTGATCTTGCGGGAGAGCTTAAGGCTGCGGGTTTTACGGTTGAAAAGGAAAGTCGCAGCCAGGGTGATTCCTTTGCCCTGGTGGTGGGCCTTTGTCAGAAAGGAGATTTGGTATGAATGTTTTTAGGTTTATCTGGGGAATGTTTTTCAGGCTGTTCCCTTGCCCTGTACCCACAGGCCTACGTCGCATTGGGAACCCAGATCGGAATAGCCCGGTGCTTGTGACCTGCAACTTTTATATTACTGTCAGGCGATTGGTGAGGATATTAAAGGGCCTGGATCTCTGGCTTATTGTTGCCGATTCCAAAGGAGTCAATGTGTGGTGTGCTGCAGGCGGGGATGAGTTCAACACCCAATCAGTGGTCTCTGCGATTAAGACCAGCGGAATTGGAGACCTGGTCGATCACCGGAAGATAATTCTACCTCCATTGAGTGGCCCCGGCGTAAGGGCAAAGGACATCAGGGATCAAACAGGCTGGAAGGTGCGTTGGGGGCCGGTGCGTGGCAAAGATATCCCTTTATATCTCAAAGAAGGGCACCGTAGAGACGAAAATATGAAGAGGGTGACATATAAGTGGTTTGAGAGATTAGATACCGCTTTGGGCTGCCTTTTCCCGTTCTTTCTTATTGGCGCTTTGGGCTTCCTTATTTTTGGCCGCCACCTGTTTGTCGACTACCTGGTAGTTGGCACCCTGTGCTTTTTCATCTTCATGCTTGCATGCCCCTGGCTGCCGGGGAGGCGAGGCCTGACAAAGGTGATATTTCTGGATGTGGCCCTTGGGGTAGTTCTGATCATTAGCGAGTTATCAGACCTTCATTCCCCTTTCCCAATCCGCGCTGACTTGATAATCGCCATGGCAGTGCTTCTTGTATATGGGACGGAACTCGGTGGTTTGGCATCTACCATGCCCAGTGATCTGGACCCTTTCCTGGCCCGTTTGGGGATTGGGGCCATTGGAAACGTTGCCCTTGCAGGGACCGTTCGCACGGAACTGCTTAACGAGTTTCGAGTGTTAAAATATTATCGTGATCGGTGTGTCCGGTGTCACAGTTGTGTAGAGGTGTGTCCCCAGGGGGTCTGGGATGTCGGCGATGACAAGCGAGCAGTCTTTGCGCACAAGGGGAAGTGCACCGCATGTGTGGCCTGCCTGGTCCAATGCCAGGGGGATGCAATCCAGGCCGAACCTAATCCCTTGTTCAGTCATAAGATTCGCCCTTAAACCCCAACCCGGATAAACCGGAAAAGTGCCTAAATTGAGCGTTTTCGCTCAATTGGGGTATTACATCTAATCTGATTCCGCCTCGCGCTGCTTGTAGAGAGGGTTTTCGAGATCCATGGAATCAGGATCAATAAGCCACCGGAATCTGCCGCTCTTGGCGGCGTTATCCAGGGCCTGTCGATAACGTGCATATTGATCAGGTGCCATAGCGACCAGGTCATCCCAGTTGGTGCCGATTGCGAGGGTAGGGCATATCTTGGCACAGTACCAGCAGTATATACACGGCTGCTGGATGCGGGGTGGATCTGCCTCCACATCAATGCCCTGGACCGGGCAGTTATCTTCACACTCGTGGCAATTGATGCACTTTTCCATATCAATATGGAGCCGGGGCATTACCCCATTCAAGAATTCCAAGGTAAGCATGTCTGCGTCCGTGGTCCATTCTTCAGGCACCGGATCCAGTCTGGGAACGAGGTCAGATTCGCCCTTGGCAATGCGCTGGCTCCGCTCAGCGATCTCTTTGCCAAAGGCACGTGCCTCTTCGTAATCTAAAGAGTCCGGATGACCTGTGGTCAGGGTGGGGTAAGGGTAAAAGGGCAATGAGGCATCGGAATAGGTATCGTGATGGCCGATGACTGTGATCCCCTTTTCTCCCAGGTGTTCTGACATGGAAATTAAGGTCTTTCCCATCACGGAGCCGTGAGTGCAAAACACGAACCAGTGCTTTCCTGCCAGCTCCGGCAGGGCGCCAATAAAATCACGGACGTTAAAAGGCTCTTTGTAATAGAAGACCGGGCACCCGAGGCCGACCAGGTCATAGCCGGCCAGTGAGCCTGAATCTGCGTCTTTTAAATCTACAAGATCGCACTCCCCGGTTACATCAATTATCCCATCCCTTATGCGCTCGGCCACTTTGAGTGTGTTTCCTGTCTGGGAAAAACATATGATCAGCGTGTTCATGTCTCTTCCTCTCTATACAAATTGATATCCTTTTATCCTTCAGATATTATAGATTACAAATTAAGGGGCCCGGGTGTATCCTTAATGGGCCTGCCCCCGATGAAATCCAGCAGTACTTTTGATACAACTTCTGGATGTTCCTCTTGGGGTATATGCCCGCACTCGGGAATTACCACAAGGGTAGAATTGGATATCTCCTTCCTGAACCTGTAACCGTTCTCCAAGGGGATCCACTTGTCCTCTTGTCCCCATAAGATCAATGTCTTGACATTCAGTTCAGGTATCCGCTTTACAACATCTGCGAATACATCAAAGTCCAGCGTTCTTGCCAGGGATGCCTGGGCATCGAGTGCGTTTTTTGTGCATAGCCTATCGTAGTAAGCATCTATTTGTTTCTTCGTTATCCATTCCTTGTGAAAAAAGACCTGCCGCATATTCCATTTTATCATCCAGCGGCCAAAAGTCAGCTTTAAAAAAGTGGTCGATAACGGCAAATGGGCCATCCTGATCATGAGAGGTTTACTGCCCGGATATGCGGCGGCGTCTACGAGGACCATACGCCCGACCTTTTCTGGATGTTCAAGGGCCATGAGCACGGCAATAGAGCCTCCCAGGGAGTTTCCGACAAACACGACGTGTTCAAGTCCCATCAGATCCATCCACTTATTCACTTCTTCCATAAGAGTGACAGGATTATAATCTCCCCCCTTTGGCTTATCAGACCAGCCGAAGCCCTTCATGTCCAGGGCCCAGACATGATAGCCTTGGTTGTTTAGGGCAGGGGCTACCTTTTCCCAGGTATACGTGGAAGAGGCAAAGCCGTGAAGTAGAAATACATTCTCACCTCCTCCAGGATATTCCACGTAATGGAAACGCACATCGCCTATCTTGACAAAGTGGTCGTTCGGGGTTGGCGATGGAATTTTACCTTCGGGAATGGTTTCCACAAAGAGGCCGCAGGCCCCCATGGTCAAAAAGAATAGCGCGGATACTACCACAAATATCCATCTCTTTATGTCTTTCATTCTTACCTCATCTTTCAGTCACCCCCTATGTCACAGGGGTAAGTTTTTTCCGAAATGATGTTAAAATGTTCATTCCAAAATATGTATCAAGCGTAACAGGGTAGGGGCTAACGCCAGGTGACCTGCGCTTCATTTCGGAGCGGAAGCCGGTGATATTTATATTTGGAATATCCAAGCATCATCGCCCCAAGGCATATATGGCCTTCAGGGAGTTCCAGTGCATCTTGCATTGGGGGCCAGAAGATCGCGGCCGCACCAAATAGACCGGCCCAGCACGCACCGAGGCCAAAGGAAGGTGTCGCCAGGTCCAGATAGCTCAAGGCTATGGTGCAGGCAGACGGGGCCAAGGGATCTTCCGCAGGCGCATGGGTGATGATGAGATGAGGGGCGTTACGGCAAACCGAGTCAATGCCCAGATCCCATCCTGCAACAATAAGGTCGAAGTGCATTTCACCCACCATTTCCGGCTGTTCCTTTATCATGAAACGCATCCAGTCCACGGTGATCCCGGCGAACTTTTGGACATCTTTTGCATCTTGGGTAACCATCCAGTTTACCTGCTGGTGGTTATGTCCAGTAGGGGCAAAATGGGCGATATCTATCAGTTTGGTGATGATATCCCGTTCTACAGGCTTGTCCTTGTATGTGCGTATAGATCTGCGGGACCGCAGGATGTGTTCTACATGCTCCGGGCTCGGGACCAAGTCCTTTATTAGCGGGGGGCACTTTTCCGGTGCCATTGACCTGTGAGAAAGTGCTCCATAAGGACATACGGCCACACAATGGCCGCAGTCGATACATAGTTCTTCGGCCCAGGGGACGGGCTCGGGAATAGATTCCTTGTCTTTTAGTTCGATGATTTTCATAGGACACTCTGCAACACAGATGCCATCACGATTGCATTTTTCTTCATCTACAACGAATAGTGCCATATATTATCCCTCCATTTCTAAAACTGTAGCTCCGAAGCGCTAGAATAGGAGCGTTACTTATATCTCAGATAGAATCTTGTCTTTTATCTGGGCCACATTCTGCTTTTCTGACATGGCCTTGGTCACCTTGTTAAAGCCCTTGGTATCTCCCAGCATAATGCACCCGATGATTTGGTCGTTATCTATGACTATCTTCTTGTAGAGCTTGTCATTTGAAACCACCCTGGATTCAAATTTATCTTCAGCGTCAATATCTCCTGCAGAGGCCAGATCAACCCCCACCACTTTCAGGGTATTTGACATGGTGGTGCCCTCGTATATTTTGTCGCCTCCAGCCATATTGATACCGGCAATTTTCCCCTGTTCCATGGCGGCGGGCCAGATACCATAAGGCATTCCTCGAAACTCGGCCACATCTCCCGCTGCATAAATATTGGGCTGGTTAGTCTGCAAACGCCCATCCACTTTTATGCCCTTGTCATATTCAAGACCTAAGGGTTCGGCCAGTTCCATATTAGGACGAACGCCTGCTGAGATTATTACCATCTTTGCAGGCAGGACCTCTCCTCCTTCAAGCCTCACACCGTCAACCACGTCGTCTCCCGTGATCTCTTCCGTCTTTGCACCAAGCCTGAATGAAAAACCCATTTTTTCCATGATCTCCTGAAGCCTCTGTGCTCCATTCTCATCCAGTTGCCTTGGCAAGAGCCGAGGAAAGAACTCTACTACCATGACTTTTTTCCCCAATTTTCGCAAGGCATTTCCGGATTCAAGGCCAAGCAGGCCCCCTCCGATAAGCACGATGTTTTCAACCCCTTTGGCGTAAGCCGAGATATTCCGGGCATCCTGGATGGAACGTAGGGAGAAGACACCTTTCTTTTCAGAGCCCTTTATTGGCGGAATAAATGAGTGGGAACCAGTGGCAACCAGAAGACGATCATATGGAAGGCCCTGGTTATCTTCTGTGATGACCGACTTCTCTTGAGGTTTTGCCCCAATAATTCGAGTTCTTATCTTCAGGTTGATGTCGTGATCCTTGTACCACTGGTCATTTTTGGCCACTAGCTCATCTTGGGTTACCTCCTCAGAGATATAATCGCTCAATCTAATCCTGTAATAGAAGGGAAGGTCCTCGTCCGTCACAATGGTAAGATCCCCCGCGTTGTCCTGCTTACGGATATTTTCCGCCGCAGTTGTGCCGGCAATACCATTCCCTATAATCAGATACTTTGTCATAATCAAACCTCCTTTCCTAGTATTGGCGCCCCAATCCCAAAGCAAAAATTTTTCGTATCACTTTTGTGGGATTAATTCTAGATAAGAAAGAGCTAAACTGCAATAGATATTTATTCTTTCTCAGAACCATATTTTCACCCATTTATGCGTTGACACGCCATTGATTTTTCGCTAACATGCCGGGAAGAATCGAGCTTAAGGAGGGAAAATAATGAGGTTTGAGAGCTTTGAAGAGATCATGGATTTTGCCATTGAAAAGGAGATAGAAGCGGCTCGATTTTATGAAGAAGCGAGCAAGCAAGAGAAATATTCTGGAGCCAGAGAGGTATTTGAGGCCTTTTCCAAGGAAGAAAGAAAGCACCAGGTCATGTTGGAAAATTTTAGCAAAGAAGGTATGGAACAACGCAAGATTGAAGAAATCCCCGATCTTAAGAGAAGTGATTATGTTGTGGACATCGAATACGAACCCGGGATGGCGTATGCAGACATTCTGAGACTTGCGGCAAAGCGGGAAGAAAAGGCTCTGAAATTTTATAGGGCCTTTGGTGAAGCGTCCGGAGATGAAGGGCATAAGAAACTATTTCAAATTCTGGCTCAAGAAGAGGCAAAACACAAGTTGAAACTGGAGACGCTACTCGATGATTATCTTGCAGAAATGGGGGATTAATGTGAGCACTTGCGAGTCGTCAGCATTTCAATAAAAAATCATTTTCCTTATCCTTTTGGCCATGTATTGGATTCTCAGGTGCCACTCAGGATATTCCAGCCTAATGCCGTTTCCACAGCTCGTTAAACATGACTAGTGACATGACTGACCGTCTCACCAGCCGAGTAATAATGTAAATTGGATTAGATTTTTGATGATGAGACCATGAAAATTGTTCTCGCATTTCCCCCCTTCTATCTGGAGCCCATGTATAATTTGCCCCCCCTCGGGCTGATTAATCTGGCCACGGCACTGAAGGCCCCTTCCCGTGAGATACTTATCCACGATTTTGTCCTTGCGATACGTCAGAAGAGACTCAAAATGGACAATGTAATTTACGATCATTGTGCCGAGATGATAATTGACGAAGCCCCGGACCTTGTGGCTTTTTCAGCTCAGTGTACCACATATCCGGGTGTACTCCAGGTTTGTAGAGGGATAAAGGCCGGTAGCCCTAATATCAGGACAGTGATTGGAGGACATAACGCATCCTTTGTCGATCGAATAACGCTGGAGAGGTTTCCCTTTGTTGATGCCATTGTCCGTGGGGAGGGAGAGATTACCTTTAAGGAACTGGTTGCTGCGTATGAATCAGGCAAGGATGAAGAAGGAATTGACGGCGTCACCTGCCGTCGAGGAAAGGAAATTATTCGCAACAGAGAAAGGGACATGATTTCGGAGTTGGATCAGTTGCCTCTCCCTGATTACAGCTTTTCCCCTCCTCTCGTCAAATACAGGGATGCATGCGGGCTTCCACGGAGCATTGCAATCCTCGAAGTTGGAAGGGGGTGTCCCCACCGGTGTATCTATTGCTCGGAATCCCTGCTCTGGAGACGGAGGACAAGGACATTCTCTGTCTCCCGACTGGTAAAGGAGATGAGAAATCTCCATGAGAATTTCGGGGCCGAGTGTTTTCTCCTTGCCTATGATCAATTTACCGCCGAAAGGAGTTTCGTGGAATCCTTTTGTCACCAGGTAATTGAAGCGGGTCTAAACCATCTTCCCTGGTATTGTATCTCCAGGCTAGATAGTGTTGATGCCGACCTATTATCCTTGATGAGGGACGCAGGATGCGAATCCATGTGTTATGGTATAGATTCCGGTTCTGAAAGGACACTGGCCTTCATTCGCAAGAATATCGATAAGAAAATTCTTTATCAGCGTGTTGTGGAAACTGCCGAACAAGGAATTATTCCGACCTTGAGCTTTGTTATTGGATTTCCCGAGGAGAAAAAGGAGGACATTGATGAAACGCTAAGGATGGCCCTTCGAACGGGTATTGTGGGAAACAACAACCCATTGATACAATTGCCCACAATATTGCCAGGAACCGATCTTCACATGAGATATGTCGGTCATCTGGTACGAAAGGTGGATACCTATTTCTCGCTGGGGCTGGAATTTGATAATGGAGGCAGGTTGCAATCAGACGAAGAAATGATTAATTCTGAACCAACAATATTCAGCAGTTTTTACAATTTACCCTGTCCTGCATGTTCCCTCGAAGAGCTAAATTTGATTGCCAGTTATTTCCCCCTCATAGTTCGCCTTTATCCGAAGACATTTTTGGTTTTGAGTGTTGAGTTTAATAGCTCGATTTCTGATTTTTTTATCCAATGGCTTCATTGGCTCAAGGGACGATTAAAAAAAGAGGAACTCACACTGTCACCCCAGGAGTGTTATCTGCACTTCAGAGAATTTGTGAAAGAGGTTACAGTGGAAAAAGGTCATATATGCAGGAAACATTTCTATGACATACTCAAGTATGAAAACCTGGCCTTACAGGTTGGGACATTTACTGGGGAAAAAAGCCTGTTTAGCATTGATATGAATCA
>Ga0307425_1000851_pt1 | contig 18986 bp, 17 predicted proteins | sample SalMarWE160330MG_FD_202152 | JGI IMG/M metagenome (GOLD analysis project Ga0307425, IMG submission 202152) | Salt marsh sediment microbial communities from the Plum Island Ecosystem LTER, Massachusetts, United States - WE1603-30 | ecosystem: Environmental > Aquatic > Marine > Intertidal zone >...
TTCAACCCTAAAAATAGCGATATAGGCTCCGAAAACACCTATAATTGGAGTCAAATCGGTTAAATATCAGTAAACTATGACGGCCCGACCCCAACCACCAGCCCCTCCCTGATCAAAGCAATCCACGATCCGATTTTTGGTGTTCGCTCAGCGGCCGGTTGGGCTCTCGTTCACTTAGGAGGGGAATTAGTTCGGTCAGAAATGGAGATAATCCGAAGAAAGTCGGACAATGCTGGTGCTAAGGAAATGGCACTCTTGGTATTACAGAATTTATAACCAATGATAAAAGCTAACAATGCTAATTCAGCCGACGCAAAAAGCCGCGCCCGCTGAAGAGCCCGATAAGCTGACCGCTCGCTCCGCTCTCGGCCAGCTTATCGCCGGCGGATGCTTCGCCAGCGTTAGATTTTCAAGAGGATAGATACTTGAGTGAAAAAACCGATTTTATTGATGCATATTTTGACAAATGGAAACGAGATATCGAGCGTGCAGAAACTCTATTACGAGATGATCGGTTCGTCCTTGAGGGGTATTTAGTCCTCGTGTGCTATCTTGCAGCGTTGGCTTCGCAGAGATACCCTTCACTCAGAGATAATGAAGCCTATTGTCAGTTCACATTGGAATACTCCGGAAAGAGGTCTTTCTATGAACAGATTGATCTTCTCTTTCTGTATCAGTGGCCGAGATCGAAATTCCGTAATCATGGACTTTATACGTCATTTAACGAGTATTCGGATTTAGTAAAGGCTATAGAGCCGAAATTTGGGACGGAAAGTGATTTGAACGAAACCAATAGGTATGTAAGTCCGGCCGAAATAATATCTGTGGCCAAGTCTATAATTCCGCATCTAAACGAAAGCGATCTTGAGAAAAAGTTGAAACTGTTTTCATTGGTGCAACTGCTTTATCGTTATGGCCGCTGTGACGCGGTACACAATGCAATTTACTCTTTGGTGAACGAAGGTGTGAACATTGATGGAGAGAGGATAATTCGGGACAATTCTGCTTTGACCCGGGAGGTCATTCTTTCAACGGTTAAGCATGCAAATGAGAAACTATGGCAAGAATGTAAATCGCTTAAAAAGTGGCCCCACGAAATCTAACATCCGGTTTCACAGAGGACCGCTCGTACCTCGCGGCCTGTGAACCGGGGCGTTATGCAGGTGCAGCTCTTAGAAAGATAATTTTTAAGTCGGAGATAATAATGGCAATAAATACTTTGGTTAAATTCATTCTGAAAAATCCAATTTCGTTGATGTTGCGCATGAATAAGACACTGAACGAATTTTATCGTGCCGGTTTTATTTCAACTGCAATTTCTGAAGGAATATATGATGTATTATCTAAAGGTCCGGTCAGCGTTAAAGATATTCAGAACAACATAGGATCCGATCTCGACCAGGAAGGCCTTGAAGCTTGGCTTGATTTAGGTGTGGCGGTAGGTGAACTGGATAAAAAGAACGACAACTATAGAATAAAAAGTACGCTTTCAAATGAATTGTTAAAGCCCGCTAATGATACATGGAAGGCTTTTTTCCAGGCGCGTGTTGAGATATTTTATGACTATATTATAAAAACCCCTTCTTTTCTAAAACAAAACAAGAAGTTTGATTTCAGCCATTCATATGGTGAGTTGTTTGCCAGGTCCTCCAGGACGGTTGAACCGATTTTAATCGATGTGGTTGATAAAATCATCCCATCGAATGGCGACCGCCGTTTGTTGGAAGTGGGGTGTGGATCTGGCATATACATCAAACGCGCTTGTGATCGGAATCCAAACCTTACGGTAACAGGGTTGGAGCTCCAAAAAGCGGTGGCTGATTTTGCCAGAGAGAATACAATTATTTGGCAGATAGATAATCGCGTCACAATCGAGCATATCGATATACGACAATATCAAAGTGACAAACAATTCGATATTGTCACGTTTTATAATCTAATTTACTATTTCCCAGAAAATGAAAGAACAGATTTACTTCGCAATCTTGGCGCTTTATTAAATCCAGGCGGCAAATTGATTTTGACCACATTATGCCCGGCAAATGACCCTTCCATTCAACTAATGAATCTTTGGTCTTCCATGACAGAGGGTTGTGGCCCTTTACCTGATCCCGGCAGTGTATGTGATCAACTTAATAATGCGGGATTCGATGAGGTTAAATTTGAAAAGCTCATACCTGCATTTTATTTATTTAAAGCCAGAAAAAGCGCATGAGAGAATGGCAGCAATATCATGTAAAATGCATAACAATCTCTTCCAGCGGAGCGCAAAAAGACGCGCCCACTGAAGAGCAACGTTATCTGCAAGATGATTGAACTATGGCAATACTTCAGTGCACCCAAAAGCTGTTATCCGAACTAAAGGAAAAACCTCGTGACAGTTCACAATCATCTAAGGATTTGAGCAATTGGCATGCCAACCTTTTGCGAATCGACCGAAGGAAATGTGTCCTCTTCACGCATGACGAAACATTATATTCATTCCTTGCCCCTGGGCTCACCAAACCTCATTTCCAAAATATTCGGGAGGTCTTCAGGCAAAGTTTATTGAAGAACCTGATGGCAGAAAACATTCCCCAAAAACAAATTGAACTTTTTCTTGGTGATATTCGGAAAATCGGAATTGCAAAAACCAATAACCGTAGTGTTTTAGGTTCTATGAATGACTTGACGTTTCAGCTTAAATACCAAATTGCTGATCAGGGCGGGCTCTTAAATACAAACATGACGAAATTGAATCATGATTTAAATCGTATCCCCATGGGTGCAATTGATGAAATTTACAGTATTTACGAATTGCGAAAATTCTTTAAAAGTCTGAGCAGATAACATCTCGCTGGTGTGGGACAGCTCTGCGTTATGTGAACAGGAGAGTATAGAAAATGTTAACCGGGATCCACTTTATTTTGACATACGCATGCAACTTCGAATGTGATCATTGCTTTCTATACAGCAGTCCTAAATCGCAAGGCACTTTTACGATAAGTCAGGTTACTAAGGTCCTGGATGAGGCAGGAAAAATCGGCACTGTTAAATGGATATTCTATGAAGGAGGCGAGCCATTCCTATTCTTTCCTTTATTAAATGAAAGTATCAGGCGTGCCAGTGCGAGAGGCTTTAAGGTTGGTGTGGTGACAAATGCCTATGGCGCTAATTCAGAAGAGGACGCTGAATTGTGGTTAAGGCCTCTTGCAGAATCGGGTGTGTCGTTTCTCAATATCAGCAATGATACTTTTCATTACGGAGAGGAACCGGAAAACCCCGCAACCATTGCTTCATCTGTTGCAAGGAGACTTGACATTGAGACTTCACCAATCTGTATAGAGCCACCGAAGGTTTTACAACCATCTTCAAATGCGGGAGGTAAGGGGCATCCAGTCGTTGGCGGAGGAGCTAAGTTCAGAGGACGAGCGGTCGAAAAGCTATCTGAAAATCTCCCTCTCAGGCCATGGAACGATTTGTGTGAATGTCCGTATGAGGATCTTGAGTCTCCTTCCAGGGTGCATGTCGACCCATATGGAAATGTCCAGATCTGTCAAGGGATCAGCATCGGTAATATGTGGATGACCCCTCTTTCCGAACTCGTCTCTAACTATCACCCAGATTCTCATCCTATTTGCGGTCCACTCGTTCGAGGAGGGCCGGCGGAATTGGCAAAAGCGTTAGGCGTGATGCCTGATAAAGGATACATAGATGAATGCCATTTCTGCTATTTAGCTCGAAGGGCAATTATCGATCAATTTCCTGATTACCTCACGCCCAAACAGGTCTACGGTTTAAACTGAGTAGCTCGGAGTCGCATAACATCTGGCTGGACAAGGATGCGCGGAAAAAGCGCCCGTACACCTGTCAGCCCGGCCGGTTAGGCGCAACAAAAGAAAGAGATGAAGAACCCAGACAGAGAAACAGTTTCACGACTTGACGAGCTTCCCAATATCGGAAAAGCGATGGCGGACGATCTCCAATTGATTGGCATTGATCATCCAAGGAAGCTGATTGGAAAAGAGCCATTTGAACTATACGAAGAGCTTTGCACAACATCAGGGAAAAGACATGATCCCTGTGTTATTGACGTATTCATGTCGGTTATCCATTTTATGGAAGGTGGAGAGCCTCTTCCCTGGTGGACATTTACCGATGAACGAAAAAGGCATATTACCCAAAATCAAAGGAGATAAAGAAAATGCAATACGGATATGCAATCATTTATGTTTCATCGGTAGAAGAAACATGAAGGCGACGCTCGTGCAGAAATTGCATTGCGTTTTCAAACTGAAGTAAGAATTTGTATATTGTAGGCGAGATGGTGTCACGTTAACATAGTGACATAACAACAGCTTTATGGACAACTGGGCGCATCCTGAATGAGTTTCTTGTCTATCAGACTCCCTGCATTCAAAACGACGCTAATGCCTAGTGCAAAGGTCATGATTTCATGGTCGTCACCATTTTTTTCCCTGGCTTTACACTTCGGCGGCTTCCATCAAACAGTCCCTCAAGGTTCCTCCCTTGCCTTCGGCTGGTACTTGGGCTAATAGCTGGGTTTGATGTGCGGGGACCTGGCATTCCAAGATGACTATTGCCGGAAGAAGCGAGAATAACTCCATGGCTCAACTCAATAATCCTATGGAAATCTTCAAGTTACTCGACAAATCAAATTGCAGAAAATGTAATGAGTTGACATGCCTGGCCTTTGCTGCTGCCGTGTTCAAAGGGCAAAAACAGCTCGCTGAGTGCCCTAATCTGGGAAGCGAGATCATTGAGCGGTATGGTGGGAAAGCCGCCAATCAGATGACGCTTGCACAGGAACGGAACGAATCCATTGAGCAGTTGAAAAGAAAAATTAGCACGATAGATCTTGCTTCATCAGCGCAGAGACTAGGGGCGAAGTTTTCCGACGAAAGATTGACCATCAAGTGTCTCGGCAAGGACTTTGGTGTTGACACCAAGGGGAACATGACAACGGACCTCCACGTCCATTCATGGATAGCGATGCCAGTACTCAACTACATCATAGATGGTGCTGGAATCCCTGTTTCAGGGAAGTGGGTTCCATTCAGGGAACTGAAAGGCGGCAAAACGTGGTATCGGCTTTTTGGCCAAAGATGTGAAAAACCCTTAAAAAAAGTTGCTGATACCTATACGGATCTTTTTGAGGACATGATTCGACTATTCAATGGAAGGCAAGTGGAAAATCACTACGCCTCTGACATTTCGCTTGTTTTGCATCCTCTACCGAAAGTGCCGATTCTGATTTGTTACTGGAAACCTGAAGATGGACTCGAATCCGATCTCAATATTTTCTTCGATTCAACCGCGGAGGAGAATCTCAACATTGAATCAATCTATATTCTTGGCACTGGACTTGTGATGATGTTTGAAAAGCTCGCTTTGAGGCACGGATATTAATTTGAACCGCAAAAGCGAGCGCATTCCCCGTAGCTTGCTGCGGGGTTAGCGAGCGTATCCAAAAAAAGTGAAGCTTCTCCCGCCCTAAAGGGCGGGGCTTCCCGGTGAGGAAGAAAATCAGTTTTTTTGTAGCCGGTCAGCGTTCCTTACGGTCGAAGATTCCCTGTAGCTTGCTACAGGGACCTTCAATGATGATCAGACGGTAATCAATTCTATGCATAATCGGAAATCCCATTGTCAGCATGAAGAACATTAATGTGAAATTGAAGCATTAGAGGTGAAGACTCATGGAAACCGTTTCGTTCATTAGCACTGAAGATGAGCCGCCAGATCTGATCTTATCATTGCCCGGCCGAAACGCATTTGGCCCGCGGCGTTTTACGTCAAACTGAAGGAAAAGGAACACATGGCAAGGAGATACTTCGAAGATCTAACCGAAGGTGAGCGCTTGCATTGCCAGAGCGTCATGATGACGCAAGAAGCCATCATTGATTTTGCAAAGAGATTTGACCCGCAGCCGTTTCATATCGATGAGGAGGCGGCGAATAAATCGATCTTCAACGGCCTTGTCGCATCTTCACTCCATACCCTTTCTGCCTGTACGCGCGTTGTCGTGGAAGCCCAGGGTGACGTAGCCATTCTAAGCGGTGTTGGCATGGATGAAGTGAAGATGTTCAATCCGGTGCGACCTGGTGATATTCTTTCAGTAAAAGCCTGGTGGACTCATCTCAAGAAATTGCGCAATAGGCCGGACAGTGGATCTGCGGTGATTAGGTGTAAGGTCACGAATCAGAAGGACGAACCCGTTGTCGAATACGGCTACCGCTATCTGGTTGCTTGCCGAAATCCACTTTAGCGCCAAAGGCCCATAACTTTCCTTCCCGGATCCAAGTAAAGGAGGAGCTATGAAAATACTGCGACATATTGGCTCGGTGGCCTTCGTGCTGGGGCCATACGGTATTTGCAATCTGGCTTGGCAAGGATCTGGCCGCCATAGTCAGGTTGATCCTTGGCGGCGAATTGACCGGCCTGCTCCCCGCAAGCCCCGTCCGGAAGGGCGGGGAGGCTTCACTGAATACACGGAGATGATGGGAAGGGCTCGGGCTGCGGCTTCCAGCAGGATGATCGCCCAGGCCGCGGAGATGCGGGCTGATGCAATAATCAATGTTCGCTATATGACCACGAGTGTTGTGGGAAGTGCCGGATGACGCGTTCATGATTTTGGTGTTCAATGAGCCAGAGATGAACGGTATCTCAGGAGTGGCCAAGTACCGGGCAGAATTCACTGAGGCGATGTAATGCCCTGAATCAGCGAAGGATCTCTCCCTGTTCCCCGGTTATGGAGCAGCAATCGATCCTGCCATCCATCCATTTGATAACATGAAAAACCACAAGAGATAAAGGAGGTGCAGCAATGAAAAGAGCATTGATTCCGGTCCTGATGGCAAGTCTGGTCGCGATCGCCCATCCCACCTTGGCCCAATCTGCGCCTGCTTTGGATCGTCATCTAATTTTCACGGAAGGCGCAGCCGAGCTGACTGGGCAAAACGATTCAGCCAAGATTTCCATCGCCGTTGTGACCGAAGGGCGAAACTTGGAACAGGTTAGCTCGGAAAATACCAGCAAAACCAAGGGGGTCTTAGAGGCAATCAAAAGTCTGAAGATGAAGAATTTTAAGCTTAAAACCTCCGGATACCGCGTAACGCCCCAAAAGGATTATAAGGCGCGACCACCCAAGATCAAAGGTTACGAAGTATACAATGCGATTGAGGTGACGGTGGAGGGATTTGAGCCTGAGCAGCTGTCAAAGCATGTCTCCAAGATTATCGGCAAGGCCCTGGAAAGTGGCGCCAACAACATTCATCATATTCAATTCTACATCGACAACAAAGAGCCATTAGAAAAGCAAGCTTTGACTCAAGCAACACGGCAAGCCATGGACCGGGCTAAAACTTTGGCCCAGGCCGCGGGTGTGAAGCTGAAACGCATCGTTTCACTCAGCACGCATCCGATTCAGATGCCACCCCAGCCACGCATGTTTCGCTCAGCCGACGTGAAGGCTGAAGCGGGGGCAGCGGCACCGCCGATTGAGATAGGGGAAAGCCGAATCCGTATCCAAGTCAGCGTAGCGTATGAGATAGAATAGTTTTTAACAGGTTAGCCTTGTGAACGTATGTCAGCCGGCGTTGATTCGTTGGCCAATGCACAGACTTCCCATCTGTTCACAAGCATAAATACCCTGCGGCCTTAGAAGAAAGCCCCTGCAATCTTGCCGTCTGCGAGTGCACGCGACCGGTCGCAGCGCAGGGCAAAATCGGGTGTTGATAGGAATAGAAGGCTCTGATACAAGGCCATAAAGTGCATGATCGGGAATCAAGATGGAACTCAAAAGCGTGGAGGAATTATGGGGATCAGAGAGAGCTTGGCAGAACGCATCGAACGTTTGGCACGTCTGGTGCCTGGGATAGGGAGTTATCAAGACAAGGAAACCCACAGGGATGCGGACAAAAGACTTCGGGTCACGCTGGCCGATCGTCTGGATTCGGCCAGGAAAACCGTTGAAGCGGTGATTGCCAAACTCCAGGCAGACAACCGCTTCGACCCCTTGGATCGCCTGGGTCGTCTGGAGCGAAAGCTCTATCAAGCAGCCGACTCGATCCGGTTCGCCAGCTATGGCTATTCGGGGGTATTTGACGCGATCAAAATCGATGAGGCCAGGCTCGATCAGCTCTATGCCTTTGACATTGCCCTGGCCGAATCGGTGTCAGCCGTCCAAGAGACGGCTGAGAATCTGAAGGCCTCCACGCCCGAGGCCATGGGGGCGGATGCCCTGGAGCCGCTGGAACAACAAATCGCCTCCTTTAACGGCAAGTTCCACGAGAGAATGGCCCTTTTTCAAGAGTGACCACCTTCACAGTCCTGGATTGAAGAGGCACGATTCTTGTATATAAGTTGTATATAAGACTGTTGTTTTCAAAATAGGGCCAGACCGCAAAGCATTCTATCCGGACAGGAGGTCATTATGGCAGTGTTTTTGGAAGTGATCGAGTGGTTTGATGAAACCGGCGATGTCATGGTCCACCGCATCCCTGAGACAGGTTCAGGAGACATCAAAATGGGCGCGCAGCTCATTGTGAGGGAAAATCAGGCGGCTGTTTTCTTCCGCGACGGCAAGGCCTACGACCTCTTGGGGCCCGGGCGCCACACCCTGTCCACCCTCAACCTGCCCCTGATCACGAAGGCCCTCAGTCTCCCCTTTGGGTTCAAGAGTCCCTTCCGTGCGGAAGTCTATTTCGTAAACTTGAAGGTCTATACAACCCTGAAGTGGGGCACCAAAGAGCCCGTAGCATTCAAGGACTCGCAACTTGGGCTGGTCCGGCTCCGGGGATTCGGAAACTACACCATGCGTGTCGTCCAGCCCCTGCTCTTCATCAATACCCTCGTGGGCACTCGGGGTGTCTTCGAGACAGGGGCCATTTCCGATTATCTTCGAGACGTGATTGTCTCTCGTTTGAATGACTTGTTGGGGGAGACCCTGGACACGATTTTCGATCTGCCCAAACAGTATGATGAGTTTGCCGTTGCCCTAAAAAGCCGCGTTCAGGATGATTTCGAACGTTACGGCATTGCGTTGGTGGATCTTTATATCAACGCCATCACCCCGCCGGACGAGGTTCAACGGATGATCGACGAGCGCAGCGGGATGCAGGCGGTTGAGGACCTGGATCAATTCCTGAAATTCAAGGCAGCCAAGGCCATGGGAGACGCAGCCGTGGGGGGGTCGGGTGGCACCGGGGCCGCCTCACAAGGTTTGGGGCTCGGCGTGGGCGCAGGTCTGGGCATGATGCTGCCGGGCATCCTGCAGAAATCCATGGCAGATGCGGGCACGCAAAAGCAAACCGTCGCCTGTCCAAAGTGTCATGCCACCATCGGCATAGATGCTCGGTTTTGCCCCAACTGCGGCCACCAGATGGTCGTGGTCAATCGATGTCACGTATGCAATAAGGACCTGCCACCCGAGGCCAAGTTCTGCATGGTTTGTGGAGCACCTGTTGAGAAGCCCGACGTCACATGCCCGAAGTGCCAAGCCCAGGTTCTGCCGGAGGCCAAGTTCTGCAACCATTGCGGCGAAAAGGTCCGATAGTGCTTGCCTCTGAAGATGGTCAATACCACTTACAAAAGGGACCTCGGCGATTTCGTCACGTTTAGGCCTTTTAAACTTTAGGCATTTTTTGCACTCATGGACCTGTTGCTTTCAACCCGATGCCCACAATGCGGTGCTGACATCTCCTTTGATGAAGAGAGCACCGTGATTCATTGTGAATACTGTGGGTGTGCCCTCCACATCACGGGCCGCTCAGGGGTTATGCGGACTTATGTAGCACCGCGCAATGATGTCCAACGGATGAAGAAAGCCATTCGTGGTGCCATCATGGAGGCTGACGCCAAGGCAGCGCTCGTGAGCGAAAAACGGCTCTTTTTTGCGCCCTACTGGCGAATCAAAGGGATGGTCTTCAGATGGGTATTCGGCAGGAACGTGGAGGGTGAAAGCGTCAAAGAGCTGAAGACCAAACAACTGGACCAGACCTTTCCGGCCTATGACGGTATCAACCTGGGGCTTTCTACGCTGGGCATCCGGCCCGCGGCCTTGAAGCTCCTTTTTTTTGATCCTTCAGAGATGTCCAGACTGGGGTCTAACATCAAGGTCGCAGTGCCCTTCAAAGAAGCCGTAAGGCATGGGGCGTCCCTGACCGAGACGGTGCCGGACGAAACGGACATGCGTGTCCGCTTGGAGCGGACCCGCTTGATTGGTGAGCGATACAGCATGATCTATTTCCCCTTTCGGATGATCAAGCTCACAAGGGAAAAAAAAGCTCGTATCTTGATCCTGGACGCGGTGGCCAATAGAGTGACCAGGATTCTCACGCAGGAGCAATGGGAACAGATGCTGGCAACGGCGGCAAAACGGCCGGCCACGGTCGACTTTAGCAAGGTGTCCTTTATTCCATTCAAATGCCCGAACTGCGGGTGGGAGCTTCCCCTGAATTGTTTCGACATCATTCACGTGTGTGGGACATGTCATCAGGCGTGGATGGAACAAAATGGCCGCTTCAGGGGCGTTCGCTTTGACGCAGCCGCACCGCCGAAAGGCGAAAACCAACCCTTGCTGTATTTGCCCTTCTGGGTCTTTCAGGCCGAGATCCATTCCAATGGGCAAGCCCTCAAAACGGTGGCGGATCTGCACGAGTTTTCCCTCGCATTTCCCACAAGAGTCACTCGGAGTGCCGACCAGCGGCCCATTCGGTTCTATGTGCCTGCGGTGTCGATCCGAAATATCTCGGCCGTAAACAAGCTGGCCACCGGTGTCACTCAGAAGCAGCCGGTCTTTGATCAAGTGCCCAAGGAAAGGCTTACCGAATGCCAATTAAGGGGCGTGTTTTTGCCCCCCAAAGCGGCCACCGGCATGGCAGACATTCTGCTGTGCTCTATGACCCCTCGGAACAACGGGAATCGGCAGCGTTTCGTACAGCATGCCGATCTGACCATCAGCAAGACACATTTACTGTGGTGGCCATTTTACGAACAACGCCTCTTTCTGAGAGACGCCATTTGCCATACGGGCATTCAAAAAGGCGCTGTGTGCAGCAATGGTTAGAGCGGAGAAAAACTAGTGATTATCAAATTTTGGGGCGTTCGAGGCTCTATTCCGGCACCCATAGGCCCACATGAGGTCAAGGCAAAGATTGTCTCCGCCCTGAAAGGCGCTTCCAACCATGACATCGGCGATGAACGTGCCGTGGAGCGGTACGTCGATGGGCTGCCCCCACATGTAAAAGGGACATACGGAGGCAACACCTCGTGCGTCCAGTTGCAGTCCGGGGACACGACCATGATCTTTGATGCGGGTTCGGGAATCAGGGCCCTTGGTATGGATCTGATGGAGGGAGCGTTCGGCCAGGGGACGGGAACGGCCCATTTGTTCTTAAGTCATACCCACTGGGACCATATCCATGGCTTCCCTTTTTTTCTCCCGGCCTTTGTGCCGGGCAATCGCATCGTGATCTACAGCTCCTTTTCTGACCTTCAGGAGCGCTTGAAGATACAGCAGGCCGCCTCATATTTTCCAGTCGCACTCGAAGCCATGGATGCTGATATTGAATTCTTCCGTCTTTCCGAAGGACAAACCATGACGATCGATGACCTGAGCATTTCCAATATGGAGCTGAAACATCCGGGCGGGTCCGTTGGCTACCGGGTTGAAAAGCAAGGGACCGCCTTTGTATATGCCACAGATACGGCCCTCAACAACCTTTCGAGACCCGATCAGGAAAAATTCATCGCGTTCTTTTCCCAGGCAAAGGTTGCAGTATTTGATGCCCAGTACACGGTCAGAGAGGCCGTCAGAAAAGAAGACTGGGGACACAGCTCTCCGCTGACGGCCGTTGACGTAGCCCTTCGGGCCAACATCGAGACCTTGGTTCTTTTCCATCATGAGCCTACCCACGATGATCGTACCCTCCATGAAAAGTTTCAACGGGCCTGCAAGTATTTGGAGTTGAAACGCCAAGACCAGACCTGCACTGTTGTAATGGCCCACGAAGGGTTGCAGTTGGAGGTCTAAGGGACCCATAGATGCCGGTTAATGTCCAAGGCACGGTAGACAAAATTCTTGGAGGCAACGTCCGAACGGCAGCCAAGCTAATCCGAGACATCGATGACGGCATGGCATCTTCCAGAGAGGTCTTAAAAGCCCTCTATCCGTACACCGGCAGGGCCTACATCATTGGCGTCAGCGGCTTTCCCGGCGTTGGGAAAAGCACCCTGGTTGACCAGATGATTGAGGCTTACAGGGGGGTGGGAAAAAGTCTCGGGGTTCTTGCCGTGGATCCCACCAGCCCCTTTTCCGGTGGTGCCATACTGGGAGATCGAGTTCGGATGCAGCGCCATGGCACCGATCCGGAAGTATTCATCCGGAGCCTGGCCACCCGGGGCCATTTTGGGGGCCTGACCCGCTCGACACGCAATGTCATCGACGTCCTGGATGCTATGGGGAAAGATATTATTCTGGTAGAGACCGTGGGTGTGGGCCAGGACGAGGTAGACATTGTGACAGCGGCACACACAACGATTATCGTCCTTATTCCCGGCATGGGAGACGACATCCAGGCCATCAAAGCAGGTATCCTGGAGGTGGCTGACGTCTTTGTGATCAACAAGTCGGACCGGGAGGGCCTGAAGAAAACGGTTAGTGAGCTGGAGGGCATGCTGGCTATGAGTGCCTCAGGAGGCTCTGAGGAAAAGTGGCTGCCACCTATTGTGACGACTGAGGCGACTCGAAACCAAGGTGTACCGGAACTGTTGTCGGAGATAGAGACTCACAAGGCGTTCTTATTTTCTAGTGGGAAAACACATCTTAAAGAGCGCCTGAGGAAAAGGGCCTTGAGGGAGCTTATAGATACCATCAAGGAGAGCCTGGTCGCTGAAATTGTGCAAGAGCTTGAGAATTCCGAGACATTTGAACAAATGATCGACGACGTTGTGGAGAAGAGAACCGACCCCTTTACATTGTGCGATCAGCTGTTGGCAGAAAGGTTCAAGCAGGACCTATGATCCATCCCCTTGACCCCGCCCTAAAGGACGGGGCTTGCGGGGAGGAGCAGGAGCCCGGTCAAGGAGGTTTCTGATGCCCGGAAAAAAGAAAACGGATGCCCCAGCCGTGGGGGAAAAGATCAAGAAGGTCAGGAATAAGAAGAAGGTGACATTGAATCAGGTCGCCAATGATACGGGCTGCAGTATAGATTACCTGGAAAAAATCGAAGCAGGCAAGGTCATACCACCTGTTGGCACCTTGCTACAGATATCTCGGGCTCTGGAGATCGACTCAGGGGTATTACTCAGAGAACAGGAAGCGGCGGCCCAACAACGTGTCAAGGCATACAAGAAGCGCACTGAAAACTATGCTTACACCACCCTGACTCCCGGTGCGGAAAAGAAGCACCTGAAGGCGTTCCTGGTCACCATAGATGCCATGAAGGATCACAAAGGCGTGGGGTACCAACATGAGGGGGAAGAGTTTGTTTACGTCTTGACCGGACATATCGAACTGACCGTAGGGGACCATGTGAACACGTTGAGGGGGGGTGAATCCCTCCACTTTAACTCGGGGGTCAGGCACCAACTGAAGAACATCGGGAAAAAGAAGGCAGAGCTGATGGTTGTCATCTACACGCCGTAGCCCGTACCCGAGCCGGGAGTCATCCATGACCTTTAAGCTGACTGACGAGCAAGCCATGATTCAAACCATGGTCCGGGATTTCGCCCGGGAGGTTCTTCTCCCCACCGCCACAGAGCGCGACCAGACCAAGGAATTTCCAGCCGAAAATCTTCGAAGGATGGGAGAATTGGGCCTCATGGGCATGATGGTGCCGCCTGAATACAATGGGGCTGGTGCAGATACGTTGAGTTACGTATTGGCCCTACAGGAAGTGGCATACGCCTGTGCATCAACGGCAGTAGTGATGTCCGTGCATAACTCAATCGTTTGTGAGACGATTGACCGGTTTGGAACTGAAGAGCAGAAACAGGCCTATTTGAAGCCACTGGCCGCGGGTGAGGTGATTGGTGCCTTTGCCTTAACCGAACCACATGCAGGATCAGACCCTGTCAGCCAAACCACCTCGGCCAAGCGTGATGGAGACTACTATATCATCCACGGAACGAAACGTTTCATCACTTCGGGAAAGAATGCTGGTTTGACCATCGTCACAGCCAAAACCGACAAGACCAAACGCCATAAGGGGATGAGTGCATTTATTGTCAAGAAGGGCACGCCAGGTTTTTCGGTGGGAAAGACAGAAGAAAAAATGGGCCTTTGCGCCTCTGATACGACCGATCTTGTTTTCGAAAATTGCCTAATCTCTGCTGAGAACCTGTTGGGGAAAGAAGGAGATGGCTTCAAAATCGCTATGACCGCGCTGGACGGCGGCCGAATAGGCATCGCTGCTCAGTCTGTGGGCCTGGCCCAAGCTGCCTTGGATGCGGCTGTCTCCTATGCCAAGCAGCGGGAGCAATTTGGACAACCGATTTCAAAATTTCAAGGCCTCCGCTGGATGTTGGCGGATATGGCCACAGAACTAGAGGCCGCCCGGCAGCTCACCTTCTCTGCTGCGGCCAAGAAGGACAGGGGTGAAAGATACACCATGCAAGCCTCCATAGCCAAGCTGTTTGCCTCGGAGATGGTCAACCACGTCACGGCCAAAGCCTTGCAAATCCATGGGGGATATGGTTACACTAAAGAATATCCTGTGGAGCGTTTTTACAGAGACGCCCGTGTCTTTACCATCTACGAGGGGACCTCGGAAATCCAGCGAGTCGTTATAGCCAACCATCTGTTGGAAGACCGCTACGTTGGCACCCTGCGCTGAGGATCTTCTGTGTCATCGCACGTCGGTCGGTCCGAATAGGTGTGTCTTCGGCCCGCAAATCGAAAAGACCCCTGGATATGTGAAGGTGGGACAACCGAGTCAAGCTGATATTGAAGGACTCGTAAAAAGTCGATTTTACTCACTCCGTGAACATTTTGGGGGCCCTTAAGATGTTTAGCTAAAACGCTAAAACTCGGGCTAACGCCCTCAAACAGTTAGCATTTTTTAACGCTAAACATCTGAAGTGCCTTTCTCTCAAAATGCTCAATATCGTTCGCAAAATACTTTTTACGAATCTATCAATATTGTTCTTGGATAAAACAGGGGAACAATTCATGGAGCAAACGTACCGCAGGAAGTTCATTGTCCGTGCGACTGTGGTCACCATATTTTCCCTTTGCCTGATGGGTTCGACTTTGCGTGGACAAGACAAAGGCACCAAACCGCAAGGGCCTCCACCCACGCCTGTCAAGGTTGCACCAGTCATTCAGGACACTGTCTCACAACAGATTACGTTGGTGGGCACGACCGAAGCGATTGCCCGCAGTGTCATCGCCGCTGAGGTCTCCGGATTGGTCGAGGACTTCCCGGTTCGAGAGGGGGACTTTGTCAAGAAAGGAGAGGTTCTTGTCAGACTCAATGCCACGGATGTTCTCATACGCCTCAAGGCGGCCAAAGCTGCGAAAGAGCAAGTTCGAGCTCATTTGGCCTTTGCAGAAAAGGAACTGGCCCGGTACACCAAACTCAAGGATAGCGATAGCATCGCAGCAAGAAAATATGATGAGGCCTTGTACAGCCAGCAGTCTCTCGCGCAGGAACTCTTGGCCGCGGAAGCCCAAATGGACCTTCTCAAAGACGAGATTGAGAAGAAGACCGTCCTGGCCCCTTTTGCAGGTTATGTGGCCAAAGAACACACCCAGGCGGGAGAGTGGTTGCAGGTCGGCGGGCCGGGAGCCGTGGTCACCCTGGTTGATCTGGGACACATACGGATCACCGTGGATGTCCCGGAACGCTATGTGGTGAAGCTGTCGCCCGGAAGCGCCGTTCGGGTAGAAGTGGAAAGCCTTCCTGATGAGACCATGATGGGAAAGATCGCCGCCATCCTGCCTGAGGGAGATCCGAATGCCCGTACCTTCCCGGTGCGAGTGACCCTGCCTAACCCAGGCTTCAAGATCAAGAGCGGTATGGAGGTCAGAGCGGCCTTTGACCTCGGAACAAAGAAAAACGCCCTTTTGGTGCCAAAGGATGCCATTGTGACGGCCGGAGCAAATCGCGTTGTCTTTTTGGTCATGAGCACAGTGGTTCAGCCGGTGCCTGTCACTGTGACAGGGTATTATGACGGCAATGTGGCGGTGGAGGGGGCAATTAACCCCGGAGATCGGGTGGTCATCAGAGGCAATGAACGCCTCCGGCCAGGCCAGCCGGTGCAGGTCTTGGAGTAATCGACCGCCATGAAGCTTGTCGACCTGTCCATAAAAAAGCCGGTCACGGTCACCGTTGGGGTGATCCTGCTCGTCATGTTCGGCCTGATTTCCCTTTTTCGAATCCCCATCCAGCTCACGCCCAATGTGGACAAGCCGGAGATCTCCGTAGAAACGGTGTGGCGCGGAGCGAGCCCCGTAGAGGTAGAGCGGGAGGTCGTCGACGTGCAGGAAGATGAGCTCAAGAACGTTGAAGGCCTCAAGGAGATGAAGAGTGAGAGTTTGGACGGCTCTGCCTACATCAACCTCCAGTTTGACATCGGGATTGATCCGGATGCGGCCCTCTTAAAGGTCTCCAACAAGATGGACCAGGTGAAGCAATATCCTGAGGATATGGACAAGCCGATCATCAAGTCCGGGGGCCGGCGGGAACAGGCAATTGCCTGGATGATTCTACGGGCAACGGAGGGATACCAGGGGGTCCTGAGTCACGAATACGATTTCTGCGATGAATACGTCAAGCCTCAGCTGGAGCGCATTGCCGGTGTGGCATCGACTAATATTTACGGCGGTCAAGAGCGGGAACTTCAAGTGATCGTGGATTCGGATGCCTTGGCGGCCAGGGACGTAACCATCCCCGAACTAATGTGGGCCCTGGACGTGGAAAACAGGAATATCAGCGCAGGCGACTTTGATGAGGGGAAGCGGCGGTATATTGCCCGTACGGTGGGGGAGTATGAAACCCCTGAGGATGCAGCCAAGGTCATTATCAAGCGAATCAATGGGGCGCCTGTGACCGTACAAGATGTGGCCCGGGTCACCTTGGGTTATGCCGACCCTGATGTGGTGGTCAGGCACGAGGGGGTTCCGACCATTGTCATGAACGCGGTCCGGGAAACGGGATCCAATGTCCTAGCGGTGATGAAACAGGTGAAGGAAGCCTTGGTAGAATTGAATGAGGGTATCCTGAAGGATCGGCACCTCGAATTCATCCAGGCGTATGACGAAACCAACTATATTTATAGTGCGATTCAGCTGGTGAAGCAAAATATCTATGTGGGCGGTACCCTGGCTATCATCGTCCTGCTGGTCTTTCTGAGAAATCTTACCAGTACTCTCATCATCTCTCTGGCCATTCCCATCAGTGTGGTGGGTACCTTTCTAGTCATGACCCTCTTTGGGCGGAACATCAATGTGGTGAGCCTGGCGGGGATGAGCTTCGCTATCGGCATGGTGGTAGACAACTCCATTGTCGTCTTTGAGAACATCTTTCGGCATCGGGAGATGGGTAAACCTCGCGTTCAGGCCGCCTATGACGGCACCGTGGAGGTATGGGGGGCGGTGCTGGCCAGTACGCTCACCACCATCGCGGTCTTTGTGCCCATCCTCTTTGTCCAGGAAGAGGCGGGGCAGCTTTTCAGGGATATCGCCATCGCCATCAGCAGTGCGGTGGGGCTCAGTTTGCTGGTTTCTATAACGGTGATCCCGAGCCTGTCTGCGAAGATCCTGGGAAAAGTTAAACCCAAAGAACCTTCTCCCAGGTCGTGGTCTCCCTATCGTTGGGCATCGGCCATGACGGACGGCGTGGCCCGGTTCGTCTATTGGATGTGCGGCAAGGTATCCAGGCGCCTGGGACTGGCCGTGGTGATGACAGGCCTCGCTATCGGCATGGCCTGGTTCCTCATGCCCAAGACAGAGTACCTGCCGGAAGGGAATCGGGAACTCCTCTTCGGCATTCTTTTGCCCCCGCCGGGCTACAACCTGGAAGAGCTCCAGGATATTGGCAGGACCGTGGAAAAAGATGTCCTGCCCTTGATTTCCCGTGACGGAGAAAGTGAGGCAGCCAAGAGGTTGAACCTGCCCTCCCTGAGTAATTTCTTCTATGTGGCCTTTGGGCAGCAGGTCTTTATGGGGATTGTCTCCAAGGTTCAGGAAAGGACCCGCGAGCTCCTTCCCTACGTCTACGGTGTGCTGAAAAAGATCCCGGGGATGATTGCCATTGTCCAGCAGCCGAGTCTTTTTGCCACGGGCATTGGAGAAGGCCGATCCATTGAAATAGAGATCAAGGGGCCGGAACTGGCGTCTCTCCTTGCCCTGGGAGGACAAATCTTCGGCCAGGCCATGCAGCTCATTCCCGGGGCCCAAGTGCGCCCCATACCCAGCTTGGACCTGGGAAACCCGGAAATGCGGGTGATCCCGGACCGGGATCGCCTTACCCGGGTGGGCATGACCACGTCCGATCTGGGCAGGACCGTAGACGCCCTCGTGGACGGGGCCATCGCGAGTCAGTATCGGATCCTGGGCGAAGAGATCGATCTGGTCGTAAAGGGGGAAGAAAAACGCTTGGAGCGGACCCAGGACTTGGCGAAGCTCCTTGTGCAAACGCCCAGGGGTGAAAGGGTGACTCTTGGCTCCCTGGCTGCTGTCCGCTTGGAGGAAGGGCCTACCCAGATCAACCACATCAACTCTGAGCGGGCTATTACGATTCAAGTCATTCCCCCCACTGAGGTCCCTCTGGAAACCGCCATGGCCACGGTAAGGGATCAGATCGTGGAACCGATCAAAGCGAGCGGACGGCTTGGAAGCCTCTACCGAATTGACTTTAGTGGCACGGCTGACGATCTGACCCGCACGAGGTTGGCGTTGCGATGGAACTTCGTTCTGGCTTTGGTCATTAGCTATCTTCTCATGTCTGCTCTCTTTGAAAACTTCCTCTATCCCTTTGTCATCA
>Ga0307425_1000852_pt1 | contig 18980 bp, 14 predicted proteins | sample SalMarWE160330MG_FD_202152 | JGI IMG/M metagenome (GOLD analysis project Ga0307425, IMG submission 202152) | Salt marsh sediment microbial communities from the Plum Island Ecosystem LTER, Massachusetts, United States - WE1603-30 | ecosystem: Environmental > Aquatic > Marine > Intertidal zone >...
AAGATTCCAAGAGCAAAGCAGGCAAAAGGAATTGAAAATTTTTTATGTAATTCAATCAATGCCGTATAATATTGCTCGTTTTTTTGGGAAAAGGTCTTCAAATAGTTTCTCAAATCCCCAAAACTCATCTCATCTTCGTCTTTGGGGCCACCCTTTGAAGCCGTAAAAGTTTTTTTGAAATCAAGATTGACATCATAGCTGTCAAAGTTGATGGAGTGGGCGGATCTGTTTTCAAGATTGACCTGATTGATGGTGCCTTGATACAGTTTTAAGTGAAATACAAGCTTATCAGGTTCGGCAAACATTCTCCCTTTTGGCGCCATTACGGTGCTTACAATGTTTTGCGACCGTTTATCCTCAATAAAAACATCCATGAGAATTTTTTTCTTTAAATCTATTTTATTGATATAAAGCATGACATCCTTGAAGCTGTCATTGAAAGTCCTTTCTTTAAGTCCGGCATCGACATGAGATGCAGCGACTTGATATGTCAGTTCTTTCATGGAGACCGTTCCCCACGGCATTCCATAAACAGTTATAAGACATGATAAGACGACCCCTATTACACAAAAAACAAGTACAGAGGGCATTAGGTCGTAGATGCTTACACCGCCCGCTTTAAGGGCAACAAGTTCTTTATCGTTTGACAATCGAATGAACGTCAGTAAAACAGCCATCATAACTGACATGGGTATCACAAAAGATAGAAAACGGGGAACGGAGTAAAGAAGGATTAAAAGAACGGATAATAGACTGATTTTGTAATTTACAATCAGATTTGTGATATCGAGTATCTTTGTCATCAGAAATACAAAGGTAAAAAACATCAAATTGATGACAAAAGGCAACATCATCTCTTTGAGCAAATACCTATTTATAATGGAATTAATTTTCATCTTAGGTAGGATGGCTTTAACCCATTGAATATTTTCGATTGAAGATTTTTATAATAGTTTAGTCCTTTTAAACAAATCGATTTAAAAGGAGCTTCATGTATGATTAAATTTTTGACTGGAAGCTGTCTGAGTGGATTAGGGGTCGTTTTGAAAGAACCATAGGCGATTTAACTTTATAGATGAAACCCTATGTTAAAGCGGAGACCTTTATGAATAGCCTGGGCAGGTTCTTTCATTACGAGCCCTTATTCACGAGTTCTTTCAGCAAAAATTTAATTATACATGAAGCGGTAATGTTTTCAACGGGCTAAAATGTTACGATTTTTTTGTTGCTCTCGGTATCCAAAGATCCACGTAATTGCAAATTTCTCAGAGATCATGTATTCTGTTTGATCATGTTGGTTTGGAATTCTCTGTCTTAGTCATTACTGTATTGCATCTGATAGAGTTTGAAAAATTCTCCCTGCAAAGAAATCAGTTCCTCCTGTTTCCCCTCTTCTTCGACCTGCCCCTTAACAATGACAACAATCCTGTCGGCATAATCAATGGTTGAGAGCCTGTGCGCAATGACAAAGGTTGTTCGCCCTTTCATCAAGTTCTCTAAAGCCTTTTGGACAAGCATCTCCGCCTCTGCATCCAGAGAAGATGTTGCTTCGTCAAGAATCAATATGGGTGCATCTTTAAGCAGAGCACGCGCAATACATATCCTCTGTTTTTCTCCACCGGAAAGACGTCCACCGAGTTCTCCGATACTTGTATCAAACTTGTTCGGAAAGTTTTGTATAAAATCATAAGCATAGGCTGCTTTGGCAGCCTCAATGATTTCTTTGTCCGTTGCACTCCGCTTGCCATAGGCGATATTGTTCCTTATACTGTCGTTAAAAAGGATAGGTTCTTGGGTAACGATACCCATCTGATCACGAAGTGAAGATATCGAAACATCGCGAATATCGATTCCATCGATCCTGATGCCCCCCCGGGTAACATCATAAAATCTTGGTATCAGATTCACCAGTGATGTTTTCCCGCCGCCGCTCATTCCGACCAGTGCCAGAACCTCACCGGCCTTGACATCCAGATTGATGTCTTTAAGAACCATAACATCATCATATTTAAAAAAAACGTTTTCAAAGGTCACGCGGTGGGGCCCTCGTTTGATCGCTACAGGGTTCTTTTTCTCTTTTATGTCTGATTCCATCTCTATAATGTCGAAAACCCTATCGGCAGCGGCAAGCCCTTGCTGGACCGCATTATTAAGCCCGCTCAGTTTTTTTACGGGATCATACAGCATCAGTACCGCAGCCATAAATGAAAAAAACGTTCCGGCTGTGGAACTGCCCGTAATGACCTTATAGCCTCCGTACCATATAATAAAAGCGATTCCCAACCCACCGAGAAACTCCATAATCGGAGAAGATAAAGACCTTGCAACCACGGCTTTCATCTCAAGTTTGAACAGGTCAAGGGTTTTATCAAAAAAACGCTTTTTTTCATACGATTCCATACCGAATGCCTTCACAATTTTATTGCCGGCAAATGTTTCATGCAAAAAAGAATTCAGATCTGCCATGGCCTCCTGCCATCCGGTACTGATCCGGCGTACCCTTCTGCCAAATTCAACGATAGGGAAAAAAGCAACCGGCAAAACAATAAATGCAAATAAAGCCATTTTCCAGTCTCGGTAAAAAATAACAAACGTCAAACCCACTATGGTAAAGCTGTCTTTTAATGATCCTGTGACCGCTGTTGAAACCATGGTTTTGATGATATTGACGTCGTTTGTAATTCGTGACATGAGAACACCGGTCTGTTCTTTATGGAAAAATGCGATGGGCAGATCTTGTATACGGTTATAAAGATCGTTTCTTAAGTCCTTGATGATATTCTCACCCACGTAATTCATTAAATAATCTTGGCCATACATTCCCAGCCCACGAAGAAAGTAAATTAGAACAACGACCACGGGAATGATTTTGAGCATTGTGGTGTCTTTATTAAAAAATATGTCGTCCAACACAGGTTTGACTAAAAAGGCTGTAGCAGAAGTCGCCACAGCAATAACCAACATACACATCATTGCCAGAAAAAGTCTGAATTTGTTTTCTTTGATAAGTACAAGTAAGCGTTTGTGCCTGTTTTTTAATTTTAGTTTAAACATATTTGTGTTTATTCGCGTTCATCCCCTGCCCGCCATCGCTCTCGCTCAGGCGAGGCGGGCGGGGTGGTTTTTCTTATCCTCTTTCCTCTTTTCTCTTTCCTGTCTTGTTCATCTTTCGAGCATACGAAAGGCGATATTCGCCACGCGTTCCGAAGCACCCGGACCACCCAGTTTATCTCTAATGGCAAGCAATTCAAGACTTAGTTGTTTGAGGCCGGAAGGATCGCTCAACATTTTGAAGACCGTATCTGCAATCCTGGCGGAAGATGCGTCTTCCTGGATCAACTCCGGCACAATCTCCTTGCCAGCGATGAGGTTAACCAGGCCAATATTTTTAACTTGTATCATTGCCTTTCCCAACCGGAAACTTATCGGAGACACTTTATAAATGATAACCATCGGCGTACCTGAAATTGCCGACTCCAGAGTCACGGTCCCGGACGCAGCCACGACAACTTTGCTTCGCTCAAAGATGTTTCTCACATTACCGGCAGCAATCTCAAAATCAGCCTCTCCTTTATGTTTTTTAACCATCTCTTTTACGTGCTTTTCTTCCACATCTGGTGAAAGTGAAATAATGAACTTAATGGTTTCGATCTTTTTTAATAGGATTCGAGCGGCATCAATCATTACAGGAAGGTGCCTTTGAATCTCCCCGTGGCGGGACCCTGGAAGCAGGCCGATAACAGGAATATCATCCATCCACTTATCCTCAATCCTTTCTTTTGTCGTAAGACTGTTTTCCAGCAATGGATGTCCCACAAAAGTCACCGGAATTTTTTGTTTCCTGTAAAAATCTTCTTCAAAGGGTAAAATAACGGCCATATGGTCCACCAGTTTATCAATCTTTTTAACACGGCCAGGTCTCCACGCCCAAATCTGTGGACTGATATAATATAAAACAGGTATTTTCATTTTTTTGGCCGTTGCCGCCACATGAAGATTAAAATCAGGAAAATCAATCAGTATCAGCAGATCCGGACGCATGGTCTTGAAGGTCTTTTTAACCCTTCGAAGACTTCTTAGAATGTTTGGAATCTTTGAAAATACTTCGGTTATCCCCACAACGGAAATTTCACGAGCATCGATCAAGATGTCAACCCCGGTTTTTCTAAGCGCCTGACCACCGATTCCACAGAAAAAGAGCCCTTTGTTCCTTTTTTGCATGGCCTTGACGAGTTTTGCACCGTGGAGATCACCGGAAGTTTCACCGGCAATAATCATGACGCGCTTCTTGTCTGAAAAACAATTCATGGAGTATATATCACAAAAATTTGCGAACGCTCTCTTTAATTTGATTCATAATGTTCAACGCAATCTCCAGGGCGTCACGTCCCATTTGAGCCGTGACTACCGGGGCTTCACGATGGATGACCGCATTTACAAATGATGTCAATTCATTTTCCAGGGCATCGCCTGTTTCAAAGCTAACCTGTTTAATATTCATGCCGGGGATCAAACCACAATCGACATTGCCGTCTTGTTGAATAGCGGTAATTTCTTTTTTTGAAAAATCAACGCTAACATAAGCATCTCTTTGAAACAGCCTTATTTTTCTTTCGTTTTTGGTTGATATTCGACTGGCTGTCACATTGGCGACACATCCACTTTCAAATTCAAGACGGGCATTTGCAATATCAACATGTTCGGAGACCACAGGTACGCCTGATGCATAAATCGCACTTATTTCCGACCTGACAAAGTTCAAAATAAGATCAATATCATGGATCATCAAATCCAGAACGACACTGACATCGGTACAGCGCCCTTGAAAAATACTCAATCGGTGAGACTCGATAAACATCGGTTTCTTAACAATATCTTTGAGTGCCACAAATGCCGGATTAAACCGCTCGAGATGTCCGACCTGGATGACAAGACCCCTTGATTCTGCCAAATGAATCAGTTCATCCGCCTCTTCGATGGTCTCTGTAATCGGCTTTTCAATCATGATGTCGATATTGTTTTGCAAAAATTCTTTGGCAACAACAAAATGAACCGGTGTGGGAACAGCAATGCTGACGGCATCGACATTTTCAAATAGCGCTTTATAGTCTGTATATGCTTTTGTATTTATTTTTTCAGCAACAGCTTCAGCACGATTTTTATCAATATCAACAACTCCTATCAGGTCAACGTCAGTCATCCGGGCATATTTTTCAGCATGAAATTGCCCGAGATATCCGACACCAATTACACCAACTCGAAGTTTTTTCATATCTTCACTTTCCCCTAAATTAAGCGATTTTCAAGTTTGCCGCAGATAAGCAAGTTGAGCGCAGCGAAATCCCGCTTCGCGGGGGAAGATGTTGTTTCGCTATAGTCGCCTATGCAAAATGGCATCTGACGCAGTAGCTGCGGTGATCCTCCTGAGGCGGATAAAAATTGGAAATCCCGTCATGTTGGGTCGTAGCTGAAAGCGAAGCCCAAAGGGTTTCAAATTATTGAAATTTAAAATATCAGAATACCTTAAAAATATTATTAAATTAACCATTTAAGAAATTTGAAACGCTCAGTTTAGGTCTTCTAAAGCAACAATGGTGATACCAACCTCGTCCGCCAAGTCGATCATCTCCTTCTTGTCAAAAACAACCGCCTTGCCGGCTTCAATACCCAGGACCTTCGCCCCTGCCTCAGCCATCGTCCTTATTGTCTGAGCGCCGACAGCAGGAATATCGAACCGTGTGTCCTGATGAGGTTTACACACTTTTACGACCACAGCAGCACCTTTCCCGAGTCGTCCTCCCCGTATTATGGTCGCGTCTGTTCCATCTATGGCTTCTACCGCCAGAACCGATCCCCCTCCGATCACAACACACTGTCCAATATCGAGACGCCCGATCTCCTTTGCCAATTTCCAGCCGAGTTCGATATCATTTTTATCCGACCGGGACGGTTTCCGTTTTGTCCAACAACCTGCTTGCGCCAGAAGCTCCGGCATTAAAAATGTTGAGGGTTTTATTTGAATACCTTCTTTTTCAAGAACCCTTACAAATCCCCTCAATATCCCATCGTCATGGGTATGTCTCATACCTGCGATGAGCGAAATGGCTTTTGTATCAGGTCTGACATCAGAAAACATCTTTGTTTTTGTAATGCCGCCCACCAGAACGGCCTGGTTGATATCATTTTTTTTAAAAAATTTAATAATACGCTTGATCTGTCCAATATGAATCCATTCAACCGTGTCAACATGGTCGTTCAAACCTGAATCCGTCTCATTTTTGTGAGCAACGGCAAAAACACGATACCCTTTAGCTTTTGCAGCTTTTGAAAAAAGAATGGGGAATTGGCCGTTCCCTGCGATGAGTCCTATGCGCATAACGACAAGTTAGTTCACCTCGCTCATCCCGCTATATAGCGGGAGAATGTTGGAATAATGGCGAAATGGAACAATGGGTTTTGAGGAAATGGAAAATTGGGTTATGGTATAAATCCTCTTGGCAGGAATTAAAGAGATGAATAACATCTTTTTAGACCAACATTCCAATATTCCATTATTCCACGTCCGAATTAAAAACATAAGCCTAAAAAATATCTTTATTTTCAAAAAATTATAAGATTTTCAGAGACGCAAATATACCCGTTAATGAAACGTTAACGGCGTGTAAGGATAATGGGACAGGCTGTATCGGATAAGCAAATGAACGGGTTATCTTGTAATTCCCCTCTTTGAAGATTTAATAAAACGAATCAAGTCATTGACTTCGGGGACCTGTTCCACTTCTGCCTTGACTCTTTCTATGGCCTCATTCAGTGTCAGTCCGATCCTGAAGATAATCCTGTATGCTTTTTTCAACAAAGACAATGTCTCTTGTGAAAACCCATGGCGTTTGAGTCCTACACTGTTTAACCCGTGCAATTTTGCCCTGTCCCCGGCCGCGATAACATAAGGGGGGATGTCTTTCACCACTGCTGATTTTCCACCAACATAAGCATAGTTTCCGATCCTAACAAATTGATGAATCGCGACCAGTCCTCCCACCGTCACAAAATCTTCGAGGATGATATGACCCGCTAATGTTGCGTTGTTTGCTAAAATAGCTTTTCGACCGGTTTTGCAGTCATGGGCGATATGGACATATGCCATGAGAAAATTTTCTTCACCCACCTCCGTAATTCCACCGCCAAATCCTGTTCCTCTATTGATGGTAACAAACTCGCGGATCACCGTACCCCGACCGATTTTGACATAGGTTTCTTCGCCTTCAAATTTTAATGCCTGAGGAACTGCACCGATGGAAGCAAATTGAAATATATGGCAGTCCGGGCCGATTTCAACATACGGTTGAATGACGACATGGGGACCAACAACCGTTCCGGAACCGATTTGAACATTTTCTCCGATAATCGAATGCGGACCAACGTCGACATTAGAATCTATATCTGCTTTAGAATCGATAATTGCTGTTGGATGTATCATTTTCCCTCTCCAAAGGTGGCCATTAATTCGGCTTGAGCCACAACGTTTTTATCAACATAGGCAGTTCCGGACATCTTGAATACATTGCGTCGCTGTTTAAGAAATTTGACCTCAAATATCAACTGATCACCCGGCGTAACAGGCTTACGAAATTTAACCTTGTCCATACCCATAAAATAAATCAGTTGACCATGGGATTCCCGGTCCAGGGATTTAGCGGCCAGGACAGCTCCGGCCTGACCCATGGCCTCAATAATCAGAACACCGGGCATTATCGGATTCTCCGGGAAATGACCCTGAAAAAAAGGTTCGTTGATGGTCACATTCTTAAGGGCGATGACTTTCTCACCAGGCGTCAGTTTCAGAATACGATCAATCATAATAAATGGGTACCGGTGAGGCAACAATTTCATAATTTCCTGGATATCAAACGCATTATCCATTTTTTCCTCCGTTGCTTTCATCCTGTTGTTCCTCAATTTTCTTTAATCTCCGGTCAACCTCTGAAAGTTTCTTTGCAAACTCCGGAAGGTTGGGAAGAATTCTCTGCACTCTTAGCCATAGTCGATGAGGCATTGCAGAAGATCCTGACACCGTTTCTCCGTCAGGTACTGATTTGGCCACTCCGGCCTGCGGTCCGACAATTGCATTATTCCCAATGCTCAGATGGCCGGCAATGCCTGCCTGTCCTGCTAGAATAGCATTTTTCCCGATCTTGACACTCCCTGAAACTCCAACCTGTCCAACGAGCAAACTGTTTTCACCCACAGTCACATTATGCGCGATATGCACCAGGTTGTCGGTCTTGACACCACTTTGAATCCAGGTTTTCCCAAAAGTAGCTCTATCGATGGTATTGCCTGCACCAATTTCAACATCGTTGTCGATCTGGACAATACCGAGATGAGGAATCTTGATATACGTCTTGCCTTCCGGAGCAAAACCGAAACCATCACTACCGATGACCGACCCGGCATGAATGGTCACCCGGTTCCCGATGATACATCGCTCGAGAATCGTCACATTCGGAAAGACCTTGGCGTCATCCCCAATGATAACGTTGTCTCCGATGACGACATTTGGATAGAGCACAACGCGATGGCCAATGGTAACATTGTCACCGATGACACAGAAAGGTGCTATGGATACATCTTGTCCGCATATAAAGGCTTTGCCGACATATGCATCTTGGCTTCTCCCGGAATCCGGTTTTAAAGCAGGATAAAAAAGGTTCAAAACCTTTATAAAAGCAATCTGGGGATTGTCCACCTGCACAATGTTCTTTTTAGGCGCTTGAAAATTTAGGGGAACTATAACTGCACCGGCATCGGTCTCATCAATTTTTTTTAAGAATTTTGATTGACCTGCAAATGTGATTTCATCGCCTTTTGCATCCTCAAAAGATGCGGCTCCGCGAATTTTTTGATTCCCATCCCCGCTGATTTCACCTTTTACGATATCGGCGATACTGAAAAGTGTAACTTCCATTTTAATTATTTTTTATTTGAAGCTTTTTTGGAAAAAACGGTGTTATAGCGCTGGATCAACCGGTCGGTGATATCGATGGTATCCGGAGAATACAGCACACCTGCCTCCCGTTTTTCGAAAATAACGAGAAACCCTTCTTTTTTACCCATCTCCGTTACTATCTCCAGCACCTCTTTCTGGATGTCCCTAACCAGCCTTCCTTCATGTTGCTTAAAATCGGCCATGTATTTGTTTTTCAATGTTTTAAAATCATTAATGTTAATTCGTATTTCACGTTCTTTTTGTTCCCGCATCTCCTTGCTCATCACCAGAGCTTCACGTTCCAGTTTTTTCTTGGTCGCATCGATGTCTTCCCCCTTTTTTTTGAGGCTGGCCTCCATCTCTTTCCCGCGCTTATTGATTTCAGCCGTTGCCTTTTTCCCGGCATCTGATTTCTCAAGAATTTTTTGAAAATCGACCACACCAATTTTGGCGACATCCGCGCCGAAAGAAGACGCAGTAAAAAACCAGATAGAAAAAACCATCGTCACAACAGCAATTTTAAAAATACGCATTTTACCCCCTTTAAGAGATCGTTCATTCATTCTTTTAAGTAAAATGAACAGCCGGTGTAAACATTTTTCAAAATGCTGTACCCATTGAAAATTCCCAGCGTCCACCTTTCTCTTCGCCTTCTTTAACATTAAGTTTGTAACCATATTCAATTCGGATAGGGCCCATGGGAGAGTACCATCTGAATCCGAACCCGGTGCTATTTCTCAAGGTGCCCAGATCGATGCTCTCATCGTCATTATAAACATTTCCGGTATCATAGAAGAGAACACCGACAATCCCCTGTTCCTTTAATAGCGGAATGATGCATTCGGCATTAAACTGAACGAATTTGTTTCCGCCGATCTCGTTTCCATCTTCGTCTAAAACATGTATTTCTCTCCATTCATATCCACGCATTGAATTGATGCCACCCAAATAAAACCGTTCGTAATCCGGCAAGACACCTCCTGAATGCTCTGTAACGTATCCAGCCCTACCATGTAAAAAACCAACCGTGTCCATAACCAGCGGTATATACCACCCGGTTTCGGCCAGCGCTTTTGTAAACGCGACATTCCCACCAAGGCCTGCATATTTCAATGAAGCACTGTGCTTCGAACCTTCAGTTGGGTTAAACACTCTATTTCTTGAGTCGTAGATGATGCCGATGGTTACACTGCTTGTAATATTTGTGCCTTCCAAATCCTTGATCGATTTTGCAGCATAGTCAGATATGTTTGTGATGTCGGCATCGTCATAATTGTAATTAATACTTGCCCTTGTATATGCATAAACAGGATAGCTGAATCTCACACCTCCCCCGAAGCTTTTCCGGTCATACGTATCATAATCGGTTTGCCAATTATACAAATCAACTCCAGCAGACAAAGGAATGTCAAACAGCCAGGGTTCCGTAAAACCGAGTTTATAAAGGCTGGACCGCCCGCCGATCTGCCCTTCCGCGTTAAGTATCTGCCCGCGCCCCAAAAAATTTCTCTGGGAAACGGAGATCGTGCCAAAAACACTTTCCTGACTGCTGTATCCCGCACCAAATGACATGGTGCCGGTAGCTTTCTCGGTGACATCGATGGTTAAAATCATCTGGTCATCGGCACTCCCTTTGACAGTATTGACCTTTACGTCCTCAAAAAAATCGAGTCGGTAAAGATTTCGGACACTTTCTTTTAACTTTCGTCCACTATAAAGTTCCTGTTCGTAAACTTGAAGTTCCCGCCGGATCACTTTATCTCTAGTTTTTGTATTTCCTCCAATGTTAATATATTCAAAAAAGACCTGTTTGCCCTTTTGGACAATGTAGGTAATATTAACCTTCAAGTCATCAAAATCTTTGTCGATAGTAGGAGATATATCAGCATAGGCAAAGCCTTCATCAGAATAAAAATCTGTAAGTGCCAGTATATCATTTCGGACAACCTCACGATTATAATATGTTTCTTTATTAATCTTAAGACGTTTTTTCAACTCATCTTTGGGTAATATAAGATCACCGGTTATGTCTACGTTCCCGACCTTAAATTGTGGGCCTTCATCAATTTTAATGGTGATATAGATCTGGTTCCCCTTATATTCAATTTGTGGTTCTCCTATCCTGGCTTGTATGTATCCATTGTTAGAATAAAAACCCGACAATTTTGAGATATCCTGATCAAGGTCTTCCATCTTTAGATCCCCGGACGAGGTCACCCAGGAAAAGAAACCTTTTTCCGAGGTTTTCATCAAATTTTTTAATATCTTGTCGGAATACGCATTATTTCCTTCGAATGTTATGCTTTTGATTAAAACTTTTTCGCCCTCATCAATATTGAATTCCAGGTCAGCCTGATTGTGTTCCAGCTGATGGATATTGTAGGTCACCTTTACATTATGATAATTTTTTTCTTTGTAAAGTTCTTCTATCCGACCGATATTTCTTCGAATTTTAAAGGGATTAAGGATCGAGCCGGTTTTAATGGTCAAATTTTCCTTAATTTTATCCTCCTTAAACACCTTATTGCCTTTAAAACGAATGACTCGTATGGTCGGTTTTTCTTTGACCTTGAAGATGATCTTTTTCCCGTCAGGGGTATTCTCAGCCTCAATCCTGATGTCATCAAAGTATCCCATTGCATATACAGCTTTCAAATCGTCGGAAAGGCTTTTTGTAAGATAGATATCGCCGGGTTTTGTTTTGATAATCATTTTGATAGCGTCGGACTCTATCCGTTTATTGCCGGCAATCACCACACTGGAAACCTTTTCCCGCTTAAAAAGTTTCATTCCCATATCACGGGCAAGCTGCTTCACAACTCCGGATAAATTTTCCAAGCCCTGGCCTTCTTTTATAAAAATTTGGGGGGGATTCTCTCCCAAGGATTGTATCATTTTTACATCCAGACTGAATTTTTCTCCGATCAACGTTAAGCTTCCCCAAACGATATAGTCAGCACCGTTCTTAACACCAAAATTCCGGAAGTCATTGTAACTTTGAGATGTTTTCAATAATGCGACCGCAGGAACGGCTTCCGGAGTCAAAATAAAGGCGCCTTCCTCTTTGATATATGTTTTAATAACATTCAGGATTTCGTTCTGTAAAGATGAAAGATCTTTTCCGGCATGGATTTCAAAGGGTAAGACGACCACCTTAACACTGTCTATAGAATGGGCTATATTCGGAGAAATTAAGAGCAATGCAATGATAACCAGGCTCAGGTGTTTGTACATGAAATGTTTCAATATCTAAGTTCTCTATTCCGGACCGTTAGTTTTTAATATCACCTGAATTTTTCCTGTTAATAAATCGATTTAGAACTGATTCAGATGGTTGATTTTACAACGCTATCAATAAACGATTTTTATCGAAGTTCATCCCTTTAATTCAATCAGTTGCCCGTTTACAATTGTCATCCTTCGTGACATATAGGATGCAAGTTCCATGTTGTGCGTGACAACGATCAAGGTCATGTTAAGTTCTGCGTTTAGTTCCATAAGCAGGTCATGAATATACTCGCTGTTTCTCTTATCGAGGTTGCCGGTAGGCTCGTCGGCCAAAAGAATTGCAGGTTTGAGCACCAGACTTCTCGCCAAGGCAATCCGCTGCTGTTCACCTCCTGAAAGTTTAGAAGCCCTGAAATTTAATCTGTCTTTAAGACCGACCCTTACGAGCATACCCTCTGCAACTTCCCGGGCTTTATTTTTGCTCAGCCCTTTAATCAATGCCGGCATCATTGTATTTTCAAGGGCGGAAAATTCAGGAAGCAAATAATGAAATTGGAACACAAATCCTACGGTTTCATTTCGAAATTTCGCCAGATTCGTTTGATTAAGAAGGAAGATGTCGTCATCTTTAAAAAGATAGGTCCCGCTATCAGGACGATCAAGTGCACCCAAAATATGGAGAAGCGTCGACTTTCCGATTCCGGAGGCACCAACAATAGCCAGGGTCTCTCCGGCATTCAGATCAATATTTACCCCCTTTAGGATCTCAATCGTCACACCACTGTTTTCATAACTTTTGAATAGATCTCTTACAGACAAAAAACGATCTGAAAGAGATGCTTCCCCGCGATTGATAGAGTTAACCATACCGAATGGCCTCTATTGGATTGAGTCTTGATGCCTGGTTTGCGGGGTAGAGTGTCGCCAAAAAACAGATGACCATTGCCGCAGACGCTATCATAAAAACATCCAGCGCTTCCAGTCTCACCGGCAGGGTTGAAATATAATACACATCCCCTGGCAGTTGAATAAATTTATATTTTTCCAACAACTTGCATATTATAAATCCCAAACATACACCGAGCGAAGTCCCCACGGCACCAATGATAATGCCCTTGTAGATAAATATTTTTCTGATGCTGCTGTCCATTGCCCCCATAGCCTTTAGTATAGCGATATCCTTGGTTTTTCCCATAACCATCATAATCAGCGTACTCGCAATGTTAAAGGCTGCCACTAACACGATCAGCGCCAGAATAATAAACATCACCGTTTTTTCCAGCTTAAGTGCGGAAAAGAGATTGTGATTCATTCGCATCCAGTCTCTGGCCCAATAAGGAAACCCGAGTTCTGAAACGATCTTTTTTGCAACATTTCCTGCGTTATAAATATCATCGACACGCACTTCAATTCCAGTGACGGAGCCTTTCATATTCAAAATCTTTTGCGCGTCTTTCAGGTTGATATAAGCAAGAGACCCATCATATTCGTACATACCTGATTCAAAAAGTCCCACGACCTCAAAACGCTTCATGGCCGGAAGGTATCCTATGGGAGAAATCATGCCTCGGGATGATATCAGGTAGACCGCATCGCCCTTTATGACGCCCAAATTCCTGGCAAGCTCTTTGCCGAGAATGATTCCAGGAACAAATGTTTTTGAGTTCCCCTGCTGCTGAATTTGCTTCAAATTCTGCAAGACAGCATTTTTCAAGATCTTTATTACACTGCCGGCGGACCCCGGATCAATACCTCTTAAAACAGCGCCTGAAACTCCGGTTGATGATCGAAGCATAATCTGTGAATATATAAATGGCGTAGCAGCTTCCACCCCGTTAAGTTTGTTGATTTGTTTCGATATTTTTTTATATCCGGAAAAAGAACCATCATGGCGCATCAGGACAATATGTGATTCAACTCCGAGTATACGCTGTTTAAGATCAGACTCAAAGCCGGCCATAACAGCAATAACGACGATCAGGGCCATGACGCCGACAGTAACGCCGGCCACAGAAAGTATGGTAATTAATGAAATGAACGTTTCTTTCTGCTTGGCCCTGAGATAACGGCCACCTATGAAATACTCAAAAGACATATTAAAAGGTCATGGGTTATAGGTTATGGGTTATTCGTTTCTTAAATGTGATTTTTGTATTTTTCATGATAAAAAATTATCTAAATCCATTGAGCGTGAAGTGCCTAAAGTCAATATATTCTTTATAAAACAGGCGCTTATGCAAAATCAGGTCATTTAAGACCATAGGCAATTATTTAATATAAAAAGCCGGAGCGCAGCGACTCCTTAACTTTAGATCACTTGTAACTTTTCCGGTTTATCCGGGTTAGATTATTGTTTTTGCAATGGGTTATTTTATGCATTCCCCATTTCCAATTACTGCTTACCGCTCTCAATGGGTTTCATGTGGGGGAAAAAAATCACTTCTCTGATAGAAGCGGCATCAGCAAGAAGCATGACCAATCGGTCCACCCCTATCCCCTCACCGGCGGTGGGGGGCATTCCATACTCCAACGCTTCAATATAATCTTTGTCCATATAATGAGCTTCTTGATCACCAGCTTCCCTGTCAGCAGTTTGTTGCAAGAATCGCTTTTCTTGGTCATCAGGATCATTGAGTTCCGAAAATCCATTTGCGATCTCATGGCCTGCTATAAAAAGCTCAAAACGATCCGTCAGATTGGAATCTGTCTCACTCTTTCTGGAAAGGGGAGAAACTTCAACCGGATATCCGGTAATAAATGTAGGTTGCAAAAGTTTCGGCTCCACCAGAATATCAAACAGTTTTGTAATAATCTTTCCTTTGCGCCCGGTTTTTGTTATTTTTATTTTTTTCATCGCGGCCAATTCAAGCAGTCCTTCTCGATCGTTTAGCAGGCTGGGATTTATACCTCCGTATTCTTCTAAAGCCGACGCAAGGGACATTCTACGCCACTTTGTACCCAGATCGATAGCATCTCCTTGATATGATATTGTCGTCGAGCCGACGACTTTAAGGGCGACATAACGAAACATTTCCTCTGTAAGATCCATCATGTGTTCATATGTCGCGTAGGCCTGATAAAATTCGAGCATGGTAAATTCCGGATTGTGCCGCGTAGAAACACCTTCATTCCTGAAATTTCTGTTGATTTCGAAAATCCTTTCAAATCCGCCAACAACCAGACGTTTTAGATACAATTCAGGCGCTATTCGTAAAAACAGGTCTATGCCCAAAGCATTATGGTGGGTTATAAATGGCGTCGCCTCCGCTCCCCCCGGAATAGGCTGCATCATCGGCGTTTCCACCTCAAGAAAATCTCGGTCCAAAAGAAATGTACGTATGGCCTGAATGATGTTGCTCCGTTTTTCAAAAATATCCCGCACATATGAATTCATTATTAAGTCAATATAACGACGACGATACCGTTTTTCAGGATCTTTAAGCCCATGAAATTTTTCCGGTAAGGGTCGAGTTGATTTACAGACAAGCTTCAATTCATTGGCCAGCAGCGTCCACTCACCTGTTTTGGTTTTGAACATTCCACCCTTCAAACCAACGAAATCTCCAATATCCATCTGCTTAAAAAGACTGTAAGATTGATTTCCTATTTTGTCTTTTCTCACATACGCCTGGAGCTGTCCCGTACGGTCCCTAAATCTGATAAAAGCGGCTTTTCCAAAACGGTTTACAGCCATCATGCGGCCTGCGACGATAAAAACAGGATCATCCTGTGTAAGAGAATCCGGTGAATTCTCTATGGCTTTCATCACATCTCGGACAGTATGTAACACTTCAAAATCGTTTGGAAAAAGATTAATATCGTTATGTTTCAAGTCTTCGAGCTTCTTTTTTCTATTTTCTATGATTGTACTCTTTTTATCCATATGCTTTTACCTAAGTTGAGCAGTTGCTAAATTTGCCGCAGATTCGAAAAGAATAAGGCAAATTATCGAACGTTAAACTTGGTTTGGTAACCTATTTGCCTATAAGTGTCAAGATTAAGTTGGAATATCTATCCGATTTAATTTCCAAGTAAATCTCGTCCCCTTACCGACCTCACTCTCAACATCGAGCCAGGTATTATAGGATTCAAGGATTCTGTGAACGATGGAAAGTCCAAGCCCGGTACCGCTTGATTTTGTAGTGAAAAAGGGATCAAAAATTGATTCTATGAGCTGTTTTGTCATTCCACAACCTGTGTCATTAACTTCGATGCATGCGTAGTTATGCTTCAAAGGATATGTTTTAACCTTAATAAGACCTTCACCCTCAATCGCCTCGGCTGCATTTAGAATGATATTCCACATGACTTGGCGAAGGTGAACCGGGTCCATTTTTACCCAAATATTGGGGGAGAAATCGCTCATGATCGAAACTCTACGGCGGGTATCTTGATTTTTTTCAAAAAGTTTAATGGTTTCTGCCAAAGCGCTTTCAAGATCTACGCTCTCGATTTTGCCGACCGGTGGTTTTGCGAACAAAAGAAAATTACTCACAAGGGCATTTAACCTATCTGTCTCACGCAGCACAATCTGCATCAGCTTATCATGTTCGGGGACATAGGGAATTTCTTTTCTTAAAATCTGAATGGACCCTGCCAGTGAGGCCAAAGGATTTTTGATTTCATGGGTCATACCGGCAGCCATTTCACCCAAGTAAGCCATCTTTTCCACACGTTCTACACGTTCACTCATGATTGAAAGCTCTTTTTTTGTCCGCCTCAGCTGTTCTGACAGCAAGCCGCTTAAAAAAGCAACTGCAAAACAGGCCACCATGGTAATTACAACCTTAAAAAACAAAATGTCCCAGGGATAGTTGCCAATTGAACTGCTCTCTTTTAAAAAATAAGGATCGATGATACCGTAATATTCGAGGTCGATCAGAATCCCGTACTGGATACTGCAAAAAGCAGCCATGATCATACTCCCTTTTCTGAAAATGATCATGCTCGAATAGATAATAACAACCAGATAAAGAAAAGAGAAAATACTTGCAAAACCGCCGGTAATAAAAATAATTAATGTTACGAATAACGTATCGATCCCGATTTGGATATAGGGAAAAAGTAATCTGATTTTTTTAGTACGAAAAATAAAGGCGCAGTAAATTGAAAGCAGAAATATGGTGACGATAATACCATACAGAACGATGAAAGATTTGGACGGGGGAAAAGAATTTTCTTTTAACTGGAAAATAACTGTTGAGCATAACAATAATGAAGCAAAAAGGATTCTAAATAACATAAGCCACTTGAGCTTATGATATAAATCTTCTTCAGGCGTTATTGAAGAACTGCTCATAATGTTCAATGGGGGCTTTATGATTTATCATTCAAACGCCGCTGCCATTTTGAAAATAGGCAAATACATAGACACAACCAACCCGCCGACAACCACACCCAAAAATACAATCATAAACGGCTCTATCAAAGACGTCAGGTTCTCCACTGCCTGATCGACTTCCTCTTCATAAAAGTCAGCAATTTTTGTCAACATTGCATCAAGGGCGCCGGTGGATTCACCAACAGCGATCATCTGGCAAACCATCGAGGGAAAAACCCCGCTTTCAGCAAGCGGATCTGACATTGTTCGCCCCTCTGCAATGGCAGTTCGGGTATCCATTACCGCTTTTTCAATGGTTTTATTACCAGATGTTTTTGCTACAATTTCGAGCGCATCTAAAATCGCAACCCCGCTGGAAAGCATCGTCCCGGTGGTTCGTGTAAATTTGGCGACAGCGGCTTTTCGAATCAAATCCCCAAATAACGGCACTTTTAGGATAAGATCATCCATCAAGACTCTTCCTTTTTCGGTTCTATAAAAACGCCGCATTACGTATATGAATATTATTGTTGCGCCGATAATATAAAAGATATTGGATTTAATAGCCCTGCTCAAATTAACGACAACCTGTGTGGCCACCGGCAGGGCGCTTCCCATACCTGAAAACATTTCTTCAAATACGGGAATCACAAAAACCATGATAATCCCAACGACGATAATGGCGATAACAATCGTTACCAGGGGATACGTCATACCGCCTTTTATTTTGGCTTTAAGCTTTGCGGCTTTCTCCAGGTACGCTGACAGCCTTCTTAAAATCATATCCAATATGCCGCCGGCTTCTCCTGCTGAAATCATATTGACAAAAAGATCATCGAACTGTTTGGGGTACTTTCTCAATGCTTCTGCAAGGGTTTGTCCGCTCTCAACATTGGATTTAACGTCTTTGAGCATCTTTTTAAACGTTTTGTTGTCATTCTGGACATAAAGAATATCAAGGCATTGGATGATAGGAAGCCCGGCATCGATCATGGTCGAAAATTGTCGGCAAAAAATAATGATATCAGACGCTTTAACTTTGGGCTGCATAAAAGAGACATTTTCAAAAAGATCCTTTGGCTTCTTTTTAATTTTGGCATCTGTTATTTTTCGTCTGGTAAGTTCCGAACGGACAACATCTACAGATGGTGCTTCCATTTCACCTTTTTTGGTCTTATTATGTCGATCCTTTCCTCTCCATAAATAAACCGGCATGATCATTCCTCCTTATAATGGAGCCAACACAGGTTGTGAATTTATGTTCTAAATAGTATCATAATCTTGGTCATACAACAACAGATTTGCGGAATTTATTGCTAAATTGGGTATTATACCGCTTGATAAACCCATTCATATGGCATATGTTTAATATTCGAAATTTTCTATCAAAAACTTTAAATCATTTATAATAAAAATTTTATGCCGTTCAAACTATCTTTATCGACA
>Ga0307425_1000853_pt1 | contig 18979 bp, 20 predicted proteins | sample SalMarWE160330MG_FD_202152 | JGI IMG/M metagenome (GOLD analysis project Ga0307425, IMG submission 202152) | Salt marsh sediment microbial communities from the Plum Island Ecosystem LTER, Massachusetts, United States - WE1603-30 | ecosystem: Environmental > Aquatic > Marine > Intertidal zone >...
TGGAACTATGCCTGAATCTCATGAAATTTCATCCATGTCCAGAGATGAGTTGTTCGAAGCAGCCAAGAGCGGTGAGCAGTCACCGGAGATTAGGCATGAAGTTGAGGCTAGGGCAAAAAATGCCGAGGAGATCATGGAAGTTTATAACGGTACCTTGGAAGGAAATGGCGAGAGAGTGGCGATTTCCAGAAATCTTCTTAATAAAGCCATCAGCGAATCAGGTATAAAAGGAGGGAATTTGGGTTTTGCCTTTGAGATAGAAGGAAAATGGCTGGATTTTGATAAAGTGAGCGGAGAACAAAAATCCGGAGAGAAACCGCAGGTGTGGGTAAAACCGGTTCTAGATACAAAAGAGGGTTTATTCAAGCAAACAAAAGAGAAAACAGACGAAGTGCTAGTTATTTCCCGCTTGAACAATTCAAAAACTGAAGGGGGCTCATGTATTGCTGTTGGTTTAGTGAAGCAAAAGGATGGAATTCCTCAGACAGGAGAGCGAGATCAGGGCTTTTACGCACTATTAACCGAAAAAGACTATCAGGAAATAGTCCAGCTCTCGCGTGAAGAGTTGGGGAAAAAATATCCCGGAGATCCGGTCAAGCGCATGTTGAAAGAATTCTTAACCGGAGAATCAACTATAGAAAAACATAGAAAAAGATTTAAGTGGTGGACGGGCCAGGAATATAAAAGGTATTGGAAGAATAGGGACCAAAAGATAGAGCATACGCAGCAGAGATGGAGAACAACGGAGCATTTAAAACAAGGTTTTATGGAAAGGATGCAGGAGGATTATCAGGAACTTATGCAAGAAACCGTGGATAAGAATAATGAGGTATTCGATGAGGTGGAGGCTAGACAAGCGGAGAGGGATGAGAGTCTGGGGGTTGAAGCTGAGAAGACAAAAAGTACGGTGTTTGAGGTTGAAGATGAGCCGGAGGAAGAAGAAATGACCATCTCTGAACTTGCAGAAAAAGAATTGCAAGGTAAGGAGGATTTGATCATGCCCGGAGTCAAGTTCATGGAAACTATGTTAAACGATTATAAAGTGTGCAAACTTAAAAGAAACGAAAAGGTAGCGTTGTTTCTCAGGAAAAAGTTAGAGGAAAGTGATTGTCCCGACCATAGGTTATTAAATATAGATCTGGAAGTTGCGGAGGAACTAGCCAAAAATGATAGAGCAGACTAAAAAACAAAAATATATAGGCATGATCAAGGCAGTAAAAAGCGATGCCTCTATGGCTGAAAGTGCCATAAAGTTCATTGAGTCCTATGACGGCAACAACACAGATGATTTTGAGGCCTTAGTAGCTAACGTCATAACCACTTTGCTGGAATTCGAAGATGCCAAGATCAGGGCCGAGGGCTATGATAAGCTGATGGAGATCAGAGGAGATTTTCAGAAACAAATGAATGTGCTCAAAAGCGGGTACAGGGACATTGAAGCGGGTAAGCTTCCCACAGCACCTCCGGTCAGTGCCAATCTTTAAAGTAGAGATAAACTGTGTTCTTGTCTTTCCAGAAATTTAAGGGATACATGACTTTATACGAGTCTTCCAAGCTGTAATCTGTGCCGTAGTTTTGCTGAGAGGGGTCATCATAGGTAAATTTATAGATCTCAGGTTCATCAGTTTCCGGATATTTATATCTCCAGAGATCCGAGGCCACTATTTGCCGCGGTTCTATGTTTTGCGAACTTAGCAAGCTTTCTGCCTTTTGATAAACATAATTGTTGGTTTTGATGTAATCGGCGGAAAAATTGTATGAGTAAAAGGCAGTAATAAATATCCAAAACACGGCTGCGGGAAAGTTTATGGTAATTTTGGGTTTTAAGGTAAAGATCCAAAGTAGTGCTAATGGCAGCAGAGGAAGCAAATAGCGGTCGTAGACTTTAGGGGAGATGACCAAAATGCCAAAATAAATGCCGGTGAGCCAAAAATATTGGTTGGCCAGGCGCAGTTTATTTTTTTCGAACAGGAACACGGCCAAAGTGCCGCTTAAAGCTAACTTAGATACCCATTCCCACAGAGCATAGATGAGTCCGGCTCCGGCAAAGCTTGTTTTCATGCCGTGGAGATTTTCGACAAAAAAGCCTTTTTGGGCCACGGTGTATTTGAAAAAGAAGATGTGCTCGTTGATCCAGCCGATATTTTTAAATAATATTTCACCTGCGATCAATATTAGGCATGTTAAAAAAACGGTCACAAAAATATCTTGTTTCTTCATGAGAGAAATTCTTTGTCCAACATAAAAGATGAAGGCGGGCAGGAGAAATTGCACTAGCGTTATGCCAATCGACCAAAATAAGGAAAAAACATAGCGGAAGTAGAAAATATTGCTAAAATTTAGTCTTGATTCCAGCATAACGGCGGGTTTGGGGAAGAAAACAAGATGGTAAAGACCTATGAGCAAGAACGTAGCCAGCAGAACGGCTCCAGTCTTGAACTTTTTATTCAGCAAGAACCAAAAGGCATACCCCAAGGGCAGAATAAATCCCAGTTGTCTGGTGAAGTAGCTTAGGATAGTGAAAAATATTCCTAGCCCGATATTTTTTAACGAAGAATATTTTATGGCCGCATTAAAAAAGTATATGGCGGCTAAAAACCAGAGCAAAAAATAGTTGTCGGTCATAAATCCCCAGGTGGTGAAAACAAAAAGAGGACAAGTACCAAGTAAAAGAGAAGTAAGGGCTGCGTTGAGGGGGGAGAGGCCGCAATCTCGCACCAGGATCTTTTGTAGCAGGTAGAGGCAGAGCACGGAAACAGCCAAAGTTAGTATGGGCAAGTTGTTGATGCCGAAAAACAAAGAAAAAACCGCTGCTAGCAGACCGGTCGAATAAAAAGTGGGTGTGGTCAGGGGATGGGTTTTAAAATTACCGTGTAAAAAATTATCAACATTGTAGTAGTAAGCCCACTCATCATTTTGCCAATATCTAATAGTATGCGCTACAGGCACAAGGACGAGAAATATCAGTAAAAAAAGTAATTCTACCTTATATTTCTTAACAATATCTGGCATCAAGGTAATTATAGTATGAAATGCAGGCTGCTTGAGTGGCTATTCGTATCTGAGAGCTTCGATGGGCTGCAGTTTGGAGGCTCTCTGGGCCGGGTACCAGCCAAAAATGATGCCTATGACACAGGAGACAGCCACGGCCAGACCGATGGATTCGTAAGCGATGATCTGTGGCAAACCCATACGTTTGGTAAGGAACATGGATATTAGAACGCCTACGGCTACGCCGATAATACCGCCCACCACGGTGAGGATAATGGCTTCGATGAGAAATTGGGAAGTGATGCTTCTTCTTTTGGCGCCCAAGGCTTTTCTGATACCGATCTCTTTGGTCCTTTCCGTCACGGTAACCAGCATAATGTTCATGATACCGATGCCGCCTACTACCAGGGAAATAGCGGCAATGCCTGTCAGCAAAGTCGTAAATGTTCCGGTGACCTCACTGACCGTAGCCAGAAGCTCACTGGAAGAAAAGATGGAAAAATCAGCGTCGGCCGGGTTCTTGATCCTATGCAGCTCCAGCAAGTAGTATCCAAGCTGATTTTCAGCAGCGTCCGCGTCGTCGGCATTTTTGGTGTTCACATAAATAGCACTCACATGATTGACACCAAATAACCCCCTTTGTGCGGTAGTCAGCGGAACATAAACAGTTTCATCCGTGTTAAATCTTCCCGTCGAACCTTTTTCTGCGGTCACGCCGACCACCGTAAAGGAAGTACCGTTGATCTTGATAGTTTGTCCTAAAGGATTTACTCCGGGGCCAAAAAGATCAGTGACAACGGTGGGGCCAAGAACCGCTACTTTATTAAGAAGCTCTACATCACTTTGGGTAATAACCGAGCCGCTTTCAATGTCAATGTTTCTGATGCTGAAAAAATCGGGCGTAACGCCATTGACGGACACACTTGAATTATTCCTCTCATAAGCCACTTGAGCGTTGGATGAATATTCCGCCGCTACCTCGTCAATAGTGGTGATCCTATCCTCGTTAGCAATAGCCTGAGCATCGGCGTATGTAAGAGTTGAGGCAGAACCTCCTCCTCCCCTTAAGAAACCTTCAGATTCAGAACCCGGGGTAATGGTCAGCATGTTCGAACCAAGCGCTGAGATCCTCTCCACCGTGCTTTGCTGGGCCGCTTTTCCCAACGTCATGAGGGCAATGACGGAACCGATGCCTATGATTATGCCCAGCACGGACAAAGCAGTTCTCATTTTGTTGGTTTTGAGCACATCTATGCTCTCTGCCATGAGTTCAACAATGGTCATTTCCTTTTTTCCTCCTTGATAATTTTTCCGTCTACTAAAGTGATGATCCTTTTGGTTCTTTCAGCTATCTCATCCTCATGCGTAATAACAATTATGGTGTGTCCTTTTTTGTTCAAGTCTTCGAAAACATCCATGATCTCGCTGCTTTGCTTGGTGGGTAGGTTTCCGGTAGGCTCGTCGGCTAAAATGATGGAAGGGTTCATGGCCAGCGCCCGGGCGATAGCCACTCTTTGTTTTTGTCCACCGGAAAGTTGATTGGGGTAGTTTTCCAGTTTATCTCCCATATCCAAAGATTCCAGGATAGACACAGCCGTCTCTCTTCTTTTATTTTTTTCTACTCCGGCATAGGCCATGGGTAAGATCACATTTTTTAAGGCGGATGTTCTGGGCAAAAGATTGTAGGACTGGAAAACAAAACCTATTTCCCTGTTCCTGATCTCCGCCAGCTGGTCATCCTTCATATGTTCGATGTTGGTGCCGTTGATGGCATAGGTGCCCGAGGTGGGCACATCTAAAGCCCCAAGTATGTGCATGAGCGTGGATTTGCCGGAGCCGGATGGGCCCACAATGGACACCATCTCCCCCTTATCTACACTAAAAGTTACACCGTTTAGGGCTTTGGTTTCTATCTCTCCTGTCTTATATATTTTTGTGACATTTTTTATGGAAAGCATGCCTCACCTTTATCTGATAAACATTCCCGGTCCCCTAAACTCTCCTCTTTGATTTTGCTGTTGAGCTTCCGTGAAACCGGTGGTAGGCAGAGAGCTTACAACTACTTTGTCGCCTTCGTTGAGGCCGGATATTATTTCAGTATTTCTGCCGTCAGATATACCTATTTTCACCTCAACCCTTTTCTCAGTGCCGTTCTCGAGCACGGTCACGTAAGTGTTCTGCCTTTCCGAGGTGACGGCTGAGGTTGGCACCATGAGCACATTCTCTTTTTCCTCTACAACTATTTGCCCATCGGCACCCATGTTGGGCAGGACCAGATCTGAGCTGTCATCGAATCTTACAATGACGGTGTAATTGGTGACCCCGCCGGAGATGGCCCCTATTTTATCAATACCGGCTACAGTGCCGGTGAAGGTTTTTCGTTCGACACTATTTAAATTTATCAATACTTTTTGTCCTACCTTGACATTGTTGATATCTAGTTCGGTGATGTTTAGGGAAACAATAGGTGTTCCCGGTTTTTTTATGGAAGCCACGGAGGTGGATGTTCTTTCTGAGAGTGAATTAGTGATATCCATACCCTCAACTACCAGTATGTTAGCTACGGTACCGCTGTCCGGAGCTGTGATAATGGGTGATTGGGCTTGGTAAGCCAACCAGGCCTTGTTTAACGAAACTTGGGCTTGGGTGATGGAGCTTTGCTGCTGATCGTAGTTATTTTTAGCCACCTGGTAAGCATTTTCGGCTAGTTTATAGGAGACACGCTCGTCATGAGATTGGTAGCTATTGGATTCTTTCTCGTTATCAAAAGCTTCTTGAGCGTTTATCATGGCCGATTCATCCGATAAAAGACCGGTCTTAGCGCTAGCCAAACTATTTTTAGCTGAGAGGTATGAGCCATATGCTTGAGCCAGGCTTTCCTCACCGTCAGCATTCAAGGTTATTTCCATGATCTTTTGTCCCTTGGTGACCGTATCCCCCTCTTTGACAAAAACCTGCTTGACTATGCCGTTCACGCTGGTGGTGATGGGTAAAAAATTAGCAGTTTCTACTTTGCCTGAGGCGGAAATACCTGAAGTTACCGTGCCACGTGTTACTTCAGCTTCCGATTTTTGCTGCGTAGTTTGAGTCGTATCGGACGTGCTAAATATCTTTTTGCCGGCAAATGCCGCTACGACTATTAATAATACGGCTATAAGGATGATCTTGCGCTTTTTGAAAAAACCTATAAGACGATGCATAGCACGAATCGTAAAGGAGAATGCTGAGAATAAGCTGAGATTATGAAAAGACCCCCTGTGGTAAGGGGGTCTTTTGTGAAATAAATTTTTGACCCATTACAGATCTCCTCGACTCGGGCCGCCTGCCTTGAACCCGTGTCGGCCAAAACGGAGTACTGCCGGATCTATTCCATTATCTTGCGCCCATTGGATAAAATTCTGCCTGTCTTGTTCCCTGGATTGTTTTCTTTCTTCCATTTTGTTGATGAGTAGGATCTTTTGTTCTTCGGTAATTTTTCCCTCTGTCACTAGCTGACTAAGCCTGTCTTCCTGTCCGGTTTTCATTTCCTGCTGTCTTACCTCGTGCTGTTCTTGTACGAACTGGTCCACTTCGTCTTTGTTAAGGCTGAACCTATCGATGAACTTTTGAAAAATTAAAGGCACCCAGCTATTGTTTTCCTGGGCATAGGCTTTTTGCACGGAAAACAAACCAAGACCTATCATTAGCATCAGCGAGAGCAGGGCCGGTAGAATTTTGTTCTTCATAAAAACGGTCACCTCCTAAAAGAACTTAATAAACTTATTATTGTCGTTAGTGTAGAGAAAAATTCTGAGATAATGCTTAAATACTTAGAGGAAGTTTTACTATAAAAGTTGTGCCTTTGTCTTTTTCGCTTTTCACACTTATGGTCCCTTTGTGCGCTTCGGTTATATCCTTGGCGATGGACAAACCTAGGCCAAAACCGTCGTGGTCAACTTTTGTTCTGGAGAGGTCGGCTTTATAAAATCTTTCGAACAGACGGGGCAGATCTTTTTCTTCTATGCCCACACCCGTATCGGCTATGCGCAGCTCAACGTGGTCGGAGGTTTTTTCAGCTGAGATATCTATCTTTCCCCCCTCAACATTGAATTTTATAGCGTTATCCAGGAGTATGGTTATCAGTTCGTTGAGACCGCTTTTGCTGGCCTTGATGTTTAGCGAGGGTATGTTTGTGGACAATGTTATATTCTTAGTCTTCAGTTCCTCTTTGAACCTAGCTGTGGTTTTTTTGACCAATGTTTTAAGATCAAAAACTTCAAATTCTTTTTCCGGTTCATAGTCCTGAAATTTACTTTGAGCCAACAGTGTATTAGTCAACATGGTGAGTGAATCCACGTCTTCAATGGTAGATCTTAAAAGTTTTCTTACCCCGGAAACGTTTAGCTTTTTATCTCTAAGATTGACTTCCAGCTGTGTTTTAATGGCTGTGAGTGGAGTTTTAAGTTCATGAGCGGCATCAGCCACAAACTTCTTTTGTTTTTTTGTCATTTCTTCGATAGGTTTGAGGGTTACACCGGCAAACCAGTACCCAAAGCTACCGGAAAGCGCCAAAATGATAACATTTACCGTGACAAGAAGTACTATGGTATTTTGTCTCACTTGCTCAATGGCCTCTTCGGTGAATGGGGTTTGGAATCTTTCCGGCATAATGGGTATGTCAGAGAAGTCACGTAAACGCGTTTCCACCCGCCTTTCATGTAGAAGCAGGGCTCTTTGTGTGAAACGGTCAACATTGACATAGACTATGCCGCTGAAGATGCTTGTGACTGCGGTCATGATTATCAAATAGGCTAGGGTAAGTTTTATTCTGGCGGATCTAAACATTCGGCTCCTCAATTTTATAACCAAAACCCCGCACGGTCTTTATTAGAGCCGGGTGTTTTTTAAATTTTCTATCTATTTTGTTTCTCAGATAGCCTACATAAACTTCAACTGTGTTAGGAAGAACGTCTGCATCATAATTCCAGACATGTTCGATGATCTTCTCTTTGGTCAAAATATTATTTTTATTTCTCATCAAGTATTCCAGTAAAGAAAATTCTCGTCTGGAGAGGGCAATATCTTTTCCGTCCCTTTGCACAGTGAAGGTTTGCGTATCTATCTGCAGATCTCCGCAGCTTAATTTACTAGGCAGCATATTGTTCGGCCTTCTTAGTAAGGCTCTGATCCTGGCCAGCAGTTCGGTAAAGGCAAAAGGTTTTGTTAAATAGTCATCAGCGCCGTTGTACAGACCGGCCACCTTATCTTCCAGCTCACTTTTAGCTGTGAGCATAAGTATCGGGATCTGTATATTTTTTTCTCTAAGTTTGGTGCAGACCTCCTGGCCGTCAAGCCCCGGCAGCATGAGATCAAGCACAACCAGGTCATAGTCTTCCGTGGAAGCCAGATCATAGCCGTCGGTGCCCGTGTAGGACAGGTCAACGGCAAAGCCCTCCTGTTCAAGACCCTTGCCTATGGAACGGGCTATTTTGTGCTCATCTTCAATAATAAGGATCCTCATGTGGGTACTATTATATGTTGTTTTCTGAGTTTTAGCTGAGAGCGGTCGTTTGGCGTGTTTGCAAACCCATTCAAGGTAGATATAAGATGTAAGGAGACGTTATGAACATATTTTTATTTATAGCGGCAGTATTTATCGGCTCTTTTTTTATAGGCAAATTATTGGAAAGAATTAGAGTGCCTTGGATCTTTGCCGCTTTGCTCATTGGAGCAGGCTTAGCTGTTAAAAATCCCTTTTTGGGCATTACCTCCTCAGAAACCTTTAAACTATTTGCTCAGCTGGGTATGTATCTGCTGTTATTTCTAGTTGGCTTTGAGCTCAATGTAAAACAGTTAAAGCGTAAAAGTAAATTTATCTTTGGCTCAGCATTTTTCATCATTTCTTTGGAAGGTCTGGTAGGGTCAGCATTAGTTCACTATCTATTTAACTACGGATGGATAACATCTTTAGCCGTAGCTTTTAGTTTTGCCACCGTCGGTGAGGCTGTCCTCATCCCCATACTCCACGAATTTAACCTGGTTAACACCAAACTTGGTCAGGCCATTATAGGCATAGGGACGGCAGACGATATAATTGAGATCCTGGTCCTGCTTTTTGTCAGTACCTTTGTAGGCGTGAAGCTGGAAAGCAACATTCCCCTAATTTTTGGCTCGCTGGCCATACTTATTTTACTAACTTTGGGTTTTAGGCTTGTGGGGCAAGAACGGGACCGTTTTAAGTTTGCCAGCATCGAAACCCTCTTTCTACTTATTTTGTTTGTATTTTTCCTCTTTGTGGGTGTGGGAACATATGCGGACGCAGCCCCTCTGGGAGCCATTCTAGCCGGCATATCGGTGAGGTTGTTTATAAGAGATGACCGCCTGAACTTTGTGGACAACGAATTAAAATCTATGACGTACGGGCTCTTCGCACCGCTTTTCTTTGTCTGGATCGGCACCGATCTTAGTGTAGGTTATTTGTTGCGAGCCCCGCTATTGGTGTTTCTTGTGGTAGCTGTGTCAAACGGCCTTAAACTCTTAGGAAGTTTTATCATGGGGCACAGAGAATTGGGAACCAAGGGCTCGGTGCTCTTAGGTATGGGGTTGTCTGTGCGCTTTAGTACCAGCATCATTGTTATGAAGTTCCTCTACGACAACAAAATCATAGGTCTTGATATTTATTCTGTGGTGGTGGCTTCAAGTGTGGTCTTTAACTTCCTTGTTCCGGCGCTTTTTTCTTGGTTGGCGGTAAAGTGGAGATCCGCTATTCAGCAAATCTAACGGCTGTTTCTAATTAAAAACACTCTTTTTCCATTGCACGGCCTTAACGTAAAGATCATTAATAAGCGGGAATTTACTTTTGTCTTCGAAAACCGGTTCGATCCAGATTTGGCCGCCGAAGGTTAAGGGATTCTTTAAACCTTTATCCCAAAAAAAGTAATATATGCATAAAAGAAGGTAGTATATGGATATGACAAGATAGTATTTGTTAAGTCTTCCTTCGTAAATTTCCAATAAACCTAAATAAACAAAAGGCGTACCCCAAATAAGATGAGTTCTATTTAGGACGGGTACGAATAAGTAATAAACAGCGAAGGAAGCCAGGGACAATACCCAGATGTTATTTATTTTCTTCTTAAAATAAAGGTATAAAGGTAATATCTGCGAGCCTATAAGTGCCGTTGCTGTGTAGATCTTGCTAAACTCCGGTTGGAAGAAATTAACACCGAATCTTTGTAAATAATACGTTAAAAAGCTGAAAAGAGGTCTGCCTTGAATTCCACGTTCTCCATGTACTAAAAATGAACCTCTGATCATGAGATCAAGGTCATGGGCTGATCTAAAAAAAGGAAATGATATGGCTATAACCACAAAGAACCCGCCAAACAAAAATAATTTGATGTTTTTTGATCTTAGTAAAAGCGCTGAAAGTAAAATTAGAGGAAAAGTTTTAAAAGTTACGGCCAAAGCAAACAACATACCCGACAAAAGATCCTTTTTACCTATTGTCATTAGACTGAGCAGAAGAAAAAAGACGGGCAGAGATTCGTAGTTGGTATATTCATATCTCATGAGAAAGTAAGGATTAAAGAACCAAAAAAATAGTCCGATGATCGTTATGAGTTTAGGATAGTTTTTTTCCTTTAATATTTTATAAATCAGAAATCCAACGCCAATGTCCGCCAGTAGAACTGGACATTTCCACAAATAGATAGTGGGCAGATCAAGCTTGAGAACACCGTTGATGCGGACCAGAAAAGTTTGTAAGTATAACAAAGTGGGCATATAGGCGTAGCCGTGTTTTAGATCTTCTCTTTGATAAGAAAGCACAGTGTACTCGTAGGGGTTTATACCGGCCATGAACTCAGCTACGGTTTGTTTAAAGGTTTCATGATCCCCACCAATTTGATCGAAGGCGATCGCCCTAAGCAGAGTGGCGACAAGAAAAATGGATATGATCACGATCTTGAATGCCGTTTTGTTCTCAAGTATCTGCATGTGCTTAAATTCTAGCATGGGCATGGATTATAATTAATTAGCATGCCTGAGAAATATACTGGACTTACCACACAGGAAGTCAAACATAAACTGAGCCGGTTGGGGGCTAATGCCCTGCCGGAGGATAAGAACACTTTTCTGAAGAAACTTCTTAAGAATATCCTTTCTCCCATCTCCATAATGCTCATGGTGGCGGCCTTTTTGTCTTTTTTGATCGGGAAGACCTTTGATGGCAACTTTATTCTGGTGTTTCTACTCCTTAACGTATCTATAACTTTGTGGCAGGAAAGAAAAGCTGATAGCGCCATTAAGAAACTTAATGAGCATCTGGCACAAGAAATATATGCTCTAAGAGACGGTAAGTGGATACTGGTTGTTTCTACAAATTTAGTGGTTGACGACATCATCAGGATCAAACTGGGTGACGTTATTCCTGCCGATGGTGAGTTGCTGGAAGCGCACAACGTTTCAGCCAACGAAGCATCTTTGACGGGAGAATCTCTTCCCAAAGACAAAAAAGAAGGTGATAAGGTTTACTCAGGTTCGTTCTTAGTTACGGGCTTGGCGGTGGTAAGAGTTACTGCTACGGGAAAGGAGACCAGTTTTGGTCGAACTGTTTTTAAGATAGAACGTACAAGAAAAGAAAGCTTGTTGGAAAGAGATATCATCAAGATATCAAAATTCCTGGCAGCACTTAGCCTAGTCTCAGTTCTGATCTTGACAGTTGTTTTTATTTTTCAAAAATATCCTTTATTGGAGATCCTGACCTTGGATCTTAGTGTCATTATTGCCGGTATTCCTATCAGCCTTCCTACAGTCATGACTTTGATCACAGAACTGGGAGTTTTGAACTTAGCCAAAAAAAGTGTCATCGTACGCCGGATATCTTCACTGGAAGATCTTTCTAACGTTAATTATTTGCTTACGGATAAAACGGGCACCCTAACTAAAAATAAAATAGAGATAAATGAGATCTATACATATGGAGATATAAAAGAGGCAGACTTATTGAGATTAACATCCTTGGTTGCTTCACAATCGGAGAACGATCCCATAGACGCCGCTATCTTAAGAAGGGCAGCCGATACGAAGAAGGAAACCCAGCCCCCGGAAGATCTGGAGTTCATTCCGGCTGATTCGAACAGAAAACGAAGCACTATTTACTTTAAACTGGAGGGAAAAGAAACCGTGATCTCATTGGGAGCTCCGCAGATCATGGAACAGATCTGTGATCTGGATAGATCAGACAAAGAAAAATTCGATCAGGATGTGGATAAGCTCGCCCTGTCTGGTTATAGAACACTAGCTGTGGCCTTCGCCCAAAACACAAAAGAGGAAAAACGGATGAAGATCATTGGTCTTTTTGCCTTATCCGACGCGGTGAGGCCTGAGGCAAAATCCGTGGTGCAGTTTTTGATAGATAACGGTATTGATGTCTCCATGGTTACAGGAGATAACGATGCTATTGCCTCGGAAATAGCTATCGAGGTCGCGCTGGGGGATAAAAAGGTAGTAACAAAAACACAATTAGATAAACTAAGCCCGGAAGACATAGATGAGGAATTTTTTCTGGAAACCGGAGCTTTCGCTGAAGTGCTGCCGGAGGACAAGCTGGAATTAGTGCAAAAGGCCAAGGAACTGTTTACCGTGGCCGTAACCGGTGATGGCATCAACGACCTTCCTGCTCTCAAATCTGCAGATGTGGGGATAGCTGTCAGTAATGCCGTAAATGTACTTAAATCAGCCGCTGACATAGTTTTACTGTCTGATGGCATCCACGTTATCAGGGATGCCATCATAGAGAGTCGAAAGATCTTTGCCCGGATCTACACCTATTCTTTATATCGTATATCTGAAAGCTTTCGTTTGGTGGTGACGTTGGCAATCTTAGGTATTATCTTTAAGGCTTATCCATTGAATACTTTGCAGATCATTTTGATTGCTTTGCTTAACGATCTGCCTATCATCTCCTTGGCTTTTGACAGGGTAAAGATCGCTAACCGCCCTGCCAGACTCAATTTTAAGAATCAGATAAGTTCCAGTGTATTGTTTGGCCTGGCTGGTATTGTGAACAGTCTTCTCGTCCTCTTAATAACTGTTTATGTTTGGCATTTAGATTGGAGCACTATCCAGACAATATATTTTTTAAAACTGACCGTATCAGGACATATGCTTATTTATGTAGCTCATACCAAAGGAAAATGGTTCGATTTCTTGCCTAGCAGAGAGGTCATAATAGCCACCACACTTACACAAGCTGTTGCTACCATACTGGCTATAACAGGTTTTCTCATGCCGGCTCAGCTATCACTGCCTTTAGTGATATTTGTCTGGGGATGGTCCTTTTTGTGGATGCAGATCAGCGAATACACTAAGGATTTAAAGAGGCTGTTGTTCAAAGATACGGTATAATTTTAAGTTGGTCGGGGTGGCGGGACTCGAACCCGCGACCTCACGCACCCCATGCGTGCGCGCTAGCCTACTGCGCCACACCCCGACGGCACTAGTATTTTACACAAAAACACACCTTGTTGATACTTAGAAATAGAAAAAGGGAGCAGATAGCATAGATATTTATCTGCCCCCTAAGGGTCTTACACAGTTGTATATTTCCATCTCTCGATCACTTCCAGACGCTGCACAATGTTGAGCACTCGGCTCATTATGACCCTTCTTTCAGGCCCCCTCCCCGGCAACCTTATTTTGAAAAAGTAGCGCGATCTAATGATCCTGTTCTCATCCTCAACCTCAGGAACCTCCTTCTCATACGCGAACTGCTTGCGTATATTCTTTCTGGCTTTCTCGGCTTGCATTTCATCCTTGCAAACAACTTCAGCAATAGTATTCTTCATGACCAACCTCCTAATTTAATGCTGCCTCTTCATCCGGAACAAACTGTTCTAGCTTAAAGTTTGTTATGACAGAGTCTAATCGAAGCTTTTTAAGTCTTTTATCAACCAACGCTCTCAAGTTATAGTCATCAAGATGGAAGTGAAATTCCCATGTGAACTTAGCTATTTCATTTCCGTTTGCATCTTCGATCTCCACCTCTTCTTCCTCATCCTCTTCAGAAAAGAGATCGTACAGATCATCAGCTTCTTCAATAGTCCCTTCAACATCTTCCTCTTGCACAAAAATGTAAATATCTGTAATGCTGAGGTTACCTAAGGTCAGGGAGATCTCGTCGAAAAGGCACAGCTGTGCTAATCCCAAATAGGTCAGATCATCGCCGCTCACCCTGCCAATTAATGATTTCATGCTTTTCTCCTCAATTATTGTTTTGTCAATGTGAGTTTGAATATTTCTCTCATCTTACCAAATGATAGCTTTTTACTCCAGGTTGTTTCCAGTTTTTTTAGTGAACGTTTTTCCAACTTTTCAAGAGATACCAGCTCAAAACCACTCTTTTTAAATGCGGGAACAATGTTATGTTCTACATAGCTTGTTGATAGGTCCGGTAGCTCAAGACGGCCCACTTCTGCAGGCTCGAGATCTTGATGATAACCAAGTACTATTTCTATTTCCCCTCCGGTCTTTAGTAGACCTCCTAATGTTTTACATATTTCCTCTGACGGTAAAACAATATTTTGTAGCAAAGTGCCCCAGGGAAGAATGATCGTCAGTTCGTCAACTTTACCGGATAGCTCATTGGGAAGCATTTCTAAGGAACTCAGACAAAAAATTACATTAGGCAGCTTTTTCTTTAACGCTTTCTTAGAATAGATTTGTAATTGTTTTTCACTGGGGTCTATACCAACGTAAAAATTATTCGGATCTCTCAAAGCACTTTTATAAACAAACCTTCCATCTCCTGTACCCAGATCGGCCATAGTTTTGTCATAGCATTTTATTAAACCTTTCAGCTCATTTTCACTTAGATCCATATTTTTGTTACCCATGACGATTTTCACGCTCATAATGATAAGATAAATGCCATGAAAATACTACCTATATGGCAGCCTGTAGGTTTTTCTACACACCTGATAGCCCAGAGAATAAGTGAAGGATATGGTACGAAAACCTCCCATACAGGAACCTTGGATCCTATGGCAGAGGGTGTGATCATAGTTTTGTTGGGTGAAGAGCGGCTAAGTAAGTTTGAATATGCACGGTGGTCTAAAAGTTACGATTTTGATATCATTTTTGGTTTTTCTACTGATTCTTATGATGGTTTAGGTATGATAGAAAGCAGGAATTTTTCTAATATACCCTCTCAGCAAGAAATAAACGATGTGCTGATTTCCCTCGTCGGACGTTACATGCAGACAGTGCCGCCGTTATCTACCAGGAAGGTGGCAGGCAAGCATCTTCACGAATATTATCGTGCGGGAATTGCAATGGAGTTACCTGAAAAAAAGGGAGAGATATACAAATTGGAGCTGAAAAGATTAGAAAAGCGGGATTTTTCGGAAATCGTACAAGACTTAGTGGAGAACATCTCTCTCGTGACGGGAGATTTCAGACAGGAGGAGATAATAAGGCAGTGGGAAAAGGAAATGAGAGAAAAAATACCAAAAATTACGATAGCGCATGTAAAAACATCTGTTTCTAAAGGAATATACATTCGCTCATTAGTACAAGACATAACAAAAAATATGGGAACAATTGGCTTTGCTCACAATATTATTCGTACCAAAAACGGAAAATATGGTCAAAAAGATTGCCAAACCTTGGAAAACATATTTGGCCAAGATTTTAAAAAAGTGTATGATTTCCACTCCAAGTTCAAATCTACTATGGTAAAATGACAATTGCTTTATGAACACAGAAAAGATACAAGACAGATTAAGAATACTAAGCGACATCCAGAACGAGATAAAAAAGGTGCGTGAGGTTTATACCGAATCTTTGGAAGAGGACCAATCCTACGTGGAGCTGCAGGAAGAGAAGAAAAAGGTCAGAGAGCAAAGCAGGACCACTAAACTAAGGATCATGAACAACCCCACATTTACCGAATACGAGAAGCACTTGAAGGAACTAAGAGAAGACATGAAGGAGAACAAAGAGATCTTGGCCCAGGAAATTGCCGATTACTACAAGGAATCAGGCAAAATGGAAATAGTCGATGACGAAGGTAATACAAGAAAAGTCATATTTTCGGTCAAACTTATCAAAAACTGAGAAAATTAGAAAATGTAATGAATTTATGAGAGAATTAGCATTATGGCAAGGAATAAAGCACACGATCAAATAAAATTGGTCAAAGGAAAAATGGCCAAAAAGAAAAAACACGCTCAGGCCAACAAGATCAGAAGAAAAATCAGGCAAAAATCAAAGCGCGTGTGTTAATGACGTGCCAAAACTGTAATTGTATTAGATAATTACAAAGAGATGACAATAGACGAACAATTTAACTCCATTCCCAAAGAAGACCTCCCTAAGCACATGGCCATTATACCTAATGGTAATAGGACGTGGGCCAAGTTAAATGGTCTCACGGCTATGGAGGGGCATAACACCGGTGTGGAAGTGCTCATAAAGTTTTCCCGCATGATCAGGCAATGGGGCATTCATACAGCTACAGTGTGGGGCAGTTCTACGGAAAATTTGGTGAGAAGAGATCCTAGGGAAGTAGCAAATTTGTTCAAACTTTTGCATTACGTTTTGGAAACTACGGCCGAAGAATCTGACAGGGATGGGGTCAGGCTTATACATATAGGCAATAAAGAGAAATTACCTAAAGACCTGGTCAAAAAGATCGTTTTCTGGGAGGAAAAGACCAAGAACAACAAAAATCACGTGGCTAATATCGCTTTTGCTTATGGTGGGCACGATGAACTATTCAGGGGTATGAGGAAGGCTTTTGCGGATATTCAGACCGGAAAAATTACCTTCGATGACCTGGAAAAAGTTACCGGTACTTATCAGGAAAAATACCCATATCATTTGTTCAAAGATTACCTGGACACAAAAGATCAGCCCTATCCTTACCCTGACCTTATTATCAGAACTGCCGGAGAGCATAGACTAAGCGGTTTTATGCCTTGGCAAAGTGTTTATTCGGAGTACTATTCAACAACACTGCTCATGCCGGAAATGACGGAGGAAGAATTCAAAAAAGCTATCATAGCTTATGCCAACAGGGATAGATCTTTCGGTGGGGATAAGACAAAATTATAGTTTATTCTTCCAAGCTGCTGTCAAGGTAACTGTTTTCGATGGCATCCAAATTCAATTTATCCATTTCCGACACTTCCAGACTAGGGTTTAGTTTTGTGGGGTCGGTTTGCATAGGTGTATTGTCCTCCTCAGGCATTTGTCCCGTATCTTTTGGTATGGAGGTCTCCTCTTTTGTCTGATCGAAGTTTATGTTCAGTGGGTTTCCACCCATTTTTAGAGCAAAAACCAAACTTACAACTGCCACTATACCGAGGATAATGGTCAACGCCAGTAAAAATGACATTTTGGTCTGTTCGTGGGTGTGTATATTAGTGACGGGAATGACAGCCGGAGCTTTTGGCATTGGGATGGTTTGAGGCTCTTCTGTCAAGGGCTGTACCGCTTGTACTTGCACATCTTGAGGTTGTTCAGGCTCAGCTGATGGAATATTCATATTTACTTCATTATTTTGTTCATTCATCCGCTTATTTTCTCCAACGATAGAATATCTTCTCTCATCGTATTAGCATAGAATTCTGAGATATTTCTCGCACTTTCTCTAACTTTACCTAAAGCATTCTTTGCTAAGACAAAATTTTTAGCGTAAACATCTTCCTTACCGCAAGCACTATCTGCGGCGGTAGTCAGGGCTTTAATAAAGGCGGCATAATTTTTATCGAAAGTGTCTATGAGGGCATCCAATTTATCAAGATCATCGTTAAGCTTTAAAGTATCGTATCCTAGAACGTCGGCTTTTTCCGCCAGGGCAGCGCTTTTCAAATATAGGATCTGATAGGTAAGGATGTGGTTTGGTTTGGCGGCACTGTAAGAAGTGATCTTGTCGGAAATTTTTTCCTGCGCTAATTTACAATCTGGAGTGTTTACTTCTTTTGTAATTTCTGCCGACTGGGCAAAAGCCACTAAAAATGAAGAAACCACAAATAAGCTTAGTACTAGGGCAATAAACTTAGCTTTCATACCAATATAGTATATCTTAAATTAACCCGTGTGTATAATAAAATCATGTATATTTCCATTGACCTGGGAGGAACAAACACCAGAGTCGCTTCTTCAAAAGATCTTAAAAGTATTTTGGGCGTGGAGAAAGTTCATACTGAGCAAAACGTGGCCATAGAGAGAAAAGTTATTTTGGATGCTATTAGAAAGCTCAGCGGGGGAGAGAAGATAGAAAGAACGTGCATAGGAATTCCCGGGATGGTAAATAAAAAGAACATGAAATTCAACAAAATTCCCAACATACCTTCTTTAACAGGACTTTCATATGAGGAATTATTCAGGAACGAAATTGATCCGGGTATTTTGTTAGTGGAAAATGATGCAACATTGGCTGGTTTAGGTGAGGCAGTAATGGGTGCAGGGCAGAACTATGACGTGGTGGCATATCTAACGTTGGGAACCGGTGTAGGCGGGGTGAGAATATCAGGCAAGAAGATAGATCCTCACCAAAATTATTCCGAACCCGGGCATATGATCATTCAAGAGGAGGGCCGTTTCTTTAAGCCTTGTGAGCAACACGGGTGCTTGGAATCGTACATTTCCGGGACAGCCTTCAAGCAGATACACGGTGTGAGTCCCTCCGAATGCGAAGATCAGGATATCTGGGATAAATACGCTAAAAAATTGGCCTTAGGTATCATAAACACATTGGCCATGTGGGGACCTGATATTGTCGTACTGGGAGGAAGTATGGCCAATAAATTCGAAACATACTTCAAAGATCCTCTTCTGGAACAGCTTTCCCGCCATGAGCTTTTCACCATCCCCCCTATTGTAAGATCCGCCTTAGGTGACGATTCAGGTATATACGGAGGTTTGGTGCTGTTGAGCCAAAGTATCTAGGAATTATATGAAAAAATTACTACCTATAGCCTTTACTGCTTTAATAGTAATT